>JGI12421J11937_10000366_pt1 | contig 17520 bp, 16 predicted proteins | sample LakErihyJuly2011_2_FD_11937 | JGI IMG/M metagenome (IMG submission 11937)
CATCCTCATAAGCTCCAATGCACTTAGCACTGCTGCTTAGTGATGCACCCTCAAAAGATAAAGACGTAAGCTCTATGTTGCCCATCGAGTTCTCTATAACACCAATCTCAGACTGCTCCGTAGAACCCATTCTGATATTCAATGCATCGATATACTCACCATTAGGCACAAGTCGTTCATCAACGACCTTATTCATCCTGCCTAACGTAAAATTCCTTGTTAGTTTTGCCATATTATTTTAACCACTTATCTTGTCCTCTAAGATTCATTAGCAATCGACCTGGGTGTATGTTACTTATTCTTATCTTAGCATTCCTTAAAAGTGCTGTTTTTCTTTTTCTTGACCTACTTACGATGTACTCCTGAACGCCTACCTTTGAGTTTAGTATAGCAAACTCTATAGCCGCGTACACATACTCTTCAAATAGTTTATTTACGCTTACGCTTGCATCGTTACCATTCTCCATACCATCAGAAATGTACTCAAGTACAACCAATTCTCCCTGTATGCCTGAGCTAAAGTTTATTACACCGCCCTTTTTATTTATGCTAAATGTTGCATTTGCGTTAGCCGTCTCAGTATTTAATCCGAAACGAGCGCCTATTCCTCTGCTAAAGTACCAATCTCCATTGTAATTATATCCCAAAGTTCCATTATATGGTGAGCCACCATTTAGGTAGATACTTAGACCCATTCCAAATATTCTCTGATAATCTAATTCAGAGAATGCAGGAGACAGTGCATTACCATCAATGTCAAATAAAATTGTACCTGTAGCATCTTGTAGATATGCCTTTGACCAATTGGTCTGAATGTTTTCACTTAGCGGATGCAGTATCCCTTCTCTTTCAATTGATATCCTAACCCAATTAACAAAATCACTTGGAAGGATATACCTTAATTGGTCGTCTACGCTCAACTCTAATACCTTAATCTCTTTAAAGGCATCGTAGTTTAGCTCTTGTATAGCTCTTTTTGCGTGGAATAGAATCTTAAATCTCTCTTCGTTATTAACTAAGTTATGATTACCTGAGTAGATAAGCATAAAATTATTAACGATATCATATAGCGATACGTATTGAAACGACCCCCAATTGGCATCGATTGGAGACGCTCCACCATTTTCGTAGTATTGATACTGTGATATATATGCCATAATTATTGTTGTTGTTGTGCGTTAGCTTGCTCTTGCGCCTGTCCAAATTGAACTGCAGCAATCTCTCTGATAGACATACCCGCAAGTTGTAATATTTTATTTACCAATGTAGGCTCTTCCTCAAGTGGCAATTCAAAATCTTGATAGTCAGGTTGAGATTGGTCAAAGGCAGGCTCTCCATTTACCAATGTAATGAATGTCCACTTAGGGTCTTTTGGATACCTAATGTACTGACAAAGAACTTGACCTATATGGTTAATTGTTGCAGGGTAAGGTGTCATTATAAACTCCTCCTCTGCATACGCAGGATAGGTTAATGTTGGTTTTGCTATTAGTGAGTTATTCAAGATAGTAATCTTATTTAAAGAAACTTTCTCTGCCTCCTGTAGCGATGGTGAATATATGCTGTAACTAATACCTACAGAATCCCAAGGAGTAGCTGTTATATTACTCTGCGTCGTAGTTATAGCTATTGAGCTATTGACCGTTACCACTGTTACATACTGAGTTATACCACCCCTAATAAATGCTATTATATCACCTGCCGCAACACCATTTGCTGTGAATGCTCCTAAAGAATCAATTAACACTAAATCACTAACATCGATAGCTGTGCTTATTCCATTAACTTTATTTGTTGAGTATATCAACATCTTTCCAATTGTATAGTACTCAGAACCCGTGGTCGATGTGGATGGCATAAAGTATGAATTACTCGCCAATGGACTATTTGCATTAAGAACTAATGCATCCGATATAGAGAAGAACTCAATATCCTCCATAACTTTCTTGATATCAGAGTAACCTGTTCCTTGAAGTCTTGAGTTTTCTTTATTTATTTGGTAATTATACCTTGGAAAGTATCCTATAAATATATCTAACTGAGCTTGCTTCGCAAACAAATTGAAATCTGATGGAGAAATATACCCATAGTTATTTTTATTTAATATAGATAATACTGTTGCTCTGACTGAATTTATCATTTGTAAACCTTTCTACAAAGATAATAAAAAAAAAGAACCCCTTATAACTAAATAAGAGGCTCTAAATTTAATGTTTATATTACAATAACTTTTCGAGTATTTTATAGCTCTCTAAGCCATCATCTGATTGGAAGAATGATGCTACAATTGAGTATGCATCCTCTCCAAATGGAATGTTCAATAATTTTGTTTTATTGGTGTTAGTGTTAAACCAAACTTCTTTTTGGTTCTTTCTAAATGTCAATAACCCCTTATCAAAGAATAATGTCACCGTTGACTGAAGCTTTAAGCTTGGGTCGTTAACGATATCCAAGAATTGATGTGGGCTATTCTTAGCATATACCAAGATATCTCTTTTTAACTCAGCCGTTGTAACCTTGGTCACGTCTTTGTTAAATAATACCCTTGATACCATCTCAACCTGTTCAATGTTCATCTCCCTTGCAGCGATAAGCGCATCAACCTCGTGGTTTAATCTTTCTACCTCTACGGCTGCATCCTTCTCGTTATCAACCTCAACGAATTTAATTCCGTTTAGTGGGTGGTAATACAAGAACTGTTGCAGTACAGGGTTTGTGCGAGGAACTGATAAGAAACCATCCTCAAAGATAATTGGTTCTAAAATAACATTACCATCCTGCTCCTCCTCAAAAGGTGACTTTTGATTTCTTGCGTAGCGTAATGTTCTATTGGTGTTTGTCTCTTCATCGAAATACAATAAAGGGAACTGTGCTGTGTGCCTTGTTGGTATCATAAAAGATAGTGGCGCTTCAGACTTCGTTAATTTGTAGACTTTATCTACACTGATTGTTTGTTTTTTCATTTGATATAATTAAAATTAAAAAAAGGAAGTGTGTCTTCAAAGACACACCTCCAATTAAGTATAGTATTAGCTTTGGAACAAGAAGAAGTTATTAGCTCCTAATGTACAAACTGCTCTTTCTGACAAGAAGTTTACCTCCATTGCATCAAGGTCACTTGTTTCAGCTCCACCCGCAGAACCTGTAATCCAAGTCTTGTAGCGTCTGTTCTCAGTTTCTGATGCACGGTATCTAACGTGTAAGAACGGTCTCTTAGCATTTTTGCCTAAGATTTGGTCGTATACAGTTGTAGAACCCGCAGGAACTAACAAACCACTTACCTTACCTGAACCTGCAGAGGTTGGAAGACCACCACGCATAGTTGGGTCGTTTAGGTATTTCCAATCAGATTTGTAGAAATCGTAACCTCTACGGAATCCTGAGAAACCTAAGTTCAACGCCATATTTGTGTCGTTCTCGAACAAACCAAATGATGCTGCATTTGCAGAAGATGCACCTGCGTATCCGTTGATTGTTGCTAACATATCATCGATACCAAAGCTAAACGCTCTGTCTACGAAGATTACGTTCTCCTCAATTGCACCTTGCTTATCTAAACGAGAAACAATGGTATCAAAATCAGGTAAAGATACAGGGAAACCTGCACCCCACACGTTACCTCTTTCGTTAACTGTGTAGAAGATACCTTTAGAACCTTTGTTTCCTACATCACCTGTAGTAGCAATTGCACCTGAACCTACTTCAGCAGGAACAGCTTCAATCATTGCGGTCTCTAAGTAGTCATCAAAACGTAAACGAGTTTCGTGTTCAGACTTCAAGTACCACAAGAATCCTGTAGCACCATTCTCAGTTGTTACTTCAACCCAACCGATTTGAGCCATATCAGAACCTGATACTGAATACTTGTCTTTGATGATGATTGGAGAGTTATCAAAAATCTCATCGTCAGCCTCTAAAGAACCAACCATTCCGTTAGTACCTTTCTTGAACTCAGAACCATAAATGAATACGGTGTAGATGTTACCTGCAGAAGAGTTGGTAATACCTGAAGCATTGTAGAATGCTACTGTGAAAGTTTTCAAAGTTGTGTCAACTGCAGTAACAATTGCTTTGTAGTTAGAACCACCTGCGTTTGCTGTAAGCATAACAGTTTGTCCTACTCTGATAGCGATTGAACCACTCGCAGCACTAACAAATGCAGGAATCAAGGTATCGTTAACCGTAAACACAGCAGTGTCAGAAGTTGTTAATACAGTTGTAGTACAGTTTGTGTACTTAACGTGTAGACGACCTTGTTCTGCCCATTTGATTAGGTCAGAGTTAGAGGGCATTTCAGCTCCTACCATACGTAGGAAAGAAGAAATTGTTCTATTACCATATCTTTCAAATTCTTTTTCGTAGGTATCAGGAAGATACTGACTCAAGAAGTCGAAGTTGGTAATGTAGTTTGTTTTTAGTGGGACTTGTTGCGCACTCGGCTGCAACGCAAATCCAGGTACTGATTGTACGGCCATTTTTTTGTTTTTTTAATTTTTACTTTTGCTTTTAATTCGTAGACTACGACCTGAGTCTTGGTCTACAGCTCTTATCTGCGTTCCTCCAACCGAAGCGCTTTGTGGTGCTTGACGCGTAGACATATTTACATTTTTAGTCTTGCGCATCACATCATCAACCGCCTCTGATTTGCCTTGCTCATAAAAGAACTTAGCAAACTTTTCAGGATTCATCGCTACCGCCAATGCCTTGTGATATCCAACAGGGTCTTTTAACAGACCATCCTCGCCAATAAACTTCTTGCTGAAGTTTGATGGGTCGCTGTGGATTTTTTTAAGTTCCGCTGCATCTGCAGGCACATAAACAAGTTTGTTATCCTCAAGACTAAACTCAAAACCTTTGAACTCACTCCCAAAAACCTCACTTGTCTTTTGTTGATACCATTGCTCTCTGCGTTGGTTTTGCTCACTTAAAGACACCGACTCTTGAATGTATCGCTTATACTCCTCTAACTGTTTTGTATCCTCATCAGAAATTGTTTTACCCACTGACTCAGTAGGCATTTTGTACTTTTCCTTTTCAGATTCAAAATACTCTTTGGCTTTAGCGACCATTTTCTTTTTTTCTAATTTAACTTTCTTGACTGTTTGGTCATCGTCAAGTTCTTCATCGTAAGAATACCCCTCCATAATAGAATCGATATCCTCATTATCCAAACCCTTCTCTGTCGCTACAAGATAGTCTCTTAGTATCTTATCAGGCGTTAGGTCATTTAGATTTTTATTCAACTTGACAAAATCCTCAATCCCTCTACCCGTTTCTTTTTTATACTTAAAGTAAGCAGCAACATCCTCAGGAAGGGCCTCAGCCTCTTGTCTTTCCCTTGTCAACTCCTCTATAGAGTTAATCTGCTTACCGTACCTCTTCTCAATATATGAAAGAACGTCCTCATCCTTCATCTCCATTTTCTCAGGAACAACTGCAGTATTTACTACTGTCTCAGCTGTGGTTTCTGTAGCAATATTTTGCTCTTCGTGTTTGTTAAGCAACTCTTGCTCTATCTCCTGCGTTGATTTCTCAACTGCTGTTCCAACCGATTTTACTGTAAAACTCATATTAAATTAAATTATTTGCAAAGTTAGTGAAAATATATTAATATATTTTTCTTGTCTATCTTGGATTAAATTGCGCCAAATCAAAACCATCTAAACTATCTTCATTCGACTCAAACGTCATAGGCGGTAAATTATTCTTTCTTTGGTTTATCAACTTTGACTGCTGTGTATTCTGAAGCGCTATCCTGTCTGACTTAGCCTTTTCCTTTTCTGTCTCTCTTGCTTGCAAAGATGCCATATCCATACCATTTAGCTGCATACTAAGATTAAACTCCTGCTGCATCAACTGAGCCTTCAACTGAGCCTCTATCTTCATCTTCTCGATGTCAAATGAAATCTCAGCCTGCTTAAGCTGCATCTTACCCTGTATCTCTGCCTGCTGCTTTTGCATAGACATCTCAGCAGCCATCTGTTGGGACTGAGCCTGAATCTGTGCCTGCATAGCCTGAGCCTGCATAGCCATCTTCTCTTCTCTGTCCTGCTTTGACTTACGCTTAAGCTTTAGTAACTGATTTGCTACCTTTATATTTTTAATCTCTCTGATATCTATCGCATCCTCAAGGTTAATGTCTCCCTTAGTTAGAGCTGTCTGAATATTCTGCTCAAGCTGTGCCTTTTGCTCCTCGTCAGGTGATACCTCTATAAAGATACCAAAGTCATATATGTACAGGTCTTTGATGCTATTCAGTATATTTACGTTGTACTTACCGATTTGGTTTGTAAACTCATCCCTAAAGTCAGCGTACTCAAGGATATCAGATATCCTGTAGGTTAACGCCTCCGCTAATGTTCTGTATATGTACAGGCTACTCTCAAGGATGTGCCTTGTAGCTGTGTTTGAATTTAATGCCGCTAGCTTTTGTACACCAACCAATGCATTTGGGTCAGGCGTACTTCCATCCCTTGCCTCATTCAATCCCGTAACCTGCCTAATCTGACTTAGGTAGTGGTTATAGTTTGATAGCAGCATCTGAGTCTTAGAAGCNCCTGAGTTTGATGTTAGCTGTGTGATTGGAACTCTTGCATTGTTAAAGTCTCCNTCCTGCGTAAANCTTCTTCCGATAACGCTACCCGTTTGGAAGTATAGTCTTAGTGCATCCTCAGGGTTATAGGCTGCGCCTGTTCCCAAGTCAACCTCGTTTAATCCATCGGCATCAATAAATACACCATCAGGCACTACCTTAGATATTACCTGCTGTAACTTTAGGTGGGTTATCTGAATCAAATCAGCAAAAGGAATCATCCTTCTTGTTAACGACTCGATAACGCCCTTGTACATCCTTGGCGCACAGGCTACGTAGTTTGGCATTGCGTGCTGAGTGGCAGACTTTGGTCTAACCATATTCTCGGCCATCTCCCACTTAATTAAAAAGTTAGTACCCATAACCATAATACCCTCGTACCATACGTCAATTGTCTTTGACACCTTCTCAAAGTTTCCATCATCCATCATCTCCTGAGGTGGGTTGAACGTGTCATCCTTCTCAATCATCTTAATGTTTCCTGTGTCAGAAGTTTTCTTTTTGTAAACTATATCCTTTGTGGTCTTATAGTTAAAGTACAGTAAAGTAGTGGTATCCTTAAAGAATATATCGTTGTTATAGAACTGTGCTACGTTGTAGTAATCCCACCAACTCTGACTGTAATTTGAAATCTCTTCCAAATCAGCATTGGTTAGTTTTGGGTCAATCTTTTTTAGTTCATTAATCGGAACGGTCTTTATCTCGCCCCAATAGAAACAATCCTTAAAGAATGGGTCTTCGGTATAACTGTAAATAACACTTGCNGGGTCTACGTAAGATATCCTAACGCCATCACCCTTCAAGAACTCGTGCTTTGCAATACCTATACCTATAACCGTTTGGTCGTAGTCAACTCTTTTACGGATATCGTCGTAATGGTTTGCCTCAAATATTGTATTGATAGCTGTCTCCTCCGCTATCTCAATCGCAGGCTTATAGTTAAGCTGCATATACAGCGCTAACTCCTCGTCTGTGTTTGGTAAATCTGCGGGGTCTGTGACAAATGGATTAGCGCCCGTCTTATCCATAATTGTTTGTAAAATTGGCTTTGCCACCATCTGCCCCTCAATCATATCTTGGTAAGAGCTTCTATGCTCCTGAGACATCGCATCCTGTGCGTATGCCTTAACCTTAAATAATCTATCTGACATACCGTTTACAACGATATCGATAAACTTTGGTAGAATTGGTATAGGTGTCCAATCTAAATTCAAATAAGATAAATCGCCATCGATAGATAGCTCGTTCTTATACTTAGCAACGGACTGCTCGCCCCTTGCGTACAATCTTAATCTGTGAAAATCCTTCCATTGACTATAAAATCTACATCCACTGCTATCCTTCTTGAACCACTCGTACTGAATGGCTTGGCCTATTTGTAATCCAAATTCTTCCGAAGCCTTTTCTTTATCCGAAACAAATTGGCTTGGAAATCCTGCGGATGTGATATTTATTTTTACATCTTTCATCTAATTATTTCACTTATTGTACCTGTATTACTGTATTTTGCAAAGTTAATCTTTATTTTCGACTCTTTTTTCTCAGGTAAATATAAGTTTTTTTGAGTTGCCATAATAGCAAGCCCCGAACTAATGGATGCGTCGTGCTTTGTCCTATCCGATATATCAAACCTTGCCCAATCCTCTAGCGTCCTTGTGAATATCATATCGCCCATATCGCCCGCCTCTCTGTACGTACCATCCATATCCATCCCCACGTACTTTTCTATGTACGACTCAATTGCAGAGGCGTGGGCCTGCTTAATATCTTCACTTGAGTTAGGTATGCCACCAAGCTCTCTTTCGGTCTTAGATAGGTTCGTATAGGTCTTATCGGGTCTGTTCATACAGTACCCTCTGTAGCCCCTATTCTTGAAGTGGTAAAGNAGTCTTGGCTTGTTGTTCTCTATCAAAATTGGCATACCGTAGAATATGCACGCCATCAGCACCTCNTCGTAAAATATCTCAGCCGTCTGAGGCCTTGCGACATACTCCAAGAAGAATGTGTTCACAGGCGCTTCATCCATATGGTATCCCGTTAGTCCGTGCAGCGCTCCGTTAGAGCCGCCACCACCAACAACACCCGATATGTCATAGCTGTCACACCCAAATGCACCAAGGTGGTCATTTAGCGGGTACTTTATTCCATTCTTAATGATGAACCTGTTCTGCATCTGTGGCTTTGGATTCCAAGATATCAAGAATCTGCCATTATTATTTGGCGAGAACACCACCGTCGTATCCTTTACGCCATCCTTCCAAGAGAATGAACCCCTTGTCAGATGATGCTCCTTTATCAGCGTGTCGTTGTAGTCAATCTGCTGATATATCTTAGTAAGGTTAAACAGTGACATCTTGCTCTCGTCCCTGAATGCGTGTGACTCAGTTCTTGGGTACTGCCTGTAGAACTCATTCAATGCATCCGCATCGCTCTTCATCGCATCCACCTCATTCTCCCAATACGTTATAGCACCCTGAGATATCATATCCCCGCTAATCCCTTCAATCGGCTCTTCGGGGGCGTAGAACACAGGCATACCATACCTATCAATGAATCCCTCCATATTCCACTCCATAGGAATGAATAAAGCGTACAGTCCGCTCTTGGTCTGTCCGTTTGCGCTCCTCTTATTTATATCTGAGTCCTCGTAAAGCTTCTTGAAGTTATCTCCACCCTTTGCTAATGCATTTGAGGTAGAACCCATCATACACTTTCCGATAACCCTGCTACCCAACCTTAGGCAGGTCTTTGTTACCCTCCAATTATTTAAAATATTATTTGGCTTAATCCATTTGCCCGACTCGTCGTGAACCAATAGCCTTAGCTTCTCTCCGTCGTAGGAGTTGTCGTCCGTGTTCTTCCAATCTATGCTCGTATCCAATCCATCGATATCATCGTTGGAGGTACTGTACATATTTTTCTTTGTAATCTTTGCCGCAGGCACTCTAAAGGCCAATTCAGTCTTAGGTTTATCCATACCATCCTGTACGGGCTTAAAGAAAAATGGAAGCCTGTTATAGATTGGCACAACCTTGTCGGTGAACATCTTCTTTGCGTCAGCACCCGTCTTGGATAGTATCCCAATCCTTGCATCCTTCGCCAATGTACCGATGTTATTGCACTCCGAGGATGACATATACGAGAAACCCGACCTCCTTATCTTGAGGTACGTCATCCCAAATGAACGAAAGTCAGCCTTGCACGCCTCCCAAAAAATGTACAGTATCCTATTCGCCTCCCTGAAGTCAGGGTATCCTATGTCAATGGANGACCACTGAAGGTACATATAGTGCGANCCNGTNATNTACGNANGCACTCCATTGCTCATAAACCAATACCCATTCTCCCTGTAGTCAAACTCAGCCTCTATGTAGTCAACCCACATATCCTTAAANTCAGTTGGCATATCGTTCCACTGAAAGATGGTCTGTATCTTATCTAATGGCTTTGGCAGCTCTGTCCTCTCCCAATACTGTTGCTTTGGATTTTTGTGTCTTTGAAGACACTCTTTTGGAGCTAATGGTAAAGCTACCTTTAGTCCTTGTATAGATATCACCTCTCCAATCTCTCCCGTCTTTGATATCACTATAACATCATACTTCGCATCGTACCCATATGCCCAAGACTTTGCTTTATTCTTTATCAATAAAACATTCTTTGGTATCAGGTCTACGACTACTGAGTATAAGTTATCTTGAGTTTCTTTCTGCAAATCCTTTTTTTGTTTCTGTTCTGCTTACCCCCTTGTCAATTGACTCTAGCTGTAGCTGCTCCGCCTCTATCCTGCTTAGAATCTCAAACGCATCAAATATAGCTAACTTTTTTGTCATCGCTGCGTTCTTGAGCCTATCCGCAGATAGCTCATCATCTGAGCCGCTCTTTATGATATCCTCCCTCGCAACCTTTATCAGCTGCTCAACCGCAATGTGACCCGCTGCTATTATCTTTAATTTAATTTCTTTTGATGTCATACTAAATAACCATACTGATGTGGTGGTCAAACATTCTATAAAGTTTTTCGCCATCAACATTAAATTCGTACTCCGTATCAGGCAGATATGTAACCAAATCACCCTGTTTTACGCCCTGAGACTTTAGGTAGTCATTGACTATAAACATCTTGCCGATTAATGGCTCTTCGCTAAATGGCTTGAATATATACGACTCAATAGCTGGGATTGGCTTAACAAAGCAGTACCTGTTGTACGCATTCCAATCCTTTCCATCGTAGTACATAAAGAACTGCTCTGCGTCCACAAAGAATAGGTCATCCTTAAAGTAGCTCCTGCCACTTCGCTGCATACCCCTCATATCATTGTAGTACTTAAATACATTATGGTGAACAAGGAGCAAGTCCCCTACCTTTATATTCCCTGAGTAGTTAACAGGCGTGCCGATTACCTCAGCGTATCTATTTGAGTAGTTAAAGTCCTCCTCCGATGTGCTGACTATAAAGTCAGTGCCACCAATTTTTTTTATGTTATTGTACCTTTTGCCATCTAATGGCTTCACAATAAAATCAAATAGTGATTTCATTATTAAAAATTTATGTTGAACTCAATAGAGATTGGCATAGAGCCATTGAACTCCTTCCAAAGAAAAATTTCTTTCTTTTGTGACTCAATCCATACCTTAATGGAATGGACATCAGAATCATACTTTATAAGGTGAATCTTGTACGCACCGTTAAGCACGTCCTGCCCTACGATATAATGCATCGCACTTGACTTGTAGTCAGGCCCTATAGATATCTTCCTGATGTCCATTTGATAAATTACTTAAAAAGCTCCATAGTTGGAGTAGAAGGCTCTTCTGATTTTTGAGTAATCTCACCTGTGTCAATGTTGATAGATGCATCCTTACCGTAAATATCGATAAGGGATTGCTCCATCTGAATGTAAGATAATCTTACCTCTTCAATCTTTTTAGTAATTACACCCTGATGCATTACTGTGTCTGCAAGCTGAATCTTTAGTGAGTTAAACTCCTGCACTAAGCCTCTAACTGTAGCTAATTCTTGGTCTGTTAATTTTGTCATTTTATTTAAATTTATTCAAGTTGTTGCAAATATATTATTTTTCTATTGATTTAACGCTATGGTTATCCTCAATTTTATTTAATACCCAATTCAAGAGCCTCCCAAATATGGATAGTGTCTTTGTTAATTGGTTCTTTCCAAGCACGCTGCTTATGGTCTCATCGGGGTCTCCGAATCTATGGCCGCCAACCTTAATAAGCACATCGTTGAATAGCTTGGACAGGTACGTATTACCCCTTTGGTCTTCTGCTATAGCGCACTTAAACAGATAATCATCTACCTCCTTGTATCCACTCTTGAATAGAGTGAGCAGTATTGAGTAAGTAAATCCAAATGGATATATTATATACGTTAGTATACGCGCTGTTAAAAATAGTATTAATCCGTTCATCTTCTTTTGCCTTGCCCTCTATATTTTTTTTCAGGTGGATTATTCTTTGAATGCACCCCCTTATTGTTTTTCTTCGCCTTTACCTTTATGGTACTTGTCGCATTGGTCTTTATCTTAGCCATTTCCCTTTGCCTTAATGTAGTAGTACCTTATGGCAAACAGTCCACTCGCAATAGCAATTAAACCTGCCAATAGACTTACGATAGGCTGTAGCTGTGTGCTAAAATGAGCAATGGTGCTTACAACACTTGTGGTAAACAATGCATCTGCGGTAGAGTCAGTTAGATTTGCCTTCATCTATCTATTCCTCGCTGTTCAATAATGCTAATGCACTTACGATGTTTGTTACTGCAATTAAATCATAGCAACCACTTTTGATTGCGATGTTTAATGCTTCGTTAATAATTTGTATTGATGTTTGTTTGTCCATAATTAAAAAGGCAGTGGTGTGTTATCAGGTGTTACAGGAGGATTGATTTGTGATTCAATTTGTCCGTCTAAACAAGCGGTTATGCTAGTTACTCCGTCAACGCCAATAGTTTCTTGCACCCAAGCAATAACAATGTCGTTGGTAAGGTCTTCATAAGGAATGTAATTAGGTTTGTCATTGTCGACTGTGAATTGACAAGAGTTTGAATCAAGAGTTGCAGAGTACGTTCCGTCTGTTGCAGATACGTTGTAAATTGCGGTTACTACATAATCAGATTCTGTTGCAAGATTGATTGTGTATAAATTTGTGGTTGTCCAAGTATAAGTTGTCATATGTATATATTTTTATGCTAATAAGATTTTTTGTGCTACTCCATTTATTATTACGTCCCAAGTTTTTGTTTGTGGTACGACTGCTGCGGTTACTGCACCCGTGGGTACGGCTACACTACCTGAAACGAATTGGTTAGCACCTGTTGACTGTGCTTGTCTACCTAAAACAACACTACCACCATTTACATCAATTGCATTATATCCTATTACAGTAGAACTTGATGCAGCAGAACTATTAGCACCTACTATAACACACGCTAAAGTGCTTGAGGCAATAGTATCAGTACCTGAACCAATTATTGTGTTCAATGTACCTGTAGTTAGTGTATCAGCGGCTTGAAAACCAATAGCGGTGTTTGAAGCACCTGTAGTAACGGCTAATAAACTTTGATAACCGATAGCCGTTGTGCCTGTAGCAGAGGTATTGGCTTTTGCTGCCTCGAAACCTACGGCGACGTTGTTAGATGCGGTATTGCTAAATAAAGCAGCACGACCTATTGCTACGTTAAAACTACCTACCGTATTTAGGTTTAAAGAAGCCCAACCCATCGCTGTATTGCTTCCACCACTTATATTGGCTTCTAACGCACCTGAGCCAAAAGCGGAATTTAGAGAACCTGTAGTATTGTTATACAAAGAGGCATTTACGTTTCCTGCGTGAAGTCCACCTACTGCGGTATTACCTGAACCTGTTGTATTAAATTTTAAAGCAGTAGTACCGATTGCCGTTATACCTATTCCACTCGTATTGGTATATCCTGCCTCGAAACCTACTGCGGTATTGTTAGAGGCTGTGTTGGAGAATAATGCAGTAGAACCCACTGCGGTATTATTTGCACCATTGCCACTATATAAAGCAAAATTACCAAAAGCAGAATTACTACTGCCTGTTTGCATTGAATATAATGCTTGTTGACCAAACGCAGCGTTATTTGCACCTGTGCTATTAAAATACAATGCGTTCCAACCCATAGCCGTACCACTCGCACCTGTAGTGTTTGAACGTAACGCTTGATAACCGATTGCGGTTATACCTGTTGCTGTGGTATTGGTAAACGCTGATTCGAAACCTACGGCTACGTTGTTGGAGGCGGTGTTGTTGAATAAAGCACTCGTTCCTATTCCTATGTTATTTGAACCACTTGTGTTATTTTTTACTGAATTAGTTCCTATTCCTATGTTAGATGCCCCTGTAGAGTTTCCTTGTAAAGACGCAAGACCGATACCTACGTTATTACTTGCATTTGTGTTAGCATATAAAGCATTTAATCCTATGGCTACGTTCTGACTACCTGTAGAGTTCGTTAATAAAGCAGAATCCCCAATGGCTACGTTTGATGCACCTGTTGTATTGCTTACTGCGGCAGAAGTACCTAATGCGGTATTTGATGCACCTGTTGTATTTAATTTTAATGCGTTATAACCGATAGCAGTTATGCCTGTTGCGCTCGTATTTGTTTTTCCTGCTTCGTAACCTACGGCGGTGTTGCCTGCTGCGGTGTTTTTGTTTAAAGCAGATGAACCAATCGCTACACTAAAAGACGCATTATTATCTTGTAAACTAGCATTTCCGATAGCGACATTATTTGAACCACTATCGTTATTGTAAAGGGAAAGTAAACCTACGGCTACATTCGATGCCCCCGAATTATTCCAAAACATACTTTCTCTACCTATCGCAGTATTGCTTATTCCTGTAGTGTTTTTGTTTAACGATTGATAACCTATAGCCGTTGTGCCTGTTGCGGTGGTATTCGCTTTTGCTGATTCGAAACCTACTGCTGTGTTGAAAGAGGCGGTGTTGTTGAATAATGCAGTCGTTCCTATTGCTACGTTAGATGCACCTGTTACGTTATTTTGTAAAGATTGTAAACCTATTGCTACGTTGTTGCTTCCTGTGGTGTTCGATAGTAACGAATTTAGTCCGATAGCAACACCCCCACCACCTGTGGTATTGAAAGTCAAAGCAAAAGCACCAACGCCTACGTTATTAATTCCTGTACTATTTGTCGTTAATGCTTGATGCCCGATTGCGGTATTACTGTTTCCTGTTGATAAACGTAATGCTTGATAACCGATACCTGTTAAGTTTGTTCCACTCGTATTGGTTAACCCTGCCTCGAAACCTACTGCGGTATTGTTAGATGCGGTGTTATATGCCAACGCAGTATATCCTACCGCTACATTTGAACTTGATGTCGTATTTGATACTAAAGCAGATTGACCAATCGCTACGTTATTGCTTCCCGTTGTATTTGCAAACATACTGCTTCTACCGTAGGACGTGTTAGAACTTCCTGTACTGTTTGCTTGTAATGACTCAGCACCTACAGCAGTATTATTACTTGCGGTAGTGTTTAAACGTAATGCTGAAAAACCTATTGCTACTATACCTGCACCACTTGTATTATTTAATCCTGCCTCTGAACCTATTGCTACGTTGTTTGATGCAGTATTATAGATTAATGCACCATATCCTAACGCTGTGTTATTATTTCCTGTTGTAACTGCACTTAGACTACCGTATCCTAAAGCCGTATTAGCATTTCCTGTACTCAACCTTAACGCTTGATAACCGATAGCAGTTATGCCTACTCCACTCGTATTGGTCTTTCCTGCTTCGTAACCTACTGCGGTGTTGTTTGATGCGGTGTTAAAAAATAATGCACCTCTACCGATAGCGGTGTTGCTTAAACCGACGATGTTACTTCCTAACGTATCATAACCTAACGCAGTATTTGACGTTCCTGTAGTATTTACAGCCAAACTGCGATAACCTATAGCGGTGTTGTCATTTCCTGTACTCAACCGTAAGGCTTGATAACCAATAGCAGTTAAGCCTGTTCCACTTATATTGGTTAAACCTGCCTCGTGACCTAATGCGGTATTGTTGGATGCGGTATTATTTAATAAGGCACTTTGTCCAACTGCTACGTTATTTAGTCCATCATTTAACCATATCTTCCCCGAAACACTAAGTTTCTGTGTAGGCGTATTTGTTCCTATCCCTAATCTGTTATTTGTATCGTCCCAAAAGAAATTAGCTGCATCTGATGCAAACCCACTTCCATTGCTAAACTGTATCGCACCCGATACTCCACTTGGTAATGTAGAAATTACTATATCACCACTACCAAGTAAGGATGTGCTATTTATTGTCTTTATGTTTGTGCCGCTTATCAAAGTTGGCTGTATGCCTGCATTCAATAAACTTTTGTTTTCCCAAAGTGAATTAACGCTATTGTACTGAATTAAATCTTTATCTATTGGTGTTGGGACTGCTACGTTATGCAACTCCCCTAGCTCATACCCATTGTCTACCTTAACGTATATCTGACCCTGTGTTATGTGCGCCCTAACAACATACCCAATGATAACTGTATGGATAGGTGCAGTAGGCTGTATATTGGTTACCCTTCCCGCTGTTGTTCCGCTCAGGTATAACACATCTCCATCCAACCAAGTCTCTCCCTGAAGAGAGCCTGTGGTATTTACATCTCTAACCAATCCACCTGTATTGATGAATCCCTCTTGATTATTAAGAATTGTCTCAGTAACAAGGCCTAACGTATCCTTGCTATTGGCATCGTTATCCGCTAACGCTAAATTAACCTTTAATCTATTTCCTTGCGCTCCTGATATTCTTACCGCTTGATAATTGGCTTCTAAAAAATCTGCTCCACTTTTGTTGACCGCTCTTGTTAATTGCTCTTGGCCAACCTGCAGCGTAACATTTCCCCCTTTCAGGGTTAGGTCAACAGTTCCATCTGTATTATTCCATCTCATAACACCAACACCCGCAGCACCTGTCGGTGTTTGGTCAAACTCAACCTGACCTGCCTTTAGCTCAAATTCTCCTAAGTTAACATCTGCTGTTGCTCCTGTGTATGGAACTTTTGCATCTAATGCATTTTGCAAGTCAGTCTGCGCAGATAGAGTTCCTGTTATATTTCCCCACGTTGCGCTACCACCTGCAACTGAATCTAATAGCGCAATTAGGTAGTCTTGGCCTACAACTAACTCACCCGTAGAGTCAATATGCGTAAGCGCTATTGTATAAAAATCAGGGTCAAGTACATCAACCGTAACTGAGTCCCATCTAAAGATAGCCCAATTTGAAGGGTTGAATGCGTTTGTGATTAGTATGGTATTGCCAATTAATGGCGCATTGTAGTACGTGCGTACGTCCTTTACCTCTTTTGAAAAGGCACTTATTATCCACTCAGTAATGCCTGCGAATGGTACGTTATCCCCTAAGGATGGGGTAAATGATATGGTAGACGCTAATCTAACATCATCACCCTGCACGTTCTGATAGGTATACCTAAGGTTTTGTGAATCTACTCCACCTGAGCTATTAATATACCCAATAACATTGTCAACGCTAAAGTTCTTTGTAGCATTAGCATTGTTTACAGAAGTACCAATCCATTTATCGCTTCCTTCTATATTTGTATCTAATGGGTACTGACTTATTCTTGACATATTGCAAAGATAATAAAATTAAATTATTACTTTATATCGCTTCGGGTATTATGCAGTAAGGCGATTCAGGAAACTTGTCGCAAAAGGTTTTCAAATATAAACTTTCATCGCCTGAAAAGGTATGCACTCCGCAAGGATTAGGGTAAACTTCAAAAGGTGTAAACTCTGTCGGTGGCTCGGTGTAGAATAGAATGTCAACCGCCCACTTGTTTGAAAGATTAATACACTTTCCTTCTTGGTCAGACTCTAAAC
>JGI12421J11937_10000367_pt1 | contig 17517 bp, 10 predicted proteins | sample LakErihyJuly2011_2_FD_11937 | JGI IMG/M metagenome (IMG submission 11937)
AGAATTCTACGATTTAAAATTATTTATTTTTAATATTTTTTAATATATTTTTTATAATTGCATTAAATTTATAAATTGTATAAAATTGTATNTCAGGTATGGCTAATAAAAGTCAATAATAATAACCAGTAAATCTATTCGATTCGGATGATGATTACAATGCGGATGACGATGATCCAAAAGATAACCTTGTAGCATGTAATAATAAAATTAAAAAATTTATTAATAAATAGTAAAACCATACGAAGAAAATCTGAATAAACTTAATAAATGGTACAACGAATTTTTCACAAAAACATCCTTATTTGAAGATAGGAGGCGTATTCATCACGGTATCCCAGACTATCTAACCGTATAAATTAGTTACATGGCATCTGAACGCAAAACCGGAATTTTTGATATAATAAGCTCAAAGCATAAAAATATTAATAAAATCGCTATAACTTTTATTTACTTGGATCTAGAAATCCAAAAAATAAAAGAAACTTTTTCATAAAAATTAAATAACATTATAATGTTGTACGGCGAACGCCCGGAACAAGATCTTCAGGAAGTGATACTGAAAGAAGGGCAGGCTGAAACAGAAATATCTAGAATATTTTAAACATTCAGATAGATGTACGATTTAGTTAAATGTTTGATGGCCATAATCTATAATATTATAAACCAACTTAATAGTATCTACAATAAAAAAGACTTAAAATTTTACGGAGTCTTTAAAAACATTGATTTATTCTTCGCACTTGATTCTATTGGACATGCATTATAAATAATATACACCCTAGATTGCATAGTAAATGATAATGAGAACTTATTGAATCACTGGAATTAGTACAAAAAGATGATCAATATTGTCAAAAAGGAACCAGAAAAATATGGTTCTACAGCTCAATCAATCAAGCAATTAGATAGGATGTTGGCTAGACAAGAAAAAACAGTGATGAGCGGCAAATGTACTTAAGGAGTTCTTCAACCGGACCTCGATGCTAATGCTCAGCTTACAAGTAGCGCCCTTAAAAATGGAACATAGCAAATAATGGGCAAAAATAAGGAATTAATGGAATTTTTTAGAAATTATTTCAAACACAAGCTTTAAATTCTGACTAATATTGTAGGAACTGCTTAAGAAACAAATGAAAGGGATTAAATAATGCCAATGCTTGGAGTATACGCCATTTTTAGAAGGATTTATCCCAGTGAGGAAGAAAGAAAGACTTACAAACAGATGTGGAGTCTTCAAAAAAAAGTCCCGGTTATTGAAGCTCATGCTCATGTTCTCATCTATATATTTAAGGTTTTGACCGATGTCTGTCCCCTATAAAAAAAATCCAACGATTTAGATCCCTAAAATCCAGTCGAAAACGTGATGTTATACATAAAATAATTAGATTCTACTCTAGAATAACAAATTAATTCTAATTATTCAATTTTTTGCACTTGGATCTCTAGAATGGATAGCATTATAACCTCAAACCCCTAATTTTTTGGTGAGGGCTCAAAGTACTTGTCAAAAGAGGCTAATACTCAAATAATAAACTAACGTATGGACCAAAGAATTAAACTAATTCTAAATGGTATTCTAATCACGCAGCAGATCAGGAACGTCATTTATAACTCAGTTACGCTCCACTTATCTTAATAGATTCCGATACCTCCATCCATCTCAAAGTCCATTAAATCAGGTATAGAAATCTTAAAGGCCGTCAATAATATGCTCAATCAGAAAGCTGAGGCATTCAACCCTACTTTCTTAAATAAACATATCACTAAGTCTATACTTCCCTTGCTCGCTGAAAAAATTAGTCAACAGAGGAAGATAGACGAAGGACAGAAAAAGAAGGAAAGGGAGGAAGTCATAGGTAGTCTTACAATGATGCATAACCTACTTAGATATCCATTGAATAATATATCTTTGCTTACTCTTAATTTTTTGCTTAATATGTTATCTTATAAAGGAGTGTTCATATAAGCGGAGATTGAGAATCTTGAATATCTTATATGGAAAATTCAATAAATTAATAGATTTTAATTCATTGTTTAGTAATCAACTCAATGTCAATTTATTTATTATGCCAGAGAATTAATCCCATAATTCTTTAAGAGCTTTATTGAGACCCCATCCAGCGCTAAAAGGCTTCCCTTTTTTGCCGAAATTTTTTAGGACTGCGACTTTTTAAAATAATAAGCTCATTTACTAGAAAAAAACATTCTTTTTGATCATTTTAAGAATACCGTGTTAACCAATTTTAACGACAACTACATTATACCTATAACCAGATCAATTGAAGACTTTCTAAGGGTTAACATACATACAATGTTAATCGCTAAAATTGAAGGAATAAACCCTTACAAGTAGCAGTCAACTGACATTAAGAAACTTCTAGACGTCAATAGTATAGAATTATTTGACTAGAATATAGATATAAGAAGTGAGGTTGTTTAGAGCCTGAATCAGAATTTCTATAATATCAATGTTTTGAATATGCATGACATGGAGACTTATGAACAGATGCGATCTCTCGGAAATTTCTAATTCGATCTTCAACTTATGAACGTCTATATCCCGTCTCAGACTATCGATTAAGGTCAGTTGGATATTTTACAGATTATAAGAAATATTCCTTAGTTTGTAACAAAATATGTTTATAATGCCTACAACTAAATGTTTATTGAAATAACCTCGGAATCTAAACAACTTTCTTCAATCACTATTTAATAGATCTCGGATAGCATCCGGACCCATGGCTTAGGAATTCTCAATTCAACTGTCAATTTAGTCTATTAGTTTATTCTGAAGAGAATAAATAGTTTTTCCTAATTTTTATTTGATGACTACATACATTCCCCCCTTAGGAGAGAGTACAAATATTTCAAAGAAAATAATGAGGCACTAGATGGAAAATATCCATATGAAAGAGCTGATCACTTCTACAAGGAGATAAAGAGACTTGGGTAATTTGAAGACGGGAAAAATTTTTTGGATAAATTTAGAGTAATGATTACTGAGATAGGAAATGCATTAGGATTCGTTAGACTTCTAAGATCCGCTAGTCTGAATTATTGTTCCAAGAGCATTGAGTTTATCCCATCCACGATTCCAGCTGATTTAAAATTCGCAGAATTATCGAAGCAAGCTAGTATGGGGGACACTACCCAACAAGCAGCTGAGGAACTGGATGATATTTTCTCCTACCTTAGAACTTCATTTTCTGCTCGTACAGACTACCTAAGCGTATTGGTTAAAGCCTTCAAACAACTTCTTACAAAGGATAACAAGCATCTTGAGTATTTTTATCTGATTGTACCCTCTCTCACACAGAATTTTGTTGAGACAAATCTCTTAGCTAAAGAGCGACTTAATAAGAATAATCCTTTCCAAGCCTATTTTTGTGTAGTTTTTAATTAAATATTATATAGGATGATGGGTTCATAGTAGGACTAGCCTATTTTTTAAGATTGCTTAACCAGATTGATTAATTCAATTCGTTACATTGGAAAGATGAGATTAGCTAGTATTTCGAAAGAAATTTATAAGAATTGAAAGATAACCAAGATAAGACACCCGTTAATAAAAGACTGGCTGAAGATGTAATTATTATATGCTTATTTAAAAAGAGTGAAATGCAGAAAGGTTTAAACACAAGAAAGTTAACTAATCAATAGGAGGAGTACGACCTTTTTTTTTATGCATTTAATTCCTGTATAATTTTATTTAGAGACGATAGCTTATGATTTTGCAATAAATTTATATTTAAATTTATTAAAACTATTTTTATATTAAATTTTAATAATATATCTTTAAAATATGTTTACAAAGGATGTTTTTATTCAGAAATTTTTTGAGTTATCATCTGAAGAAAAATAAATTCGAAGTGAGGCTAATGAATATATAAATCAATTTTAAAAAACTAGAGAAGCATGGAGTGTGGCCCGCGAGTTAATTTTTACATTCTAAAACTAATAAGATTTTCAATTTATTGGAGCTTCAATTCTATAAAAGAAAATTAAAAGCGAATTCTCTACCTTAAGTGAATTAGAGTAACTAGAGCTACGTAGTTTTATTTTCTAGACCCTAAATGATACTTCAATTATATTCTCCAGCTAAACATCTAAATAATTATGCATCTGTGCAGCTATAATGGGCCTGCTCCAATTATGTACTGTCTGGCAGGATATGATTGAAGATCTAATTTAGTTCATGAAACTCTCTCAGAAAAATATAATTTACGGTCTGGACATTTTAGAAAGCATAGCCAGTGAGATGAGCATGAACTAGATAATGTAAGATCGAAAATTCTATCTAAGAACGAAGTCCCGCCTACACGAAAAATAGGAATAAGTGTATAACATCTTTAATAGCTTGATTTAAATTAATAATGATGTAATTACAAAGAGTTGTCTTAACACTATCCATAGTTGGACTGATGTAAACATTAAACTCCAAATTCTTAATAACAACGAATTAATTTAAAATTGTCTGATTCTCATCGACCAAGATCAATATAATCTAAAAATTAGCCAGATTCTACAAGAATCAATATCCCAATCGAACTTTGCCGATATTTTGCAAACCTCGTAGCATATAAAATAAATAAGTGAATGCGAAATAAAAAACATTAAATTGATTCTCGAAAAATTATTTTCGAAGACTTAATTGTTACTAACTGGATCATTTGAATATTGCAAAAATTATGCGGAATTGGTGAAAGAAATCGCCGTCAAGTTTCCTATATTCATATTAGAGAAAAGCGAGCATTCATTTGCCCTTTTAAAGCTTTTATTGCTGTGCTCCAGTCATGTTAATAGAAAGATTTCTGTTATCACTTTTGATTTCTGGAAATCGTTTAAATAGAACCTCAAAGACTTTTATAATGAAGACATTCGTAGCCAAGAAATCGATTGTCTTCTTGAGCCTTACCTAGAACTCCTTAAATTGTTTTTAGAAAAATGTAGGTACAATAAGCTCATTATAAAGAAAAAATAATAAAATTACCAGCTAATCCTAAAAAAATAATAGCCATAAATTAATGAAACAGAAGAGAATCTAGATAATTTTGAAGGATTTTCGGACGACGACGATGAAACCAATATGAGTATAGGAGACTATCGAAATTATGCATAGGACGTGATAAGTGAAATATATCAGACTTTCACACAATTCAGAGGAAGTCTAGGACAAGATCTCTTTTTTAACATCGTTTTTTAATTAATGAATAGACAAAACTTTGACAATTAGTAGTTGTTCCATTGTTCCATTGACGTGGCGTTCTTCGTCATCCGTAGCATCATGGATCTAATCATAATAGACAAACAATCAAATATATACATCAATAAAATTATAAATTTCATACTTAGCGATGAACTCCCCTTCCAGCCTGTCCTCCTCATAACTGCTATGCAAATATTATACGATGGAGTTTAGGAGATCAAAATCTCACAAGAACTGCAAACCCCAACCATTAAACTTCTTCTCGGACTAGTGCACGATCAAGACTTATGTCGACTGGCTACCACCACTCTCAAGGAAATAATAGAAGTAAAAGGCATTACGGTATAAAATTTCTAGTTTTTGTAGGATGAATTCGCAAAAGAATTTCAAACCATTACTGACGAGAATTGCTTGGATAGTCTTATCTAAACCGTCTTCTAATGCTCTATTTAGCTAGAACACTAAGAAAGTCAACAGAGAGCATTAAATGAGCTGTTGATTATTATAGAAACCAGAGTAACACTTCTGATTCAGACAAAAGAAAATAATTTTAAATAGATCTTGTGTCTATTCATTAGTCTCATGAATGGATTCTTACAAATTCAGGAGGATTCTAAGTAGTTGGTTACATAACTTAGCTCATAATTCATTCAAAAATATATGAATTATCTGAATTAAATATTTTCGGATTATGGTCCTATAAACTAAGAAATGATGCTAAAGTTCCTAAAATTATTTAAATTGATCATTAAAACCTGTGATGATTCACTCCCATAGAACTTTATATTGTTCTTCGAAACATCTCTAAAAATTCTTCAATTAGATCCTATTAAAAATGTACAGGCTTTAAGCATATTTTAGACACTTTTAGAGTCATTAGGAAATGAAAATTAAATTTTTCTGAAATGGATGAATGAGAACTTCATAGCTTTTAATAATTATATGCTAGTGATCTTTGAAAATCCGTAGCTAATGGATCCTGATCTTATCCGATACTACATTCTTATTCTATGTAAAACACTGTAATTTAATTCATATATTTTTTTTTAATGTCCAAATTATGAAAGTATTATGAATTTCGTGTTAAAATCGTTCCTGACAATAAATGAATTCGAAATGGCAAAATAAATTTTGAGATTTTTTCATGCCTTTATTAAATATCCCAATGATTAAGTTCTAAAGTGCCTGCCCTATCTTCTAAACGGTATAATTATAAGAATCACAGACATTAATAAATCCCTGAATCATAATTGCGCTCTTATCTTTATAGACCTTTGCCTTTTATTCAAAGACTAAGGAAACTATATAACTTAGATAATTATTGATAGTTTAAAAGATAAAAAATATGATAAATTGAACATAAATTAAAAAAAAATTCTTTCCGAGGCTATCATTCATTATTCTTGTCAAAACAATCTAAAGGATCTTAAATTATTGATTGGAGATTTCTGTAACCTAATAAACGGAACTCTTACATAAAATGATATGTTTTTTTAGTTGGAAATAAAAATTTCAGGAGAAAAAAGAGCAAGAAAAAATGGAATTTCCATCTAAAATATATAATGAATTTTTATATCTATAATTAATTAAATAATTTGTGATTGTTTAACTGTATGAACATAAAAATTTCATTCATATTTTCCAGATATAAGGGTCTCCGAATACGTGTTATTAGCCTCTCTATGTAAATAAAAAATAAATATGTACTCTTAACTTATTATGTACAAGGTTTGGTTGTTGTCTACTTTGAGCTCGACCTATGTATTTTTATTTATAAAAGCTAAGGCTCGCCTGAATAATGTATTATCATACATTATCTGAAATAGTTGTTTTGCCCCTCTTCTATACGTAAAATTAGTGAGGGTCACTTTGAAAAGACCGCCTTCGGTCTCTTGATTTTAAATGTGTATTTCTTTGCCATGTTCATTCGTAAAATCGAAACAAATCACTATATGTTCAAGCTTCAGATAACGAAAGGCTTGATCAATAATTGTGAAAACATCGCCATCGCTAAAATGAACTAGGACTAATATGTTTTGAATTGGAATCGACAAGGACGAAACCCCTTGAATTTCATCTTCCTCTTGATGGACAAGAGCGACTTTCATTATTTTTTTCATTTCACAAATGTCAACAAAATTCTGCGATATTATTAATTCATTATAATCGCTTTTTATACAAAATATTTAGTCTGTTTCCAGTAATTGATAGGCGTTGTCAAAATCATGCCAGTCCATTTTTATCACTATTCCATCATCAGTGTTGAATTAATCTTCTCTGTAATCAAATTAATCGAAAAAGCTCGAGTTTAGTCTCAAAACATTGGAGGTAACATTTCCTTTTGATTTTGAGATAAAATGCAGACCTATCTTATTCACTGTCATGTAAAAAAGCATATTTGAATCAACAAATTTAGATAGACTTTCAAATTATTTTTTTGTTTGTGCGGTGTACTATCCTTATAAGACAAAATTATATTATTCATTATTTTCAGTCATTTTTATTTGTGTATTATGTGTAGTTAATTCTTACTAATTGAATAATTTCCAATATAGCTATTGATATAATTAATTAAAGAATTTGTAAAATTTATTTTTAGTAAAAGGCGGTAAATTTGGCGGATAAATTTTTTTATAATTTATAAGAAATTATATTTATTATTCATTCTTTTATATAAGACTTGAGAGATATATTAATTTTTCAAATTTTTTTTTAATGTATAATTAACAGAAAAATATTATAAATTTAAAATGTTCTCAGATTAAAGTAGCGATGAATTTTCAGCTTACGGGTTAAAGGTTTAAAGTATCCAAGAAGTTGATCAATTATAATAATAGTAACATCTTAAAATTCTTCGAATTATGCATTCCGATCAACTCCTTTCAATGCGTGGATTATAAATTTTTGCATAACTTAGGGAAATAAATTTATCATCCAATAGCATAGAAAAGATAGAGAGTTTATAGAACGCACAAGAACTAACTATATTAAATTTATCATGCAACAAGATAAGAGCAATATAAGGAACGTGTTTATCTAATTGTTTGAAGTTATAAAAATTGAATCTATCTCATAATAAAATAACTTAATTAACAGGACTCACATATTTAAGGGGCGATGCTTCAAGCCTCTCATGGATAGATCTGAGAAATAATAAAATAGAAAATTTAAAGGAGCTGTCAAATCTCGATAAAATTAATTCATTAAGAGAAATCCTTATCAACACAGGAAAATAATTTTCAAATCCAGTATGCACGAACAAATCAGCTTATTACAATTTTATATTAAATTTTGAAAATGTGTTCGATTAAATCGACTAAAAAACTATTTAAGAAATTAAAAATGAAATTCCTGAAAATCCAGTAAAATTGAAGGACATACAGCCAAATAACGATATACAAAAGGAAAATTATGACTAGAATTCTGAAATTTACAAATAAAAAATAAAAGAATTAGAAAATGATTAAAAAGAGCTCATAAATAAATTTGAGGAAAACCAGAAATATTGGCAAGAAAAATGTGAATAGATGAACGAAGAACTCAATAATCAAACTGCTGAGAACCGAGAGAAATAAGGAAAAAATAAATAACTTTAGAACGTAATTGTCGAATTAAACGAACAAATTTCTGAGATAAAGAAACAAAATAATAAATTCTCAAATAAAAATGAAAAAAAAGAACAATTAGTTGAGAATTTACAACAAAGACTAACTGATTTATTAAAAGAGAATGGAGAGTATCACAGAGAATTAGTTTTAAGATAAGACGAAATTTAGAAATATTTGTAAGAATAAAGAGAATAGTAAAAAAAAATCTCGGAACTTAAAGGTCAATTGAAAGAAAACGAGAAAATTTTACAGTCCTTTCACAACTAAGCCCTTGATTCAGCCAACAATAATCTTTTAAGAAATGAGGATATGAGGAAAAAATATGAAACTATTTATGAAGAAAATCATCATTTATAAGTCGAAAATTCTAACCTCAAGTAACGAGTAAGTGAACTTTTAGACCTTTGCAGGGAATGGGAATTTAAATATGAAAAGAAAATGGCTGAATTTAACTATAGATCAGAGTCAGATTAAAAAAATTTCGAGCAAGAAAAAGATAAACTATAAAGAGAAATAACTGAATTCTATTCAAAAGAAATAGATTAAAATAATTTGCAGTTCAAAGATAATATGGATATGTTGGAGAATGAGTTTAAAAAAGTTCTGATGGAAAATAATGAAAAATTTAGGTAACTTAAGTCCGCTTTCGAGGAAAAATCTCGATCATAATCTGACTCTTAACAAATGTTAAAGGTAACCCTTTAAAAGAATTAAGAGTATGAATAAAATTAATAAGAGTTATAGTACACCTTATTGAAATTAAAAAAGGAAGTTTCAGATATTGTAAATGAAAAAGAAATTAAATAAAGTGAATTGGAGCATAGAGTCAGATAAACAACAAAAGAACTTGAAATTTCTAATGAAGAAAGAAATAAATATCAACATGAAAAGATGAAGTTAGAAAGACTAAATACCGATCTCCAAGAACAAAATGTTAGTGAACACTTAGAATTAGAACGATTAAGGTAGAAAATGAGAATTTATGAGAGTCTAGAAGGAGATTTGGATGAGATTCAATCTACCCTGAATGCGAAAAATAAAATGCTAGATGATTAAAACAATACAATTGAAGAGTAAAGGGTGAGTTTAGAATACGCAAAAAAAAGCGAAGCATCCATCAATGATGAATACAATAAATTTTTAAAAAAATACGAAAAACAGAATTAAATTATCGAAGACTTGGAGGACTAAGTCTAGTAAGCCTAATCAGACAATGATCTGATATTAAAAGACCTCCAGGAAAAAAAAGAAATAATTTAGCTATTTGAACAAGAAATCTATGACGTCCGAGATAAGCAAAATAAGGATATAAGTAACCTCAAGCAGGATCTTAAAGACAAAGATCAGAAGATGATAGATCTTCTAGATCTCCTAGATGAATGCAAGGACACTCTCAAGATGAAGGACAGTCAACTTTAAGAGCTCGAAAAGATGAGCTAAGACTTTAACAACAAAATAAAAGAAAAGGAACACTCCTTCAGGACCCTATAAGACTAGAAGGAATCCGAAGTCAGAAGTTTAGAGAAGAAGTACCGAGAAGCTTAACAAGACATGGTACTTCTTATCCAGGAAGTGGACAGGCAGAAAAAGTCCGCCAAGGAGAACATAGAAAAGTTAAGTATTCTTTTTAATTAATGATTTTTTGTTTATTAATAACATACTATTAAAAATCAATTTGTCCCCTCCTACCCTTCTACAAGAGTTTACCATATTTATATCTTATTCAAGCAGTCGGTAACAGTTGAGTCGGTAAATTTAAGCTCCTACTGCAAATTTCTAACAAACTCCATACCTTTCTTTGAGACAATGTCTATTATACTCAACTCTAACCATTCAGGAAGATAACTGAATTAAGTTATTCCGAACTTCTCTAATTCATCCATACATTCTGCCATGCAAATCATAATTGCTTTATAATTTCCCTCTTTTTAATAGAGTTGCATGAGACGGTGCCATGCATGAAAGCAGTAGCACCTTTACAATATCTTATGATATGCCTCTATAGCTAATTTTTCATTACTGCACAAGTCACACATGAATGCTCTGAACAAGTAAACTTGATAGGAATGATCGAATTCTTATTGATTTTGATCAATCTCTTATTGGAAAATAGACAAAGCTGATTATATTTTTTAAAAAGAAACAAATAAATTATTGAAAGAATTGTTAATAATTCTTTTTGAAATTGGATATTGATCCTATAGTTGGAGAGTAAGTAGTTCTGTATTAAGTTTAATTTAAGGTTCATATTGAACAGTAATTTTATTAAGGTTTGGACGATCACTAGAAAGATTTTCGTCAGCATTTTCAGTTATTTATTAGTTATTTCTTTATTTTTCCCAAGTTGTAGTGTTTATGTTCTACTTTTTGGACCATTCGAATTTTCGTTTAGCGATGCTCTGTGGATCTAAGGGTACTTTTTGAGGAGTGTCTCTTAAAAATCCCGGAAGAGAACATTCTTCCTCATTGCCGAAATCCTCTTCATCTTATTTTTCTTAATAGATTATTTTTTTTTATTCATAGTATTTTAATTCCGCTATCATAACACCAGGAAATTATACAAACTTTTATCTTTCTATCTCTTCGAATGCAAATATATCGGCCATTAAATTAGATAGCTCGGAAATTCCAATATCCTTAGCTATCATTGAAAATTGTTACAAAATTTAAATTTCATCCTGAGTTATATCGTATTTTATATTAAAATTTTCATATTCTTGAAGCATTTTTTAATCTTTATTCTCTTTTGATTTATCTTTAATTCCCAAAACAACATTGCGAACAGGTGAGATAACTAAATCAATGAATTAATCCGATAAACCAGTTTGTTTAGGAGATGTTTTTTCTCTATTTTCCGTCTCAAAAACCTTTATTTCTCGAAAATAAGAGTTTTTTTAACAGATAGATGGACGGATATGTTGAGATGCACTATTAAGCGCAACTAGCGCTAAACCGTAACTTTTAACTTTCAAAAATATCGTGCATAAAAGCATATTAGTATCAAAATTATTTGGTACCATTGTATGAAGATATTTAGCTATAGTGTAGGCTTCTTGATATCTTTCTATATCAATGAGCTGAAGAGCTTAATAATAATACAGGTTTACAGCTTATGGGTACTTGATTATGTAAAATGAGAAGATTTAAAGACTATCCTGATATTTTTTTAATTCCCAATACAGCTAGGCTAAAAAGAAAATACATTTAGGAGAGATCTTAACGTAATTAATTAAAAGGTCGGAGGCCAGTATATATCTCTTGCGTTAAAACAAATATTTCATCACGATGGACATAGCCTTGCTTCCATTATATTCGAAAATATAATTAACTTCATTTTTTTCCAGAGGAATGTCTATGCGCATTATAATATTAAATAGGCTTTCAAGAAATTCGGAAAATTATTAAGGTTTTTTAATCTCTTCAAACATCTTGCCGTAGGAAAAAGTTTGTTTATTCATGCTCCTGAGAACACTTGAAACATAAGCCTTTTCCCATAACTTATCATTAACCGTGATAAGGTTATTCTCGTTTGTATAACCATAAATCCGCATACTACCTGGAATGTTCACCTCAACATGAATATCATTTCTACTAAAGGAGTCAAAAATGCACATATATCCTTTTAAAATCTTGTATCCACCGTTTTTAATCCAGTTTTGATCCTTTTCTTGCTTCTATAGAAGTGAGTGTATGTAAGCGGAAACATTGGCTGCTGTGGAACAATCTAACCCGCTTACGTAATGATAAAATCCAGTTTTCTCATTATTTTTATTACCGAGTAAAGATCCTTAAAATTATTTAGTGAGGTAGCAGATATCGGGAGGACCTAGTGAGGAAAAGTTCTTTATATTCTTTATACGATGCTTTATGACTGCCTCGAGTTCAGACTCATTTTCAATTATTTCAGTAATTTATTACAATGATTTCATATATATTTAAAATAAAAAATAAAAATTTAAAATTCAAATTTTATTAGTATCAGATTAAAAAGTTTATATATTTAAATTCCGACCTCTGCTTCTGCTGCTATTACACAGACCATCTTTTGAGTCCTAAAATCTTTTAAAACTTCTTATAGTGAACTAAGTTGACATTTAAAAAAGTGATTTTTTGCTGTCACTCATCTGAGGAATGCTCGAGTCTAGGGAATTTTTCTGTTTTCTATAACTGAACTAAGTTTATATTTTTAGAAGTGGATTTCTGCTATTTGGCCTTGCAGGTGTTGTATAATCTTATTTTTTCTGCTACGACTACCCATTTACCTTATAAGGGTTGTCTAAATTTTTGTCAATTTAATTGGACACATTTTTATCTTACTCATTAAACAGATGCTGGTGGCTTCCTACGGGCAATCCTGCCTCTTCGTAGTAAATATCAAATTTTTTTTTAATTTTTTCTTACGTTTTATCCACTATCACCTGAGAATAATATTCATAAGATTGTTTACATTTTACCAAATCAGTTTGAGAATTACTTTCAATCGATTATTTACTTTTTGCCTCATCATTTACCTTTAAATTCTGTCTCCATTGATATGGCCGCCTAGAGCTTGAGGTTGTTTCGTAGATGGTTTTTATAGATCTTTTACACTCTTTTCTAAGAGGTTTGTAGTTTAACATGTTGATAAATATTGTACTCGGCATACTTTGTTGTATATTGGTCATTGTTTCCATTCCCACTTGGCGCCCAGAAAGAGAGTCTTTTATGTATTACATGTAGTTGTTTTAAACTTTTTAGTAATACCTATTTTTTACTGAAGTGATGCTGCCATGAGATTACGATCTATCTGTTAATAGGATTTAATATAAATTTTCGTCCACTTTAGCAAACATTTTATTTTTTATTTATTATTTTTTTATTGGAATTGGCAAAAGCTCTTCTGTCTGACTGATGTCCTTGATTTCAGAAATACAATCATATTTAGAACCAAAAGTTTTATGTAGAGGAATATTATTTAGCATACGACTTTCATATTATTTTAATTGGAAATCCTAAGAGGCGACCTCATTAGCTTATTTTATTTATTTTTACATCTTATCTTCGATTATAAAATTTGATTATTTAGACGATTGTGCCATGTATTGTTTATAATTATTTATCACATTCGTCATTATATTTATTTGTCCTTCACTTGTTTTTTGTTTTACACTTTTTATTTCATTGTTATGGTTTTTAGAAAACTCTTTCCTTAGTATCACATTTTTATAAACATCGATTGGTACTGCCAAGACCTATGAACCAACTACCTAACATCTCATTCCCATTTACCTTTTTTTTTTATTGTGATACACCTCTTCGTCGCCAAATATTTAATTATCACTGTAATTTTAGGTGGTTGCGGTAAATTATTTACCTTTTATCATTCTTTGACATGGAGCAACATTATCATCTTTTTCAAGTTAAAAATCTTGAAATGAACTGAATTCTCCCTATTTTATTATATACACATGTGTTATTGGGTCATTTTAATTATAGACTATATCCCCATAATTATAAGTTATTCTAGTAGATTTTTGATATACCTTATACTTTATATCCGAAGCGTTCCATCCCTAACTAAAAATAGGTAGTTAACAAAGATACTATATTTCCTGTTATATTTTCTTATTTTCATATTCTCTGAGAATAAGGCTATAGGTTGCCTTATCTAAATATGCAATGTGACTATCTTCTAAGCAAAGTACTGAGGCAGTTCTTTTACATTTTGCTAGCAGTGCGATTTCTCCGAAAAAATCCCCAGATTTAAGCTCTGCTATTTTTTTTAATTCTTAAGGTGTATTAACCAATATACACACATTTCCATCCAATATCACATAGAATTTAGTCCCAACATCATTCTATTTAAAAACATAATCGTTTTTTTCAAAAAATTCATAGCGCATAAATTTGCAACATTAATCGAACAACTCTTACTCATTTGCATCCAAAAATTTTTTGAAAAAAGGTATGTCTTTAAAATATTCATGAATCATATCCAATTCTTTTCCGGTTCTTAATCTAGGATACTTTGAAAGGATCTTGGTATAGGCTAAAACCCCGATGATTTAATTATCCATAGAAGTATCCATTTACAGAATAAGTTTAAATATTATTAATTTTATTATTTTTATAACAACTGTTATAAAATATAAATTTGTTTTTTTCAGTAAAATTTTTTAATTTATACTTTAAATATGATATGGTCTAAAATTTTTTAATTTATACAATAAATATGATATGGTCTCTTCTAAAATTATCACTTAACACCTTTTAATACTTATTGATATTTAAATAAACGCAATATATAAAATTACGCGGTTGATAAATAAAAGATTAAATTTAATATTTGATAAATAAAATATAATTTTTTTAATTTAGAAATTATATTATTTATATGAGTCATCACCATTAAAATAGAAATTATAAAAATAATTATCAAAATAATAATCAACGTCGTTCTCGTTCACGCTCGAATGAGCATTCCTCGTCTAAAAATAAGAATCGTCTTCATATCGGAAATCTCCCTTTAAATATCACCGAATCAGAAATTGAAAGGGAACTAAGAAAATATGGAACAGCGAAAAAATACATTTAAATAATAAGAAATAATAGTAAAGGAGAACCATTACAGAACACATGCTTTGCTTTTCTAAATATGTCATCTTCGGAAGAAACGGAACGAGTGGTCCATGGCTTTAAAAATCATACCTGGCAGGTATCCCACAGGAGAGTAAATGAAAGTATAGAAAGAAGCAAAAAACCAGAATAAAAGAATGACCAATAAGAAGATGCATCAACACTCGCCAATTTATTGACACTTTCCAATGATGAACTTCAAAACTTGTACTAGACACAATAGTAATAATCGGAGCTACTTTAACAATAAATTTTAGTCAGGGAATTGTGGATGGGCGGTCTCCCTGCAGAAATAAACTAAAAAACTCTCGAAAAAACTATGGAAGTATACGGTAAAATTGAAAAAATTACTTTATATTAAAAGTAACAAAATTTTGCATATGTTAAGTATAAAAAAGTAAAGGAAGCTTCAGAGGCTTTCATGAATTAAAAAAATATTTAAATGTTATTGAATACAACATAATTGAAAATTTATTTTTCAGATCATTAAAGAAGATATGACATTGTTGGGGATTCCGATTTCTATGAATCAGACTCGGACATAAAAAAAATTCTTTATATTGGGTACAGAACCACAACCGTTCCAAATATGAGTGAATCTGAAATGAAAAGAATTTGCACCAAATATGGCGATGTGAAATAGATTCTTGAAAAAAAAGGAAATCAAGCAAACAACCAAAAATTATACTACCTCATTGAGTTTGAAAAACTTGAAGATGCTAAAAAAGCATACAAAAATTTGAATGAGAAAAAATCCAAATTAGAGAAAGAAGGCAGATGTGAAGTGGCTATTTTACTTAATCCCGAAAAGATCTATTTCCAAAGGCCCAATAATCACTAGTAAACGTAGTAACAGTAGGTAAATTAATAATAGTAATAATATGTTAATTAACCTAATTAATTTATTGGTATGTAATAAAAACCTCCATTTTTTTAGTAATCTGATCTTTAATAAAGATAATTTTAACATTAAAACCCTTTTTAATTTAAGCAAAATAATTTAGTTCCCGTACAAAATAATATTCCTTATAGATAGCCTCCTATGCAATTTATGGATGCCTAGTAAAGACCATAATAGTTCTAAATACAACAACCTAGAGCCTTGAACATCAATTCTCAAAACCACTCGTTTATGGATCAACAAAGAATCAAACCTACAATTCCTTTCCAATAACTTCCTTAAATGGTACATTAGAAACCACCATAGCAAATGTTACAATAACACCAGCAGTAATAACACCTCTTGTAGCACTAGCCGCACCAGCAACCGTAAAAACAAGAGTCGTAAGATATATTAGAACTATTAAGTGAATATTTGACAAAAGCTAACACATCTAAAGAAGAAGCACCACCCAAAGAGGAAGAGATAGTTGAAGAATAGCCAGACGAAGATCATTGGTGGAGTGGATTCATAACCCGAAGTAAGCAACATAGATTAGGCATTGATATGAAGCTCATTAGACAAAATGAAAATTTGATCTTTACAGAATACCATCTCAATGTCACACACCGAACCTACTACGAGGATGCGTTCAAAAAAGAACCTGCTGCCCTGGTCGTGATTTCAGTGTCGGACAGGCTCAATAAGGATCAATTTGAAGAATATGTTAATTATTTTAAAGAAAAAGAAAGAGCGGGCGTTGTTTAAACTTAATAATATTTTGTTTATATTTTACCTAAATGCGAATTTGTTGATAAAATTTATTAAATAAAAGAAAATGAAATGCTAGGGGTATTCGTTGACTTAAACAACAAGCCGCCTGCTAAATAGTAGATCCCTGAGGATAAGAAGTACGATATATATCAGATTGATGCGCCTAAAAAATAGGAGGATGGCGACTAACCTTACTCCATCACAATTTGGAACGAAAAACCGAAGAATGATAAATAGGAGGACTTATAAAATTTGATTAACAATCAGGAATTATTGGATAATTTAATAAATTCTATAACAGATAATAATTTATGATAATATTTATTTATTTATTTAATATTATTTTTATTTGTAATTATTTTAATAAATTTAGATTTAAAAATATGTTGATTATTTTAAACATTTAAATTTAAAACTTATTTATGAATATT
>JGI12421J11937_10000368_pt1 | contig 17497 bp, 16 predicted proteins | sample LakErihyJuly2011_2_FD_11937 | JGI IMG/M metagenome (IMG submission 11937)
GGTAGTAGCCACTGGATTGATGTTTTCCTACCTGTATATATTTGACCCCTATGTGGGTTTTGTAGAACAGCGACTAAACTTTAAGCCATTCAACTGCGTATTATGCGCTACGTTCTGGTTCTCAGTTCCATTCTATTTTATAATTGGAATTGATATTGTTTACGCACTTTTCTCGCCACTTATAGCAGAATTTGTGTATCGTAAATTGGTAAATTAATACTATGGAAAAGATTATTTGGACGGCGAGTTGCACTTGCCACGGAGCTTCTTGTTCCTGTAATTATTTGTATAACGATAAAGAAAAACAAAATGCCGATACCGAAACCACTTGAAACGGAAAACAAAAAACAATATGCTGAACGCTGTATGGGCGATGAGGTAATGGTTCAAGACTATCCCACCACAGCACAGCGATATGCGGTCTGTATGATAGAATGGAAGGAAAGCATTAAGGGTAAATAGAAAAGGGGGCGTAAGCCCCCTTCTCATTCACACAAAAAACTAAAACTACTTAGTCAACTTAACTAACCAAATAACTACTAGTCCTGTAAAGATAATCAAAAAAAGCATAGATAACGACTTTACGCTTTCTGCAAATCGATTTTCTTTTACTACCTGAGTCTTGGTAACAACCTTTACCGTTGTAAGCCTGATGGTGTCTGATGGACAGACAACCTTTACCTTGACAAACTTATCAATATATTCAATCTTTAGACTGACTTTTTCTTGATATATTGTTGTGTCTTTGTACAGGAGCAGCGTGTCCGTTAGGAGTCGCTCTTTGGTTACAATTACCGTGTCCCGAACAGTTACACTCTCTAGGATAGGTTGAGCAGTACGGCATCCACTAACTGCCGCAAGAATCGCAGCCGTCAGGATTATCGATGCTACAGATAGGTTGTGGTTTTTCTTCAAGTTCATTTAGCCAGTTATCAAAGTTATTGTCGCTCATAAAGGTACATATTTAGTTTTACCGTTTGACTTTATTGCTTTAAGTTTTTGGTTGCGGTTGCGACCTTCCCTGTAGCTAACGTGAACCCACTGAGGGTTGCCATTTGCATCAGGAAACTCAGAGATTATCTGGTCGAACTCTANGTTCGCAATAATCCATTCTAAGAGCTTTTTCTGGCCTCCTGACATCATAAGGTCAGCCGCTTCTCCNTTTGTATGTTGGCTGCTTGATGCCCCACCCACCTTAGAATTGACGGCAGGCGCTCTGAAGGCGCTGGTAACTTTAATCGGACCAAGGGCATCCCTAGCTGGCTGTAGTACGTTAATTGCCAGCTGGCGTAGGTTTTCTATCTGCTCTTTGTTTGGAGTGTTGTCCAAACCAGTAGAGGTTTTACTAAGCTCTTCAAGGCTAAAGTTTTCTGATAGTTTCATAGTATATATAATTTACAATTTGTTACGTTTATTCTATCAAAAACAAGTCAGTTTACACTTTATGCTCATTTGACTTTACACTTTGCACAATTTATGCTCATTTGACTTAGCAATTTGCATCTTTTGCATATTGGTAATGTGCCTTTAATTGCACAATTTGTAGTCATAATGTACATTAAAACGTACATTAACAGGTAAAGTGCCACTTAATGCACATTAAAGGGTTCACTATTCGTAACAAAAAACATAGCAGATTTGTTACGAGCGACCCTGTGATTTGTACGGTTTAGCGTAGTTTTTACTGGCCTTATTAGCAGATGCACTCTTAGAGTGCTTTCCGCGTTTTTTGCTTTTGCTTATGTGCCTACTTACCGTCTGGCTTTTTAGTTTCGCTGACATCGTCTTTTAGAAATAACATAGAAAATCCACCAACCATAAACAAAGACAGCTCTGTAAGCGTAGCTTTCTCTAGGAAAACTAACACAAAACAAAGCGCTATTACAATTAGACCAAGTATTGTGGTCTTTGGACTCTCGAAGATTCGCTTAATCACTTACCAATCTTTATATCCCTGTGCCACCGCCATAGGGTGTATGCTAAGGATAAAACTAGGACAACCAACCCAAGAATGGATTGTAGCTGGGTGAGCAATACTCCACCTGCCGTAAGGCTCCAAGTGGTGGCAATGGCTTCTGTGGAATCGGGCTTCACAATGGGTTAGTGTTTAAGTAATTTACAAAAAAAGAAAGCCCCGAGGGGCTTTCAAAAGAGTAGAAGGAAGGTGGGAGAAACTACTCAGTAATCTGTTCAGACACAGTAAATTCGCCAGTTTCAAGGCTCAATGTTCCGTGCCCATATTCTTCAGCAAGCTCATTCATAAGGTCCTGAATCTCGACATTTGAGTTTTTAAGTTCCTCAACTAATTGAGCTTGACGAGTCTTAAGCTCTTGTTCTGAAACATAAAAAGCCCCAAGGTCCATTTGGATTTGTTGCTGTTTGCCTCGCAGTTCGCGAGCCTTGCTTAGTTTTTCTTCTGAAATTTGAATCATAATAAGTTACATTAATGTGACGCTAATATACGAATATATTAGCAATCTACCGCATCTTCAAATCCTGGTTGTGCCTTTAGATAATCGTAAGCCTGAACGATGATATCAGAAGCTTCAGCGCTAACAATAGCCTCAAAGTTTAGGTAGCTACGATAAATAGGTTCAGAGTGGTTTTCACGAGTCTCCTCGGTAGCGTATGTAGCTATCTCGATATTGCAGAAGTTCTTTTTTATCCAAGACTCTACGGGAGGTGCAGCTATCGCTGGAGTAGATACTCCGTTTTTATCTACATTAGCGGAAGGTTCCGCATAAATAAATGTTTTATGGTCGGTAGATTCGTATGTTAGACGAGTGATTTTGTGATATGCCTCGGAGAAAGTCATCCCGAATTTATCTACAGTTGCGATTACAGCCATTTTGATTATCAATTAGTTATACAAATATACAAAAAGATTAGCAACCACGAACGGAGTTTACAGCCCCAGTAGTTCTAATCTCATAAACTGAAGAGCCAGATTTGAAAAACAGGTCACCTCCATTGAACGGATTAGATAGTGTATTGTCTGTATATAGGGTTACGTTCACTGCCAGCGAAGTACTTGATGAGTACAGTGTGATGGGGTCGAATGCCTCACTACAGGCTTGGTTCCAGTCAGCGTACCCATTGCCTCCATCACCGGCTAAGAATGTGTATTCAGTAGAGGCTGAGAACCCATAGAACTCACTCATAGCATCGGGGGTGGACTTGTTAGCCAATGCCGATAGAGCTCTCAACGAACTGTTCGCCTGCGCCTGCGATAGCTCTGTCCTGATGTTGTCTATGCTTATAGCTCCACTACTTTGTAAGGCCATTACCCAATCTTCTTTTCAAGTTCCTCAACGCGAGCTGCGAGCTCCTTGTTGGCCTCAATCAGGAGACCGATTAGCTTCTCGTAACGCACGGCTAGGTAGCCTGTATCGTTAGTCCTAACGGCGGTGGGCATAACGGCTAACACCTGCTGTGCTATGATACCCGTATCACGTCCTTCGTGTCCGTGTGCTTCCTTATGTTCTGGCTTCCAGTCAAACTCCACTCCGGTTAGTGACTTCACTTTGTCAAGTGCGTTCTCAATGGGTGTTATGTTATCCTTAAGACGTTCGTCAGAGGATGAGAATGCCACGATGTCGTTGGAGGCGTCAATACGTCCAGCGGTTGCTGATGGCGCTATGTTGACACCGAGTGCCACCGCGTTTACCAATACATTCTTGTTGAGGTTTATCTGGTCAACTGCACCTGCGGCTATTACTAGCTGGTTGGATGAGTTGGTAAACATCGCACTTACGGATGCCCCGCTAGTATTGTGAATACGGTATCCCTTGGTGTTATCTGAGTGGCTATTCACTAGAAATAGCGGAGAGGTGGTAGAGTTATGAGTTACATCGCTTGTAGTAGACAATCTCTGATTTTCCTTTTCCTGAGCCCAAGTTGTGAAGTTTCCAGAATGAACAAACTCTCTCCAAGCACTCCAAATTGAATCTTGCCTTCTCCTAAACCAAGCTTGGTCACTTGCGTAATTAAAAGCTAATTGAGTTCTTCGTGCAAAGTTTTCTCCAACATTTATTGTTCTAATATTTGGTGATGCTAATGGAGGGGTTCCACTGGGTACTGGGTCAAAGGTTTTAAATGATTGACCCCAATCGGCGTCAATGTCACCAGCACTAGTTCCATTAGCAATAACGTATGAACCAGCACCCTTGCGCTTGAGCTCCAATCTCTGCAAGAGTCCAACTGACGTTAGCACTACCATTAAAAGTTTTACCTGTAGAACCGATTGTAAGAGTACGGGCAGTAGTTAACGTAGCAGCACTTCCAGTAGTATTTTGATTACCTATTGTATTTACACCAGCAAGGTCAATATTAGCTGAACCGTTAAAGCTTACACCACCTATAGTTCTTGCTGTCTGTAATGTTGTAGCTGTTGTTGCATTGCCACTTAAGGCACCTGTAAATGTAACCGCCGATACAGTAGTTGGAAAAGTTACACCTTGAAGATAATTATAAGTATAAATTTGTCCAGACGCAGCCAAAGTACTTGGTGTTTGCCATCCAACTCCACCAAAACCTAACAGTTTAATAATTTGCAAACCTGAATATGCTGTACTAAATCCAGTTTGTCCAAATGTAAATCTTACCTGTCCAAATTGAGAAGCTGGAGTGTTACCAAAAGTTGTTAATCCAGAAGTGTTAATAACATTATATCCACTCCAACCAGAAATTGGCGTTTGATTTGAAAATACAGTCCAAGTATCAATAGAATTTAAAAAATTATTTTGAGTTCTTGCGTCAATAGTACAATAAGTTCCCGATGACCCATTGGTAGATACAAGTATTATAAATTTATTTAAAACAGTATATATTTGCCCCGAAGTGTTTATAGTAACTCTAACAAGATAGTTAGTATAATCAGTTCCTAATGCATAACCACCGCCGCCTACCTGTATTGATGAATTATTACCGCTTATTAGATTTACTTTAGTTGCATCGGAAGCACCGTAATTAATCCAAGTAGCTCCAGCATCTCTTGAATACTCAATTGTTATTGCAGAAGCAGCAGTAAAAGCTAATCTATTGGCACCTAAATCAGGCATTAATGCCGCATCAATAGGGCCATAATTACTCGACAAACTTCTACCTCCCCAAGATAAATAAGCTTCAGATACTCCAGTTATTGGAATAGTGATATTTGCGCTTCCATTAAAATTAGTAGCTGTGCTTGTAACAGCAGTACCTAAAGATATTGACCTTGTTGTTTGAAGAGTTGTAGCTGTAGCTGCATTACCAGTAGTGCTGTCAGATACTCGAGAGGAGTCAACCCTTACCCCATAAGTTTGAGTTCCATTCCACCCCATAAGAGTTGGATATGTGGCAGCCCAGGCAACAGTTGAATTCGCATTACTTACGGCGCTACCGCTTGGTGATGTGCTATTTGATGCGTCAAAAATTGTATGTTGGTTGCCATAGTTCTTCCACATTAATTGACCAGATACCGCTCCATCGGTTACCCCTTTATAATCGACTCTGGTCGTTGAAAATGTAGTTGCAGTAGATGCGTTACCAGTTGTGCTTTGATTGCCTGCGGCATTTACACCGGGTAGGTTAATATTTGCACTTCCGTTAAATGAAACGCCGCCGATTGTCCTTGCTGTTTGTAGTGTTGTTGCGGTTGTTGCGTTTCCAGATAAAGGTGCGGTTATTGTGCCAGATACAGTGAGATTTCCTGAAGCATCTAAACTCATTACCTGAGTAGATGCCGTTTGAGAAGTTGTTTTGTACCACTTATGTGTTCCCCCTGAATAGTAAGCTACAGTATCATCGTGAATCCCAAATCCACCTACCCAAGCGGTAGCATTATCGTGCATAACAATCTTGTTGGGGCCGCGATTAATGTCACTATGTGAGTTGTCAAATTTTAACTGAGCAAAACTACCAAAGGCCTGAGTCAATGCCCCAGAAGCAGCGGTTCCGATGACTAAATCTGAAGTAATAGTTCCACCCGAAGTAGTTAATATACCGTGAGTAGACAGGTTGCCTGTATGAATTGCGGCGTTTCCGCCAATAGTGGTTCCGGTTAATAAAACAGCCATATTACTTGTTTTCTAATTTGTTTACTCGTTCTGTTAATTCTTGCACTGCCTTAAGTAAAATCACACTTAGTCGTTGGTATTGGATTCCCTCCGGCTCACCATCATTATTGTAGGTCACTACCTCTGGAAACAAAGTAGCAACTTGTTCTGCAATTAAGCCAATCTCTTTAACTTCTACACCAACCTTATTGTAGTTAACTGGCTCTAATTGGTTTACTTTTTCGAGCGAAGGCTCTAGTGGTGTAATATTTTCCTTAAACTTAATAGAGGAAGATTCTGTAAAAGTACCTTGAACTATTACATTACCAACAAATGTTACATCACTTGAATCTACTTGTATTGGTCCCGTTTCAGTTAACAACCAGTATCCTGCCTCTGCGTGATTACCCCAGCCGAATGCAGTATTCCAGTTGGTAGAGGTGCCACCTGTAGCAGAAACAACACCACCAACTGCAAATAAGCTTGGGGAAACGGTAACCCTAAGGTCATAGTCAGAACTTCCACCACTATCAGCAGTATGAAAGTCCATATACTTACCCATTTCCATAACGCCATCTGTGCCAACGGAAACAAAACCACCATTCCACCAATCTCCGTTTACTGGAGTTGGTATTGATGTTAGGTATCCCTGTGCTTTTACAAAGGCAGTAGTAGCAATCTGAGTTGTATTTGTAACGGTAGCTGCTGTAGGTGCTGTAGGAGTACCGGTAAGAGCAGGTGATGCCAATGGTGCTTTGGCTCCAAGAGCTGTAGTAATAGTGGTAGCAAAGTTGGGGTCATCACCAAGTGCAGCAGCAAGCTCGTTAAGTGTATCAAGAGTAGCTGGAGCAGCATCTACAAGATTAGAAACAGCAGTCTGTACAAAAGCAGTAGTAGCTATTTGTGTTGTGTTTGTACCAGCGGCTGCAGTTGGAGTAGTAGGCGTACCGGTAAGTGCTGGCGAAGCAAGTGGAGCCTTGGCATCTAAAGCCGTCTGAAGACCCGTTACGTTTGCAATCGTGTGTGTGTGCGCTGCCGCCGCAGCATAAGTTGTAAAGTTATTAGAGTGAAGAAGTGTACCGTTTATGTGTCCTTGGTTAGCTACGGTCATTACAACATAACCCCAAGAAGTCCAGGTGGTATTATCAGTTTTATTTCTAATCCTCCATCCCCTTGAAGCTACACTATAATCAAATTCCTGCTGAATTGTTCCTGCCGAACCGCTGGCATTCCAAGACAATAAATGTTTTGAAAAACCAGTGTAGGTTATACTTCTAACTCCATTATCAGTATATGTATCTATATTTGCCTCAGTGCCAGCACTTAATAAACGTAAAAATCCAGTAGAATCTTGTCCATCAAGAAGCTCAGAGTCTGCGGCTTTTGAGTTTAATCCAAGATAAAGACCAGCGTGATTACCCCAACCAAATGCGGTGTTCCAGTTGGTAGATGTTCCTCCAGTTGCAGTAATTACACCGTTAACATCAAGGGTTGTTGCGGGAACCGTAGTACCAATGCCGACGTTGCCTGCGGCGGTGATGCGCATACGTTCGGAGCCATTTGTTCCAATGGCTAGTGGAGTGTTTGATTCAGTTCTAAATACGCCAGTTGTTCCGTCGTGGTTTATTATGATTTCGTTGTTTCCGCCTCGATTCATTCTAAATCTTGGCTCTCCTGAATCTATCGTCAACAAAGCACTCGGACTAGTCGTCCCGATGCCGACGTTGCCGTTGTTGTAAACACGAAGCCCCTCAGCAAAAGTTGTTAGTCCACTCTTGTAGTTAAGAGCTATATAAGAAGTATCAGTTGTGGTTTCTACCAAGTCGGTAGATATGAATGCAAGAACTCCATATTGCTTTCCGAGCGCAAGCTTCGTTGGTACGCTGCTATTCCAATCTGCTCTTGAAACAATAGCCGAATATGTATCTGACTTGTATACGTGAAGAGGAGCTCCAGGACTCGTCGTCCCAATGCCGACGTTAGTACCATTGTCAAAAATCTGACTGTTTCCAATGGCGCTTGCGCTTGTGAACTTAGGGATGTAGTTAGTAGTGCCCGTTCCCGTAACCGGATTGGTAAGTACTGCCTGTGCTCCTATTTCCGCAAGAGTCCAAGCTACGTTTGCACTACCGTTGAAGCTCTTGCCCGTTGCGCCTATAGTTATTGTTCTAGCTGTAGCGAGAATGGTTGCTGTGGCTGCATTACCAGTAATGCTGCTATCGGTAAATGCCACATCCTTAAATGATGAATACGCCGTAGCTGAACCCCAAGCCTGTTGCCAGATACGCATACCAATCGCATCCTTACGAAACATAACAANATTGTCGTTGCCACCACTAGCGTCAGTATAAGAACGAAGGTGTAAAAAGTCAGCGTATGGAGCAGCATTGTTGTTTGTCCAGGAAGTGAAGCCAAACTTTAAACGACCAGCCGTAAGCTCGCTTGGCGATATAGTCCTATTGTCTTCAGGTAAAAGCGTACCAGCGTATCCAGATATATTCGTAACACTCGTTAAGTATCCTTGGGCCTTCACATATGCTGTGGTGGCTATTTGGGTGGTATTGGTAGAAGTTGCCGCAGTTGGCGCAGTAGGAGTCCCTGTCAGTGCTGGTGAGTCCAACGGGGCCTTTAGGTCCAGAGCAGTTTGAAGACCAGTTACGTTGGCAATAGTATGCGTATGAGCTGGCAAAGTAGACAAGTAGTCCGTGCCTGCTACAGCGGCTACTATTACACCGTTTGCATCTGTCTTAAGCAGAGAGGACGTTACGGTTAAATCTACTTGATTTAAAAACTTAATTGCCATTACTCTTTATTTTAAGCAAATCTATTAAAAATAAAGGGACGTCCTTCGACAATCCCCTTAATAAAAACCATCTATCGTAAAATTAATACTATCATTAAATGACAGCATAAATTAAAATGGTGTATGCGTTCAATGCTGGTGGCGAAGTAAAGCTTACCGTTACAGTGTTAACGTCAGTTCTAGCCACATCCGCAAAAACAGTTTCGTAAGTAGCGCTATCAAATAGTTGAACAATTACCCTGCGTGAACCAAGGTTGTGAGTAACGGTAATATCAACTGCCGCGCCATCTCCAATTAGTCCAACAAACTGTCTAGAACTAAAAGCCGTAGCAATAGAAGAGTCAACACCAATCTCACTTAGTGACCAGCTTACGTTGGCACTTCCGTTAAAAGTCTTCCCGGTAGAGCCAATTGTTAAGGTCCTTGCTGTGGCAAGAGTAACAGCAGTATTTGCTGCAATCTCCGCGGTTGACCAAGTTACATCAGCACTTCCGTTTACCGACTTGGATGTCCCACCAATGCTTATATTTCTAGTAGTTCCCCAGTTAGCTGTGGTGATGTTTGCGGAGCCGTCAAAGTTTGTTCCGTTAATTGAACGAGCGGTAGTAAGCGTTGCCGCGGAACCTGAAACACTAATTGCCCAAGTGCCATTCTCGTATACAACGGAATACCAAGGCATAGCGGTTGTTCCGAGAGTATCAGTTGTCTTAAGAACGTTAGTAAAATGCCTACCACCATTTACAGTTCCAGAATCAACAGCAACCAGCGCTCCTGCAATTTCACCAATAGCGTCAGCATCAAGAACCCGTGTCCAAGCACCAGCGGCGACCTCATAAATGCCATTTGTGGAAGCAGTGGTCTGGTTTTTTACAAGAACCCTGTCCCCAGCAACAAGTACAATTCCGTCAACCGTCTGAGCAGCACTGAGTGTAATGTTTGCAGTAGTTGCAACCCTAACAGACTTCTTAAAAGAAGAAGTTGGGAAAAGTGTTAAATCAAGGGCTGTCAACCCAACAGTGGGTGACCATCCCTCGCCAGCAGTGCCAGTTACAGCAATACCCTGACCAGCTGTTAATCCAGCGACATAGTTACCAGTAGTATCGGTTCCAAGGGCAACTGAGTTAGCTGCAACCGTAGCAGTAAGAGTTACGTTAGCAGAACCATCAATGCTTACGCTACCAGTAAGGTCTCCGGCAAGTGTAATAGTTCTAGCGGTTAACCACTTAGTTGTGGTCCCAGAATTTCCAGCAAGGTCAGCTTGCCAAGAAAGTGAACCAGCGGTTGCTCCAGCAGTTAATACCCTACCGGAGTTTGTGGTGCTAGTAGCAGGAACGTGAAGGTTTCCATCTCCAGTTGGGTGAGTGTAGAAGTTGTACTCTGTTGAGATTGGTACGTTGTAGAACGTAGTACCATCGTTAGTAAATGTCCAACGGTCATTAGTTTCGTTCCAAAGAACAGATACATTTGCTAAGGTTCCACGCTCTACCTCAACACCTGCGTTTTCTGTTGGCGTAGCGGGTGAATTGTTATTAAGAATAATAACATTGTCATCAATTGTAAGAGTTTCTGTATTTACAGTTGTGGTTGTTCCCGTAATGGTTACATTACCAGCAATGGTTACCGTAGTTCCATCGTCTGTAATAAGCGAGTTTACAAGCTGACCATTTCCAGCATCCCACTTGAGGACCCGGTTCGAGGTAAGTGAAGCATTGTTTTTTAGCGATAAGGTTGGAGAGCCACTTGTCCCACCGCCTGAAATACCTACACCAGCAATTACTTCTTCGATATCACCACTGATGCTTTTCCAAGTTGGTGTTCCACCGCCAACCGTACAAACGTAGATAGAGCCACCATTATAATAAATCTGTCCAATTACTGGACTTGTGGGTGCGGTAGCTAACGGTTGAATAACTGCGTTTTGCAGTTCATTCTTATTGAGGTTAACGTGGTGTAAAAAATTGACTGCCATAATTAATTAAGATATGCTTTTCCTGAAAAGGGTTCTGTAAAATATACAATTAACTGGTTCAAAGATACATAATAAACCTGACCAATTACTTCGGTTCCTGCGCTATCCACAACTGAAATTGATGGATTTTTTCCTAAGTTGTGAGTTATTGTCCACTGCGCTGAGGCTGAATTTTGATTATAAGTGTAGTGTTTATCTGTTGATTGAGTTTCCTTTGCTTTCCAAATTATTTTTTCTGTAACTTCATCTAGCTCCGCGGTAAGCACATAACCATCTACTGCTGATTGGACATCAACATCGTGCAGCTCATTAAGCTCAAATCCATTTTGTATGCTAATAAAAATCTCTCCGTTGTTGGCGTTTGAGCGAGTAACTACACCGATGTAAACAAGATGTGCCGGAGTAACGGGCTTATTAATTAATCCAAAGATTAATGCTCCGTTTACACCTAACCAAACAGCATCACCAGCGGTAGCTGTAGATGTATTTAATCCATCAAGAAGTCCCTCTGTTACGACAAAAAACTTACCATTTACGGCAGCAGAAGCGGCGGCAAGACCTATTGTTTTAGATGATGTGGCCTCGCTTACATTAGAAGCAAGACCCACAATCATATTAGTGCCATCGGCACCAGTAACGTATAAAGCCTGTCCTTTTGTAATAGCAACACCAGCTTTTACTTCGTGCTGTACTTTAGAAACATAGGCGGCGCTATCAATTGGAGAATTTACCCACTCAGTACCATCAAACGTCAAAACGTCTCCTGTCGCAGGACTAACGAGGTTTACATCACCGATGTTGTCAATGTACTCTATTTGAGTATCAACGTAATACTCTGTTGCAAAAGAACCATCAGTCAGTGCAACATTAAACTCAGCAAGGGTTCCTGTTAAGGTATTTCCATTAACGCTTATTGCAAACCTTGTTCCTCCAACTGTAGTTACCGTACCAGTATAATAACCAATGCCGGGGTTTGATACAGATATAGCAAGTTGTCCATCAATGTTTATTGTGCCACCTTTATTTATACCATCTTGATATATTGGTATGTTGGACTGCCCAGCAAAACCAGAAATATCGTCTATTGGGGATATCTGATATATTCCAGTGCCTAGTGCAATAGTTTTATTTAGAAGGGTATCTACGCTATTAGCGGTAATGTATGCACTTGTGTCTATTGTTCCATCGGCCTTTAAGAATCCAGAAGCTGTGCCCCCAACAACTTTATATCCCGTGCTTGAAATTGCATAACCATCTGCGTTTATAACGAATTTGTTATCTCCAAGCCAAGAGACATACAGCAAGTTTGGATTAGGGTCACCTTGGTCAACCTGCTCTTGACTGTTAATTGTAAGAACACCCTCCCGCTGAATTAGTGGTGTGGTAACAACTCCCGAGGTAACAGTCCCAGATGTAGAAAGGTTACCTACCGTTATAGAGTTAGTGGTTGTGCTACCAACGTCCGTAACAGCATCAAGGCTTGGGGTGGCAAAAGTGGCTTCATCGTCAGCATACCAAAGATTGGTTGTGTCGTTATACCTAAGAATTTGGCCGTTGTCCGGATTAGAGACACTAACGTCAGAGAGGTCATTTAACGAGCCATAATCCGTAAGAAAGTTAGGGGCCCAGTTTACCCACGAAGTGCCGTTAAAACGCAGTAATTGCCCCTCTGTGGCAGTGCTAATGATTACATCGCTTAGGTCGTCAAGTATATCTACGTTACTATTGCCAGTACCAACGGTAATCCAGCTTACCCCACTTCCCGTAGAGGAGAGTACCTTACCAGCTGTTCCAGTTGAACCGGAGTTATCACTGACAGTTCCGAGAAGACCTACTTGTGTGACAAAGAATTTTTTGCCTTCTATACGTTGATTTCCGAGAGTTCGGACAAACGTAAATAAATTCTCTATCATAGACTCTATGCGTTAGTATCGCAATCGCCTTCAATAGGGTATACTGGATAGTACACCGAAGACTGCTGCGAATCCTCCTCGTTGAACAAATCGTTGGTACTGGCCTGAGCAGACGCTAAAAGCGTTACATCACCCTTGATATAATTTACAATACGTTGATTTATATAACTAATCTTGGAGTCCAGCCCACTTGAGATTCCATCAAGGGCATATTGGTCTAAATTCTTTTCTTCTGCTTTTGTGCTTCCTATTGCTGTGCGAATAGTAGCTATTGCACTACGGACCACATAAAGGGCAAGGCAATACTTTACCAACTTAAATAAGCCAGCCTCTGTTGCGGTCAAATCCTCATCAAAAACCTTTTGCTCAAGCTCCTCGTATAGGTCTGTGCCCAACAAGTCTTGGATAGATGTAACCTGCTCCAACATAATAAGAGACAGCAAGGAAGAACGGTCTAACTTCTTGGGAAGAGGATAGTTTTGATAGACGTAGTTGTCGTCAATAAAGATAACTTTTACAATGCTCATTGCTCAGAAGGAATGTCGTTAATGTTTGCTCCCTTAATCGATTCAAGGTTTATCTGCTCTTCGATAATCGACAAGTTAATCTTGTCATAACCGACAGTGTTAAGAACTCTATTCATAGAGTCCATAATGTTTGCCCGGTTAGGTAGTGTCTCCGTAGCTCGGAAAATTTGATATGCGCTAACGAGTTCGTTACCAGTACCACCGAGCTTACCAGCAACCATAACACCAAATAGAGTTGGTGAGGTTACATTGTGAGCAGTAAGAATCTTAGCATCGTTAAGACGGCTAAGAATATCAATGGTCTTATCTAAGTTGCTTACGTCAAGAGGAGTAAATATCGGAGCGTCTTCTTTGCTTTTTACCCAAGAGGCAATAACGGTCTCTGATTCAGAACCTACAAATGATGCCTTGAACTTATCAAACTCTAGTCTCTTTTGGTCATTAGACATATTACGTCCAACGAACGTTGCGAGAACTTTTGGAGTAAATCCGTTGGCAGCGGAGTTGCGTATGTGCTTACCAAATTCGTAGTCCGCACTGATAAAATGGAACGCCGAAATGTAGTTCGGAACACCGTAATAGTGATTGTTGCTGTATGGATTTTTGACATAAAGGACCTGCTCGTTTTCCTTTCCAAACTTATCAAAGGCAGCAATCTTTTTTGGTTGGTTGTGTTGCATAGACACATCTCCCTTACCAAACTTACGTCTTAAGATGTAGTGAGTTATACGACCATTTTCGTCTGGCTCTGCAATGCGAATACCCTTAATGTCAAGAGACTTGAACTCAATTAACTTGTTGTGTTCCTTGTTCCATTTAATATAAAACGCAAAAGCACCATTAAGCTCCTGCTGAAACGCCGCGTGTACTATCTGCTCGTACAGACCTTGAGACTTACCAGCGCAGTTAGCGAGGAAAGCCTTTATCTCTGCCCTTTTGATAGGAGCTTTAAATGCTTCATCTACAGAGCTATCTAGGCCGTTTCCAGCAACCATCTTTGCCTTCTTGGTAACAATACCAGCGTGAACTGGTGATTGGTTGTACATACGCTGCAACAGGATGGGAAAGTCATCACCGTAACCAAACTTGATGTAGTCTCCCGCGATTGTATTGCCTACCGCATAGCGATTGTCTAGGCTTTCAATTGACTTTTCGAGTGGGTTTGTGGCAATGTTGCTATCCTTCGCAACAACAAAAGTGTTCGAAGCAAAAAAATCAACAACCTTAGTGAAAACGCTCATTTTAATATAATTTACAAGTTACTTATCTTAACTGTACTGGTAAATAGGTCATCATTACTATCAGAGTTCTCAAAAGTGTAGTCTTCTACTAAACAAATGTAATTTCCGTATGTTCGGATATTGTCATAAATTTCGAGCTTATACTCCCCACCTGCAATTTCCTGTGGTGAGATATCAAGGTCAATACCAATAAAGTCTTTAGCTACATCAAAATCATACTTGTCGTACAGGTTATCAAAGACATATTCCTGCTCTCCTACAATTTTAGTCAGCTTAATAGTAAATGCGATGTCTGACATAGCAGGAGCTTTTACAAATGATAGCTCGTTGTTTTGTCCGTTTAAAATAAATTTCATAAAGTAAAGGTAATAAAAAAAGGGAGGGGAAACCCCTCCCTTTCCCCAATGAAGGGTTAAACTTATTAGGCAGTAACCTTAGCCCAGTTAGCGCTATCAAGAGTGTAAGCAAGCACATTCTCTTCACCGACAAGCGTAAGCTGGTAGCGGTTCTTGTCAGTACGAGAAGCACCAGAAGCACCATCAATAGTACCAGCGTATAGTCCGAAGTCGTAGCCTACCATATGGTAAGTTCCGGCAGCAGTCTCAACGAAAGCAACGATTTCAGCTCCTGGGGTAGCAATCTCCTCCAGTGTGGTACGCTTTGCAGCATCCATACGCAAAAACTCAACCTGAATAGTAGGAACTACAGAAGAAGAGCCATCAGCATTTACAGTCTTAACGTCAGTAAAGTTAGAAAAAGCATCTTTGTTGTTGAATCCTAGGGTAAGGATATCAACTCCAGAGGTAACAAGTCCAGTTCCACCGATAGTGACAGCACCACCAGCAGCAACAGTAACAGCGCCATCCTCTTTCAATTGAGCGAGGTCAGCAAGAATAATAGTTTTTAAACCACCGGAAGAAACAGTCCCACAAGCGTAAGAAAGAGTAAGTCCGGAAAAATCAACAGCACATCCCATTTTATTATATTTTTTTAAGTGAGAGGGGGCTTTCGCCCCCCTCGGTTATTTATTAATCGATGAAAGCGAAAACGATTTCCTCACCTTTCAGGTAGGAGAAGCCAAGCTTAAACTGTCCCCAGATTTTGTCGCTAGACAATTCTGCTTCGTACTTCATATCGATAGCGCGAACGTCATTGTAGTTGTCAGTCAACATAACGATGTTCTCAGGAGCAGAGATGAAGAATTTGTTAGCAGCAAGTGAAGGGAAGTGAACAACCTCCATACCGTAGTAGGCAGGAATGTTTCCTTCAACAACGCCTTGAGCAGTCGTAGTGTACAAACCAGCGATAGCGATTTGGTAAGCTTGAATAGCGGCAGTTCCCATAAAGAAAGCTGGCTTCAACTGACGGTCAGCGTCACCGTAAACGGCAGCCAACATATTAGCACTCATAACTTTGTAAGCGCCTTCCATTTTGTCAAGGATGTTTCCAGAAGTCAATGCAACAGCAACATCGTAATCGAGAACAGTTGCGTCAGCAAGCATCTCCGTATTAAGGGTGGTAGCGGCAAGCTCAAGAGCCTTCTGAGCAGACAACTTAGCGAAATAATCGAAAACCCAGTCTTTGAACTGAGAGTCCATAGTCTCTTCGTTGTGTTGGCCTTGCTTAAGAAGCACAGAGCGGTAGGTAGATTCTAGAACGTCTTTGCAGTTCAAGAAAGCCCACTTGTAAGTCTCAACAGTCATCTCTTTCTCATCGATGGATGCAGAAGAGTCTGGGTCGAATACACACAAGTCATTACCAAAGGTCAAGCTAGCATCGAAGATGGGTACTTGTACTTTTGATTTGACACCGTCAATAAGACGGAATCGGTCCAACACTTTGGCGCTCTTTACCATTGAATCGATAAAGAGGTCGGGGGTGCGGTTGCCCCAATCTAAAGTTGCAACTGATATTGCCATTTTATTTTTGAATTTAAGTAATATACAAATTAATAAAGACGCTTGCCAAAGAACTTGTCAATCATCTTGATTTTATCAGAGGTGATTCGTTCGAATTTAATCGTCTTATCAACGACTGGTGCTTCCTCTTCCTCGCCAGCTTGTTCAGCAGACAAAGTCAATTCGGCTTCTTCGACAGAGGCATCCTCTACCTCTTCTAGTTGTACTTCTACAACTGGTTCTACAACTACTTCCTCAACAACCTCTACAGGCTCTTCGGAGAGTTCTACGTTTTGCTCTTCAGCCACCTCTACGGCTGGCTCTACAGCAGGCTCTTCGTTGGCCTCAACTACTTCGTTGAACTGCTCTTGCGACTCAGCCCAAAGCTCCATTAAGGTTGCGATTGTTTCGTTTTGCTTATTGATGCTAGCCTCTAGGTTTGAGAGACGCTCACCAAGCTCAACAGCGAATTTGAAATCCATATTACTTTCGAATTTTTGTTCTACCATATCAAAATTTTTAACCTCAATAGAAAAACCATTAAGGCCGCTAGCTTTAATCTCATCACGAATTGCTTCTGACTTGACATATGCTTTAGCAAATACAGTTCCGACTGGTAAATCGAAACCGTACATTTTACTCTTGTCTTCTTCAGACTCTTTCATCCATATCTCCAACATATAAACCTCATCGGTCTCATACTGGTGCTGAATGTTAAAAGAGTTGTGAAGACCTTTCTCTGCGTAACTACGCATCATCTTTTCAATTGTATCGACAGAGAACTGGACATAATAGCCTCCGGTCTCTGCACTGCGAAAGATTGGTTTGTTGGGCACAATAACGGGCCCAACGACAATACCCTTCTCGCCATCAACAAAGAACATATCTTTTTCTTCTTCAGAGAAGTAGATAAAGTTTTCTTGAATTGCGGGGTTTGTAACCAACGAAATACGGTACATACCACTCTCCTCATTGTCTTTCATAACAATGTCGTAAATGGGTAACTTTTCGTTAATCTTTTTCATACTTCGTTAATATACAATTTTATTTAAGGCCAACCATCTTAATGAACTCATCAAGGGTAATTTCCACCCCCTCGTTGACTAAGTTC
>JGI12421J11937_10000369_pt1 | contig 17458 bp, 8 predicted proteins | sample LakErihyJuly2011_2_FD_11937 | JGI IMG/M metagenome (IMG submission 11937)
GCTGGTTAAAGCGCTTAAACGGCTAATTCGTGCGACATCTTAACTGGCGGAATTTACCGCTCAGGTCTTGTCTCTCTCTTAAAAAACATAACAACACCGCCGGCACCCCATGAACTACGCCATCCTGATCCTGGCAATCCTGTTGGCCCCGTTGCTGCCGATCTTGGCTCCGTTGCTCTATTTTTGGGCGCGGGCCCGGCATAACAAGGTGCCGATGCTCGGAGGGTTGACTGGTCAGGAAGTAGCCCAGGTGATCATGAATGCCAATGGTCTTACCGCAGTGAAGCTGGGGCAGGCGACGCCGTTCACGGGAGACCATTTTGACCCGACCAAGAACGAGGTGAACCTCTTGGCTGGCAACGCGCAGGGGAGGACGGTCTATGCGGTCGCGGTCGCCGCCCACGAAGTCGGGCATGCCCTGCAGATGCGCGATGGTTATCGCTGGTTCACCCTTTGGCTGAAGTTGGCCCCCTGGGTAGCCATCGCCTCAGTCCTCTTCCAGTGCTTTGGGTTCTTCTGGGCGTTGCGCTATCCTTTCCTACTTTTCGTCGCCATCGGCATCTATGTCCTGCACTTCATTTTCGCGATCATCACCTTACCGGTCGAATACGATGCCTCCCGGCGCGGCCTGACAGAGCTCGATCGTCTGGGCCTGTTGAAGACCCCCGAAGAACGCTCCGCCGCCCGGACGGTCCTGCTCGCTGCCGGCCTGACCTATGTCGCCTACGCCGTGATGTCCTTGTTCGTCGTCGTGGCGCTAGTCCTTTTCGCTTTCTTCACCTCCAAGTCCCGCGAACGCGCATGACCCCTACGCCTCCGCCCATACCTTCGGCTGCCCCCGCCGCTCCCACGCCAGCGCCGGCCAAGACGCCTAGTAGTTTGGGCTGGTGCTTGCTCAGCTTAGGCCTGCTCTTCCTGTCGTTCTGTTTACATAGCTACATGGATCCGGTCGGGGAGGCCTTCCAGCGGGTCACGGGCGAAGTCATCGCGCAATTCGTGCCGCCCGCTGTCGCCGCTACCGCGAAAAGCATGGCGAACGTACTGGTCACGAATCCATCGCCTTTGCTGGTCTTCGTGGGAGTCTTAGTGGTAACGGTTCTTTGGCCGCTCCTTAATACTTTGCTGGGCGCCAGCTTAGGTCACCTCGGCATCCTGCTCACGGGAGGGTCGGCCCAAGGTTGGCGCGGGACGAGCCGAAGCGTTTGGCTGCACCGCTTTTGGGTGGAGCTCTTGTCGTTGGGTGTGCTCATCGTGGTCTGCTTGGTTCCGCTACCGCTGCAATATCGGATCATCCTCCTGTTCTTCGGGCTGCCGCTCGTGCGGGTGGGAGCCTTGCTGGCCCTCTTCATCCACCTCGTGCGGACTCAGTCTATCGGCATCTTCCGCTCGGTGTTCCTCCTTGCCCCGTTACTGGCGCTCGTTTGCACCGCCTCGATGCTGGTGAGCCTCCTCTTGGCCACTTGGTTGTCGCTCTGGTGCCTAGCCCATTACCTCTGACCTCGCTTCCCCAGCATCTTTTTCGTCTCTGTCTGCTCCGGCTTCCTCGCCTTTATCCTCGCGCTGTATTTATACGCCTACCTCGTCGCACGAAGTTTCTAATATGAGCACGCCTCCTCCACTTCCCCCTAAGCCCACGCCGAACTGGCGGCGTCTCGATTGGTGGCTCGGCAATACGCCCGAACAGATCGCAGACGTGAGCCAGGAAGTGGAGGAAATCAAGCGGGTCAGCTAACGGGGTCAGGCCGTACCTTTGAAAAGCTGAACTGGAATTCCCCTGAATAATGCGGTTTTTGGTTCAGGCTGCGTGTGGGTACGGCCTGACCCCGTTGGGCCTTCCTCCTGAGCCCGGCCGCAAGGCCGGGCTCTTTCCGTTTAAGCCCCCGCCAGTTGTGCTTGAAGCCTTCAATAACCCATCAATAAAAGGGAATCATGAAATTACCCTCCTTTCTGATGATTCTGCTCGCCTTGCTGGTCCCGCTGGCCCGTGCCGACGAGCAAAGTGATCAGCTCAAGAAAGCCATCGCCCAAGAGCTCCTGAAGGCGCTGCTGGAAGACGACGATGAGGATAAGCCGAAGAAGCCGAAGGCCGCGCCCAAGAAGGGCAAGGAGGCTAAGACATTCGAGCCTGCGGCTGATGCGGTATTCTCTGCTGAAGCCCATTCGCTGACCCCGGGCGCCATCTATCCGAGCCTGATTCTAGCCACCGCGACGATCAAGGATGACGGATCGCCCGATGATCCTTCCGATGCCACGCATTACGGCGATCCGATGGCGACCCTCGGCGTCCAGCTGCGCAATGTCCGCAAGGATGACAAGATTACCGTCGAGGTGACTGCGGATGCAGTCATCAAGCCTTCCAGGGTCACCTTCACGGCGAAGGCCTCGGAACTGCTCGTCACGGCCGCGCCCAAAGTGAAATTTGATTTCGAGGCGTTAGGTAAGGTCACCCAGACCCGCCCGATCAACGTCACCTTCAAGGTCACGCGTAACGGTAAGGCCGAAGAAGACATCGACGAGGTCATGAGCCTTCGCCAGATCAACGACTGCCCGTTTTACGTCAGTTACCCGACTCCCAAGAAAAACGGCAAGACGCCGGACGAGGCGCATAACATTATGTTCATGTTCGCCGCCTATACGAACGAGAACCACCCGCAGATTGACCAGATTCTCAAAGAGGCAAAGGCGACGGGACTCTGTGATACCTTTGCTGGGTACCAGGGTACGGAGCAGGATGTCATGCGCCAGGTTAATGCAATCTGGGTGGCCCTCCAACGTCGAGGCATCACTTACTCCAGCATCACGAATACGACGCCCAACAAGGGCGTCTATGCCCAGCATGTGCGTTTCTTGGACGAATCCATCAGCATGACCCAAGCCAATTGCGTGGACGGGTCCGTCCTCATGGCCTCGGTGCTCAAGAAGATTGAAATCAAGACGGCGTTGGTGCTCGTCCCGGGACATTGCTACCTGGCCTTTTATTCCCACGATCCAGCTAAGGGCGGCAAATTGTATGGAGTCGAGACGACCATGCTTGGCAATAAGGTTGGACTTAACGACGCGATCAATGACGCCACCTTTTCTGCAGTTCATTCCCTTCAAAAGAACTCGGCCAAGTTTGGCCAAGAAGGCTCGGGCTTCATGCTGGTCGATCTCGATGAAGCACGCGAATTAGGCATCATGCCGATTCCTTACGTCAAGGGACTGAAGTAATCACCTAATTCCTTACTCTGGTGGGATGACCGAACCCGCGGCGGGCTCGGAATGGTCAGCATACGGGGTCAGGTCGTCCCTTTGAAAAGCTGAACCGAAATTCGCCTAAATGATGCGGTTTTTGGTTCAGGCTGCGTCTGGGTACGGCCTGACCCCGTTGGGCCGCCCCGCCCGTCTAAAATATTTAGGTTCATGGTGTATCAGAAAGGCCCTTTTGAGGGTCGGTATGATACCACCAGGGGGCCGCCGCAAGGCGGCCTCGCTTCGTTTAGACCTCTATCCAGTGAAGTCAGGTTGGCCCGTGGAATGTTGATTGGAGGCGGAGGGAACGCCCACCTAACAAAAGAGGGGGTCACTTCGTGACCCCCTCTGCGCTTACCTCGGATTACTTTCCGCGTGAGCCGTTGGAGCGACCTCCGCCCGACGAGTTGCCCGTCGTGCTGGGGTAGCCGCCACCGTTGCCGTAGTTATTCGACATGTGGGGATGTTTTTGTTCGTTGGCTTGACCGGGATTGGTCTTGCCGAAATGGGCTTTAGAGCTTCGGGCTCGGGCGGTTAATATGAGGTCCAGGCGGTTTGACGGCGCGTCTGGGAGGGAAAGGGTACATGATAGGTTTTTAGTGAGAATTAGTTTCCGTTGGGAGATGTTCGCCGACATGCCCAATCAAAAAGGACTTCGATTCCGGTAGCCAAGCGAAGTAGATCCGAAGCAGCCGTCGGGCTTTTACGCCTTTCGAGATATGGCCGGCGATGACGACGGGTTTGCCTTCGTGGTAAACGGTGTAGTCCTTCTTGAGCTTATTCAGTGTGCAGTCCGACGACCCCGAGGCGTAGTGGAAGCCCTTCTTGGCGAGATGGGCCTGCCGCGTGCCTTTGACTCCGAAATGTCGCTCGCGCAGGGAGATGTCGGCTAGTGCCATGAGCGCGGCGTAAGTGAAGTCCGAGTCTTCGAAGTCCGAGTCAGCCGCTACCTTGAGGGCGTTGTCGTGGATAAATAGGAGTCCGCGAAACTCCGAAGCCGCGGCTTCGACCGCCTCTAGGATTGATGCGAAGCGCGCCGGCTTCTTCGGGGCACTCGCCGCAACTTCCGTCACAGGCTGTTCCGCGGTTTCGACGACGGAGCCGGCCAGGCCATTGCCGATAAGGAAACCGATGAGGGGCTTAAGGATGACAGCGCCAGCAGGGGAGGTTGCTAGCTCGATGATCAGGCCGCGCACCTTGGCCGTACACGACGCCTTGGGGTCGAGTGCATGGCGGAGGGTGAGGGTCTGCTTGGGCAGGTTAGAGGACAGGTTCCAGCGTGCGAACTGCGGGTGAGTACGAACAAGCCCCTGCGCCCTGATAATCAGGTCTAGGGGAGTTACAGAGGGTGTTAGAATAAGGGAAACCATGGAATTATTAGAATAAGACTGCAGACCTAGAATAGGATTGGCAAGCGCGAAATCTGGCTCATTTATGTCAGCCATGACCCCTACCGAACGGATCCTCATAATCGGCAAGAAGCTAGAAAAGAACGGCCTAAAGGCCTTTGGAGCTACGACCCCCGCAGGCCACCCGGCTTACTTCCGGGCCTACGGTCTGCAGATCATCCCCAGCGAAGCTGAGGAGATCGACACAGGCCATTCTTGCCGACTGGTAATCACGCCACTTGCGGCAAGCCTGTCTTCCTTAGTCACGGATTTAATTAATGTGCTCAAGGCGGCGCCAGCTGGGCAGAAGCGATTCGAAGCTTTTGTAGAGGAATTGAAGATTAAGACTTTTAAAGACATTCCGGAAGTAGGGGAATGGGAGGTTAACGCTGCCAAGGGTATCGTGAGTGCCGCGCTTAAAATCTCCGATCGCTCATTCTCGGAGGCGCCGCGGGATGAGCCAGACGATTGGACCACGATGGACCCGTTCACTGGCGAAATTCACGAACATCATAGAGACCATTGGAGCAATGCCCGTGATTTCCTTAGCCGATATGGCCGCCGAGTGATTCCTAGGTCAGCACGTTCTATTGTAGCCGGCGCTTCGTCTGACCGTGCCTCAGAGTCGGCTGACCTGACCTGGATTGAAGTTCGGGCTCATCTAGGTGTGGTAGTCAGAGGATATTGGATTCCGATAGGAAACGCTTCTAAACTGTCTGGCGAAGACGCCCAGCTAGAACTGGTGAAAGCCCTTCGTCGTAAGGGTCTGAAGCCGGACATCGCGCTGACTATTATCGCCAACGCCCGGAAAAGACTCAAACGTAACGGCCGATGACGACGAAGGCAAAGACTATGAAGGATATTGCGGTAGCCTTTTACGGCGTCACCAGCGCGGGCATTTTTACGGAAAAGAAACTCTCCAGTAAATCAAAGGTAGATGAGGATTGGGTTCCATGCCGTATCATCCATCCTGCTGACGTTGCGTCGGAGGGGCCTTGGCGTGATGCTGACACTATCAAGAGTTCCAAGGTGGCTCGGCGATTTGTAGAAAGGGGTAGGCGCAACCTAGACCGGAGGCACCTTTCAATTGAGGGTGTAATCGAGAAAAATATGCCCAGATTGGAGCGACAGCACCTCCTCTTAGAGGGAGACATCCTAATTGCGACTCGGGGTCGTTACTCGATCAGCCCTTTAGTTTCTCGGAAAATCTTGGCAGCTGGCCCAGTCGTGGCAGGGCCCGATATCATAGTCGTGCGTGCGAAGTCAGCCGCATCCGAAGATGTCAGGAAGATTTTACTCCGAAGGCACTCAGCGAATTACCTAAGCAAGAACGCCGTGCAGAAGGGGAGGGACGGGAGTAGTATGCTGACAAAGGGTGTCATAATGAATCTGCCGTTACCCGAAGAAATTCAAGGCCTCGATTCGACATTTGATGAAAGAGTCGAGAATTACGCACGTGACGCCGAAACGACATCGGGACGTATAGCGGCCTTAAGTCGGGCGTTTGTGATTGCCGCACGTTACAGGTTAGAGACGAGGCAAGAGACAAGCCGACCTCACTTTGATGCAGAAAGATTTTCATGGGAGGAGAAGGCGGCCAAAATTGAAAACGATATCCTGACGCGAAGCGGCGCAGCCCACCAAGCAATCATTACCGCGCTTCCCATTAATGCATTCGAAGCGCAGATAGACTGGTCTTGGAAAGAGCCTTTTGATAAAGAGTTAGCCGAAGTCTCCGAGAATCGAGATAAGTGGGCTTCGGAAGGACTAATCAAGTGCCTTGCCCAACTGGCCGAAGGTCGTTCCGTTGATTCGGATACTAAGTTACTGTGCGAGCTCCTATCGACCGGGATAAATCATAATGCCGTTCGCACTCAACTATCCTCCGATTTCAGGCTGCTCGAGGCGACAACGCTCCTTTTGCATCGGGGTGATCATAAAGCGTCGTCTTCAAATATTGGTCGATCGATTCGGCAATTGCTCGCATCATGCGTCAGGGGCATGGATGACGTCGTGGTGCTCTCGGCAGAGACAGGGCATCTAGCGGTGGAAGCGACACTTGATAAAGAAGCCCCCAAGAGGCTATTTTTGGTTGAGCAGAACGATTCATACCGAAATTTCGCTAAGGCGCTTTGCGAATTCATTTCACCCTTAACGCAGATCCGAGCGTCGGCTGAAATAGCCAGCGGTTTAGGGGAGCAAAAAGTAGACGCGGCAATCATTGAGGCATCAGGCGCTGATGCGGATATCAAGGATGACAAGTTCGACCTGGCCTCACGTCAGCTCTTCGACTGGGCCAATCTTTACCATCGGGTCAAAGATGGCGGCAAGATGTTCGTCCATGTTCCTTCCTCGCACTGGAAGTTACTCAGCACCATCAGCTCGAACATCTCGACTATCGTTCAGCTACCGCCCCTGCTCACGCCATCGGATAGTAAATATCGTCCTCGCGACGTATATGCCCCTTGTGACCAAGGCCTGGTCCTCGTCGTCGAGGCAGGCTGGGGCGCCGGCAAGGATGTGAAACTCATTGATGCGACGATGCTTTCCGGCGGGGACGCTCTGGAGGCTTTCTCTGACGACCAACTCGAATCACTCCGCCAGTTAATCGCTGGTAAATCATTAACTATCAAGGGTATAAGGCACACGAACATTTCGCGAGACGCCCTTTTCCGTAACAATAAAACGTGGCCTGGGGTATCGAAGTTTTTCGGTACGCGGGCTACGAGCAAAGAGCTGGCGAACGACTTCACCCTCGAGACGATCATCGAAGAACTTAAGTTCTGTCACCTAGCTTGGAAGGCTTCCCAGAACGCATTCCTCGGCAGCGCCGGGATACGGTTTCGGCAGTGAACTCCATCGCGTATTGGTCGAGCCGCTACGAGTTCGCGCTGATAGCTTCACCCTATAATATTCTGGGGGACTTCCAATCAACGGCATGAGAATCATTTGCCATTCATGATGAGGGGGTTATCAATCGGCATCCTGTAGTTAAAGGACCCCATAAACCCGACTCCCTTGGCCTCATCCAACATACCGAAAGGCAATCAGGTGCCCGCACCTGCGCAGGTGGTGAAGCTGCGCTCACGCTGCTGGTTGGTAGAAGGGGTGGAGCCCAGCCCAGACGGTAAATGGCACTTGGTCTCGCTCTCCTGTATAGATGACGACGCACAGCGTCAGCAGCTTCAAGTGGTCTGGGAAGCCGAGATTGACCCTCGTATCATCGGGGAAGAGGCATGGGAGACAATTGGTAGTAAGGATAAGCAGCCGTCTTTTGACGCCGTCCGCGACTTCGCCGCCTACTTCCGAACGATGCGTTGGAATTGCGTCACGTCCACCAATCCTCGCACGTTCCAGTCCCCGTTCCGAGCGGGCATCAAACTCGACCCGTATCAGTTGGTCCCCCTCGCCAAGGCGCTGCAGCTTCCTCGTGTAAACCTATTCATCGCCGATGACGTGGGCTTAGGTAAGACAATCGAGGCGGGCCTTGTCGCCAGTGAGATGCTCCTGCGTAAGCGCATCGATACGGTGGTCGTCGCTTGCCCGCCGTCGATGGTCTATCAGTGGCGCGACGAACTAGAATCCAAGTTCGGACTAGATTTTCAGATTCTCGATCGTGCCTACGTCCGTCGTATGCGCGAGGAGCGTGGCCATGCGACTAACCCCTGGGAGACACACTCCAACCTAATCGTCTCTCATCGTCTACTGATTGACGAGGCTTACGCCGGCCCGCTCCGTTCCTTCCTTGGGAACCTACGCCCGGGAAGCTTACTCATTTTGGACGAGTGCCACAATGCGGCCCCGTCCAGCGGTGCTAAATACGCTAACGACACGAAGATCACACGGGCGGTCCGTGACCTCGCTTCGGGCTTCGAGCACCGTCTTTTTCTTTCGGCCACGCCGCACAACGGTCATTCCAACAGTTATAGCGCATTGCTCGAGCTTCTCGATCCGCAGCGCTTCTGCCGTGGCACCAAGGTCGAGCACGACAATCCGGCCATCAAGAGTATCATGGTGCGTCGCCTTAAAGAAGATATTCGCGAGGTGACGGGCGGCGGTTTCCCTAAACGTGAGACGCCAGCCGTAGTCATCGATGGACTGCCTGCCGATTCGCCTGAGTTGGTCCTGCCTGCGCTGTTGGACGAATACAGGAAGGTTCGCCAACGTCGCGTCGCCGGTTTGCCAAAGAGCAAGCAGTCCGCCGCCGCGATTGTGATGTCTGGCCTACAACAGCGTCTTTTCTCCTCGCCCAAGGCATTTAGCCGCACGCTTCGTAAGCATAACGAGACGATGACTCGAGTATGGGCCGGGGAAATCGCCTCTTCCAAGGATTTAAGCGACGATGACGAGCTATTGCTCGCCGGTGGAGGCGCAGACTACGACAGCGACCGAGCTGGGCTCACGGAGGAAGAGATGTTCGCCGTGGAAGAGGGAGGGGTGGCGACAGCCACGCTCGTGTCAGCGGGCGACTCAGCCCAGGCCGACGTCAAGGAGGAGCAGCGTCTACTTGGTAGGATGCTGGAAATCTCCGCCAAGGCAGAAAGCCAGGCCGATAGTCGCGTGGTCTGGTTGATGAAGCATATCAAGGAGACGATGTGTTCCGGAGTGGGTGTCCCTGGTCAATCTGGCCCGGTCCGCGGCGCTAAGTGGAACGAGAAGAGACTCATCCTTTTCACGCAGTGGGAAGACACGCTCACTTGGCTGCATAATAACCTTAAGTCCGCCATTGTCGGGACGGACGGCGAAGACTTCCGCATCGAGGTCTACAAGGGGTCGACCTCCGACGAACGACGCGAAGCCATCAAGGCAGCGTTCAACACGGATCCCAAGAAGGAGCCGGTTCGTATCCTGCTCTGCAATGACGCTGCCCGTGAGGGCCTAAACCTACAGGCGCATTGTAGCGACCTCATCCACTTCGACCTTCCGTGGAATCCAGGTCGGCTCGAACAGCGTAACGGACGAATCGACCGTAAGATGCAGCCAGCAGATACGGTTTATTGCCGCTACTTCATTTACGCACAGCGTCCAGAGGATCGTATCCTTCAGGTTTTAGTCCAGAAGGGTGAGCGTATCCGTAAGGAATTGGGTACAGCCGGGAAGGTGCTGGAAGAGCGAGCCGCTAACCTCCTTAAGACCGGTATCCAGCGCGATCGACTCGAGGAACTGACGGGAGAGATTTCTGGTATCGATTTTGAAAAGCGTCAGAAAGATGCGATTCAGTCCGAGCTCGAGGGCACCCGCCGCCGAGACGAGATCAAGAAGTCGATCGACGAGATGCGCGACTGCCTCGCTGAATCCCGAGAGTCCATCGGGCTTCGGTCCGACCATCTCCTCGCCGCGCTGGACGTCGCCTGCGAAAAGCTTCAGATGGGCCGTATCACCAAGGCGCCTAGCGCTGAGGGTCCGGACCAGTACGTGCTTCCTGAGAATATGGGTAAGATGGACGTCGATGGTAGTTGGTCTACCACCCTCGATACGCTCCGACTTCCCCCAAAGGATGGGATTAAGGGCGAGATATGGCGCAAAAACTCACCTATTCGGCCCATCGTGCTCGACCCTGTCGATAAGATCGATGACTCGGTGACCCAGGTGCACCTCGACCACAAGTTGGTCCGCCGCCTTCTGGACCGTTTCCGCACCCAGGGATTCGTGAACAACGACCTCTCGCGGGCCTGTCTTTCCCAGACCGAGGATTCTATCCCCCGCGTCGTCCTTATTGGGCGCATTCTCATTGTTGGACAGCAGGCCTGCCGTCTTCATGAGCAGCTGGTCTTCGTATCAGCCCGCATCTCCGAAGGCTCCACGGAGCTCAAGTCCTACACGGACGCCGAGGAGGAGAAGACGATGACGATTATGGAAGACGCCCTTTCGGGTAATGCCCCCAAGATTCCAGACCACGTCCTCAAGAAGCTTCTCGGCCGTATCCAGGGCGACGTCCGTCAGCTCAAGGAGTTCCTCAATAAGCGTGCTAAGTCCGAAGAGGCTGCTGCTCGTAAGGCACTTAAGCAGCGCGCAGATACGGAGGAAAAAGTAATGAGGGATATCCTCCTTCAGCAACAGGCTCGAATCGAGGCTGTTTTGGACGATCGAGACGCATTACAGCTTCCGCTTGGCTATACCAAGGACGACGAGCGTCAGTTCAGGAGTGAACGTAACTATATGCGTGCCCGTCTCCTGAAGCTCCCCGCCGAACTTGCCTCGGAGCCAATTCGCGTCCGCGCGTACTACGATGTCGTCTCCGTCCAGGTCCAACCCGTGGGCCTGGCCTATCTCTGGCCCAAGACCAACTAACATGGCTGAGAACCCAGTATTTCAAGCCCACCAGCAGTGGATTGGGTTGCTTCAGCCGGAAGGCCTCGTGGTCTCGGCGACGGCCCTCACGGAGTCCGATATCCCGCTTCCTTCCGATGCCAGCACGTTGACCGCCTTGCAGGCGAAGTTAGAGGATACGTTTTTCGAAGGGGAGGACGCCGATGGCGAAAAGACCGAGACGTTGCCTCCATTCGAGGCGGTAGCGGAGCGTTTCTTTGAGTGGCCTGCGGAGTCATTTGCCTGGGCACACGGTAAGCGAAAGGTGCCTGATAATCTCACGGTCCACATACCGGCATTTCAGGTGTCGTTATCGCCGACACACGTGCTCTACGGCGAGGACGATAAGCCGCTCATTCTAGTTAACTATCTGCCAGGGTCCGACAATCTTACCGCTCGCTCTTCCCGTGATAGCTCGGATTGGGATGCCAGCCTGGTCCAGCGCATGGACCGACTGCTTCGCGACACTGGCGTGCAGATCGGTATCGTCGCCACGGATACGGAGATTCACCTGATCTATGCGCCCAAGGCAGAGAACTCCGGCCATATCGGATTCCCTCTGGCAGCTATGCGAGGAGTCGAAGGCCGCAAGGTCGTCGCGGCCTTGGATATGCTGCTCTCGTATACGCGCGTCATGGCGTCGTATACGCCGGTCAATGTCCGTCTACCGGCCTTGCTGGAAAAGTCCCGCGAGGCGCAGAACAAGGTCTCCGAGGAACTTGCCGAGCAGGTACTCGGCGCGCTTTACGAACTCATCAAGGGAATCCAGACCGCGGACCAAGACGCCCGCGGCAAGGTGCTGGGCAAATACCTCCGCGAACACCCCGAGCTCGTCTACCATGGCCTACTGACGGTTCTCATGCGTCTGATCTTCCTGCTCTTCGCGGAAGACAAGGGCGTGATGCCCGCCGGCACGCTTTGGTCACGTAACTATTCGGTCCACGGGCTCTTTGAGCGACTCAGAGACGATGCTCAGAAGCATGGTGCGAACATGGACAAGCGATACGGCGCCTGGGGCCAGCTGCTCACTACCTTCAATCTCGTCTTCAACGGTTGCGATCATCCGCAGTTGAAGATGCCCGCCCGCCTAGGCTACCTCTTCGATCCTAAGCGCTACCCCTTCTTGTCGCGTGACGAGGCCGGTAACCAGCCTCTGGTTTCGGACGCCATCATCCATAGCGTCCTTCGCTCGCTTCTCGTCCTCGGTGGCGAACGCATCTCCTACCGTGCGCTCAGCGTCGAAAATATCGGCGTGGTCTACGAGACGATGATGGGCTTTTCGGTCTATCAGGCCAAGGGAGCCTGCGTAGTCCTCAAGGGCGCCCAGGCGCCGGCCGCCTGCGAGCTCGACGAACTAATGGCCCTCGAGGGCGCCAAGCGGATTACTTTCATCGAGGAACTGACAGGCTGGAAGCCGAACGCCAAGGCCGGCGCTGCCATCAAGGCGGCCAAGGACCAAGGGGAGATGTTGGACGCCCTCATGGATCGTATTCGACGCGACATCACGCCACGTCCACTGACCCAAGGCGGGCTTACGCTCCAGCCGGGCGAAGAACGTCGTAAGTCGGGTAGCCACTATACCCCCCAGCAGCTGACCCGACCGCTGGTGGCCAAAGCCTTTGAGCCGCACTTCAAGCGGATGGGCGACAAGCCTGATCCCGATGCCTTGCTCAGCATGACCATCTGCGATCCGGCCATGGGCTCCGGCGCGTTCCTCGTGGAGGCCACGCGTCAGCTATCCGATAAGCTACTCGAAGCCTGGGCGGCCTACCCCGACAAGGATCCGTGCAAGAAGCTGGGCGCAGATGACCGCGTGTTCGTCGCCATGCGCATGGTCGCGCAGCGATGCATTTACGGCGTGGACCGTAATCCCGCCGCCGTGGACCTCGCCAAGATGTCCATGTGGCTCCTGACCATCTCCAAGGACCACCCATTCACCTTCATGGATCACTCCCTGAAGCACGGCGACGCCCTCGTCGGCATGTCCAAGGACCAGATTCGCAAGTTCCACTGGGACCTATCAAAAGGCGGCTCGATTTTAAAGTCGTTAGCGACGCTTGATCGAGAAGTGGGTGAGGCAGTTTCCGCCCGCCTTGAGTTACAGAATCTTGATGCTGACCGAACTTTAGACTTAGAGGTTAAACTGGCTGAGGCCGACCGGAAGATGATGAAGGCTAAACAGGCAGGCGATCTGCTCGTTTATGCTTGGTTCTCTAATGGTAATGAAAAAGCCAGAAATACAGCTCGTGATAGTTACGCGGTTAAATTGGAAGAGGTGCTGCAGTTAGGATCACCAGAACGCAAAGCCATTGAGGCTTTGCGATACGCATCCAAGCCGGTCTCCCCGTTTCATTGGGAGCTCGAATTTCCCGAGGTGTTTGCTGCAGGTGGTTTCGCGGTATTCGTCGGCAACCCTCCGTTTGCCGGAAAGAATACCGCTGCGGCAGGCAATGCCGACCACTACCTGGATTATCTCGCTGAGGTCGTTACTCCGGGGTCGTCGGGCATGTCGGATTTGGTCGCACACTTTTTCACCAGGCCATATGAGCTGCTGAAGCCGGCAGGCAATACTGGCCCAGGAACTATGTGCCTCATCTCTACCAAGACCGTAAGACAGGGAAACACACGTGAATCATCTTTAGCTTTGATTCGTAAGTCAGGTGGTGAGATTTATTACGCGCAGCGAAGGCTCGCTTGGCCGGGTAAAGCAGCCGTTGTCATTGCGACGATTGGCATATCGAAGGGGCCATCTGGATTGACGGCTACGCTCGACGGGAAGCAGGTAAGCCGGATCAGCTCATTCCTGATTGATGCTGATGTTGACGATACGCCGAAGTCGCTTACCCCCAACGCTGGACTTTCGTTTCAGGGCTCAATTGTGTTGGGGATGGGATTTACCTTTGACGACGAAAATCCCAGCGCGACGCCGATTGCTAGAATGTACGAGATTCTTCGAAACTCACCTCAATCAAGCCCTTTTGTAAAAATCTATGTCGGTGGCGCACAGGTGAATAATCAGTCAGATTTTAAGCCGGAAAGGTACATTGTCGATTTCGGAGAGATGCTGCCCGCAGAAGCATCCAGGCATGGAGCTCTTTGGGAAATACTCGAGGCCAAGGTTAAGCCAGAACGGGCCCTAGTTAAGAGAGAGAAGAACCGGGATACATGGTGGCAGTATGCAGAAACCCGACCTGGGTTACGCAGGGCTATCGAGGATCATCCCCGAGTGCTTGTCGCCAACCGTGCGGCGGCAAAATACTTAACTTTCTCATTTGTGCCCTCCGGCTGTGTTTACGCTGATTCGCTTTATGTATTTGCAGACCCAACCTATGCCCACTTCGCGGTAGTTCAGTCACGCGTACACGAGGTTTGGGCACGAATGTTTGGCACGAGCATGAAGGATGACCTGTGCTATACTGGCACTACATGTTACGAGAATTATCCATTCCCCATTCCTATCCCAGCGCTTGAGACGGCTGGTCAAGTATATAGCGATGAGCGCTCACGTGCCATGGTAGCTTTGCAGCTTGGGCTGACGAAGCTGAGTAATCGCCTTAATTCTCCGGATGATCTTTCGCCAGAAGTCAGGCGGCTTAGGGAACTACACGCCTCGATGGATAAGGAAGTTCTAGACGCATATGACTGGAGTGATATTAAGCCCGTTTATCAATTCAGCGGAGACTATGAGAACGAAGATGGTAGCCTAGGCTCTGTGCGGCTCAATTTCACCGAAGAGGTTCGCGACGAAATCCTCCGTCGTCTGTTGGCCCTGCATGCAGAGCGCCTGAAGTCCGAACAAGTCGCCGTACCTGACGCTGGAACTACAGCGTTGAAAGCCAAGAAGCCGAAAAAGTCCAAGGACTCTTCTGGCCCCGAACTTTTCTAATCTTTAAATCATGAACTCTATCGAAGTCCGAAAGCAGCTGACGGAGACGTTGGCCCTCGACCTGGTCGGCCCTCTCCAAGGCTTGGGAGATCCGGCCTTGAAGGAGGAGATTCTGGGTGAATCCCCTGCGCAGTTCTACCTAGGGGGATTCCTCATGCCGAAGGATCCTTCGGCCACGGACGAACCGGACTCGGAGACGGAAGATTCGGGAGATAACTCGGCCGACGAGCAGTCAGCCGACGGCGCAGGTAATGCCGATCGCACTGCCGCCAAGCCGGTCCGCCTGCAGTCTTCGTTCGGCCTTAGCGTCCTCGTCTCGGAATCATCTAAGACCTTGGATCTCGAATTCAGCTGGGGCGAATACGAACAGATTCTCCGCGAGCAGGAGTTCAAGGTCCTCCGCGAAGGTAAAGAGAAGGATGTGAAGTTCCGTAGCCATTGGAAGCGCACGCCCCGCACGACGACCGCTAAAATTGACCTGACCAAAGAGCGCGCGACGTTCCCGCTGCCTAATTCGACGCTTACGGGAACCGGCGGCGCCGTCATGGTAGAAGTCCTGGTCCAACCGGCCGCGACCCCGCATTTCGACCCGGGTCTGCCCGCCGGCACTCGCTCGGTCTCTGTCTTCATCGCTAACTATCGGACGGGGCAGGGCATCAGCCCGGTGATGATGTCACTGTTCCAAGCCGAGATGACCCTGCGTTCCGCGGAAGGTTTCGTGCCTCGCCCTGACCTCCGCGGCCCGTCTCGCCCTGGCGACACTTCTGCTGACTTCGACGACAAGATTGCAGACCTGCATTACAGAGACACCCATGAGTATGCCGTCGGTCATGCCGTTTCCGGTCTGGCCATCGCTTCGGCCGAAGGGTGCAAGGAAGTGAAGACCCGCTGGCTGCCGACCGCCGAGGTCGAGAAGGTCGTCCCGTGCGAAGTCAAAGGCGTCGAGTTCGGCATGGAGGCCTTGGCCGCCACCGAAGACCCGAAGGCCTTGGCCGATAAACTTCTCCCTCTCGTCGCGGAATACCGCAGCTGGGTACTCAAGCAACGTGCCGGCCTCGAGTCGCTCGGTACACGCGATCGTAAGGCGACCGGCAAGGCGCTCCTGGATTCCGCCGACTATGCCGCGGGCCGCATCGAAGCTGGCATCGAGCTGCTTGCCCAAGGTGGCGCGCCCTTCGAGGCGTTCCGCATCGCGAACCGTGGCATGGCTCTGGCTAATCGCCAGCGTACCGCCGTGGGCAAGGGCGTACCGCTCCAGCCCGATCATCCCTCGGTGCGTGTGCCCGCCTGGCGCCCCTTCCAGTTAGCTTTCGTACTTCAGTCCATTCAAGGGGTAGTGAATCCCGAGCACGCCGAGCGCAAGACGGTCGACCTGCTCTTCTTCCCGACGGGCGGTGGTAAGACTGAAGCGTACCTCGGCTTGGCCGCGTTCACCATCGTCATGCGCCGCTTGGTCAATCCGACCGAGCCGGCCTACGCCGGTGTCAGCGTACTCATGCGCTACACACTGCGCCTCCTCACCATCGATCAGCTGGGACGTGCCGCCGGCCTGATCTGCGCCCTCGAGCTCGAGCGCAAGAAGCGCACGGACCTCGGAGCCCTGCCTTTCGAAGTCGGCCTATGGGTGGGCAGCTCGGCGACACCGAACAAGCTGGGAAGCGCCCAGGATGATGGCGAGCACACCGCTCGCCACCGCGTCCGTCAGTTCATGCAACACCCGGAGAGCGCCGAATCTCCGGTGCCCCTGGACAAGTGTCCATGGTGCGGAAGCAAGCTCAGCCCGAATAGCTTCCATCTCCGGCCTAACGTTAACCAGCCCACCAACTTGGTGATCTGTTGCGTGAACCGGCAGTGCGATTTCTCCAAAGTAGAGTCCCAGCCACTTCCAATCGTGGCCGTCGACGAGCCCCTTTATCGTCGCGTGCCTTGTTTCGTGATCTCCACCTTGGATAAGTTCGCGGCGCTGCCGTGGATTGCCGAAGCCGGTTCGATGTTCGGCAAAGTAGACAAGCATCCTTTGACGGGCGTGCCCCTTCCGGGCGGCCTGCTGCCTCCGGACCTCATCATCCAAGACGAACTCCACCTCATCAGCGGTCCGTTGGGTACTGTGGCCGGTCTCTACGAGAGCGCGATCGAGCGACTCTGTTGGCGCAAAATCGGCGACAAGGTGATCTTGCCTAAGATCGTCGCCTCTACGGCGACCGTCCGCCGAGCGGATAAGCAAATCCAGGCGTTATTCGGTCGCAAGGAATCGATGGTGTTCCCTCCGCCGGGCCCAGATCGCCGTGATTCATTCTTCGCGAAGACGGTGACCGCGGCTGAATCCCCTGCCCGACTCTACCTGGGACTATCCGTTCAAGGTCGAAACCAGAAGGTCATGCTCATGCGCGTCTCGAACGCGCTAATGGCTGCCGCGCAGAAGGTGTATGACCAGCTGCCGATCAAAGTAGATACGAGAGGTATGAGTAAGGAGCAGAAGGAAAGGACGCTCGACGAGGCCGGCCTCAAGCACCCGGCTGACCCTTACATGACCCTGTTGTCTTATTACAACAGTTTGAAGGAGCTTGGGGGTAGCCGCCGCATCTTCGAGGACGAAGTCTATGACCGTATCCGACAGTATTCGGAACGAGACCGGCTCGTGCCT
>JGI12421J11937_10000376_pt1 | contig 17311 bp, 17 predicted proteins | sample LakErihyJuly2011_2_FD_11937 | JGI IMG/M metagenome (IMG submission 11937)
GCGGATATGGTGAAATTGGTAGACATGCCAGACTTAGGATCTGGTGCCGCAAGGCGTGTAGGTTCGAGTCCTATTATCCGCACTAAAAAAGCTTCTCTATTGAGAAGCTTTTTTATTTGAGGTTATCCAAATTTTCGTAATTACTACTTCATATTCGAAACGGTATACGTTTTACCGTCGGCTACTGCCTCGACAACTTTAGTAAGTGCTGCCGGCGATAATATGGTTTTGTCAAAAGATACAGTTGCTGATTGTTTTTCAAAATTTACTGCGGCAGTTTTCACGCCTTCAAGTCCATTTAATTCTTCCTGAATTGTTTTGGCACAACCAATTGCGCAGGTCATTCCTTTGATGGTAAAATTCGCCGTTTGCAAATTAGTGGCTGCAATCTCCTTTTTTACTTTTGGAACTGAATTTTCTGTTGCTGAGATTGACTCAGTTTGTGCTGTTTTATCTTTGCAACCCACAAACAAGATACTTGTAAGGAGTATTGTCAATATTGATGTAGTGAATTTCATTTTTATTTATGTTTTATACAAATTAATATATTGGTGATTGTGAACAAAATTAATAAAAAAAAGAACTGCTAATTCATAAATTAGTTACAATTTTGAGCCAAAATTTTGTTTATGAATTCGAAGCAGTTGAAATGGGTTTATTTAATTACGCTAGCGTTAATTTGGGGAAGCTCTTTTATTCTTATAAAGAAAGGTTTGCTGGGCTTAACGCCAATGCAAGTTGGGTCGTTGAGAATTATTTTTGCTTCCTTATTTCTATTGTTAATTGGGTTCAAAAGTTTAGCAAAAATCCCCCACTTTCAATGGAAATACATCGCTTTAACGGCAATGCTTGGGACGTTTTTCCCCGCTTTTCTTTTTTCACTTGCACAAACGCAATTGGATAGTTCTGTAAGTGCCATTCTTAATTCGCTTACACCATTAAATACAATGATTTTGGGCGGAATAGCTTTCGGGTTAAGTTTCAAGAGAGCTCAGATTTTCGGGGTTTTTATTGGCTTAATAGGAACTTTTATGTTAATTGTAAATGGAGCGCTGAATCATCCAGAGCAAAATTATTATTATGCCATTTTGATTATTATCGCTTCGATTTGTTATGCAACCAATGTCAATTTAATCAAGAAATACCTATCTGATTTAAGTCCGCTGAGTATTACAACGGGTAATTTCTTAGTGTTACTTTTGCCTGCACTTTTTGTTTTGTTTTATTCTGGATTTTACGAAGTAATTGCTGTTGAAAGCGTTCAACATTCCGTTCTGTATATTATTATTTTGGGAGTTCTAGGAACCGGAATTGCCAATTTAATTTTCTTTAAAACCATACAAATTTCATCGCCTGTTTTTGCCACTTCTGTAACGTATTTAATTCCAATTGTCGCTTTTGGATGGGGATTATTGGACAATGAAATGTTATCACCAATCCAGTTTTTAGGTGCTTTTATTATTTTGTTTGGGGTTTATTTGTCTTCTAGAAAGTAGATTGCAGATTGCAGATTGCAAATGGCAGATGGCAGATTTCAGATAGCAGGTTGCAGGTAGCAGATTTTATGTAGCAGATTTACCTTTATACATTAGATGTTAAAAATATTTTTATAAAACGAAAACCTCCTGATTGCTCAAGAGGTTTTTGTGTTTTTGCAGCCTGCTATCTGCAATCTGCAGACTGCTATCTGAAATCTATTTAAAGTCAGCGTCAGTAACTCCTTCGTTGATTTTCACATCGGACATTTTTATATCCAATTCAAAACCAACATTTTGAATAATATTGAAAGGTATTTTCACTCCTTTCACATCTCTATAATCTCCATAGCTTGTAATTTGCGTCATCGGTTTTCCGCCTTGGTCCATCGTTTTAGCTTCGGCTATTTTTAGTCCAGATTTTGTATCATAATACAAAGTAGTTTTGCCGTTTTGCAAAGCATACGCTTCACTACCGTTTATGGTTTCAATTCCGGTGAGTGCTAAACCTTCTTTTTTAGCTAATTGCAATTCCTCAAAAGTAGTTGCGCCAGCTTGCATTTCTACTAAATCAGCACCTTCTATTTTTTTGGTTTGACCTTGCTGCACCATATAAGCGCCATTTTCATTAACTACTTGTTTCATCAAACTCATTGGTCCCATAGCTATTTCCTCCAAAAATTTGCCTTTTACATCCACTTTATTGGTATATGACAAGGGTGATGGAGCTTGCGGAATAGTTGTTGATCCAAGCATTGCGATAGTTTTTACAGATGCTACTGCTTTCTCGCCACCGATAGCCTTGATGTAATTGTCTAAAACAATTTTTGCATTTACACCAGCTGGAACTTCTTTTTTAAGAACCGGTTTTTCTACTGGATTTCCGAATTTGTCAAAGTAAAATATTGGCATATTCAGTTTTTCTAATCCTGGAATCACATCTGCGCCTTTTCCAACAATAATAATTCTAATGTTATCGGCTAGGAAATATTTGTTGGCCACTCTCATAACATCATCTGCGGTAACGGCCGAGATGCTTTTGATATAATTTTCATAAAAATCTTCAGGTAGTCCTTGTGTTTTTATTCTAAGTGCATAGCCGGCGATGGTTTGTGGTTTTTCAATTTGCATTACAAATCGTCCAATATAACCTGCTTTTACACTTGCCAACATTTCATCGGTAACTTTTTCGTTTCTGATTTTTTTAAACTCTTTCATGATTTCCACTACGGTACTATCCGTAACGGCATTTCTTACTTGGGTCGAAGCTTCAAATTTATAAATGTATTTGTCTCCTCTAATGCTAGATCGAGCCCCATAAGTCCATCCGTGAGCCTCTCTTAAATTCATGTTAAGGTAACTGTTAAAATCGCCTCCTAAAATTTGATTGGCTACAATGGCTGCAAAATAATCAGGGTCGGTCATTTTTAAATCGACCAAATTGACGGCTGATATTTCAGATTGAACCGCATTCGGCATATTTACAAAATTGATCTGACTCGCCTGAACGTCTTTTGGATTAGGATAATTTACTGCAGGTGCAGGAACATTTTTCCAAGAACCAAACAGTTTTGTAACTGTTTTTTTTATTTCTTTTTCCTTTACGTCGCCCACAACAATTAGATAGGCATTTCCTGGCACAAAATAAGTGTTGTAATATGATTTTACATCTTCTAATTGCACGTTGTTCAAAGTGGCTTCAGCTAAATATTCACCAGATGGATGATTTTTTCCAAAAGGCAATACATCGCCCACTCTTGCCGCTACCGAAGGTACGCTTTTCTCGTCCGCCTTCAAGGCTTCGAGCATTTTTGCTTTTTGTTTATCGAATTCTTCTTGCGAAAAAACGGGATTCAAAGCCCCATCTGCAATTAATTCAAGTACTCTGCCTGCATATTTTGAAAGTGAATTTCCTGACGCACCATTGGAGCTAAAATTGATTGAAGCCCCCAGAAAATCAATTTCTTCATTAAAATCATTTTTAGAAATTTTGGTTGTTCCGCTTCCTAGCAATTCGGATGTCATATCGGAAACGCCTTTTTTGTCGCCTTCGAAATTAGGACTGTTGTCGATCGAAAGATTAAAAGAAACTCTTGGTAATTTATGGTTTTCTACAATGATTACTTTTAGTCCATTTTTTAATTGAAATGTTTCTGGTTTTCCAATTTTAATTGTTGGAGCCGTTCCAGGTTTAGGCTGAGGAATAATTTGTGCTTGCATAATAATAGTTAGGAACAAGCCTGCTAAAATAAATATTGATTTTTTCATACTGTTTAGTTTTGAGCTTTGTCTTTAGATGGAACATAATCCAATAACAATCTTTGGTTTGGATTTAAATATTTTTTGGCGATGTCTCTAATTTCTTCTCTAGTAATAGAAAGATAGAGATCTATTTCGGTATTAATTAAGTTAACATCTCCGTATAATAAGTAAAAAGAGGCTAAATTACCAGCTACGCCATCAATGGTTGCATTTCCATTTACGTAATTGTTTTCATATTTATTTTGCAATTTTTGCAAATCTTTTTCAGAAATTAATTCGGTTTGGAGCTTTACAATTTCGGCATCTACTTCATTTACAATATCAGCCGAAGTAAATGGAGCTTGAGGTAAACCATAAACAATATAAGTTCCGTAGTCTTCCTGATTGTAGCTAAAAGCTCCAATTTGGAGAGCCATTTTCTTGTCGTCAACGATTTTTTTATACAATCTTGAGCTTTTTCCATCGCTCAAAATAGTTGAAATCATTTCTAAAACACGGGCATCACGAGTTTTCATTGATGGGGTTCTATACGCGGTAACGACCATTGGAATTTGAATATTTGGGTCTTCAAAATTGGCTTTGATGGTTTGCGTGATTGGCTCTTCTACGAAAGTTTCTCTTTCAATGGCAGGACCTTTTTTGATGGGTCCAAAATATTTTTGAATCCATTCTTTAGCCTGATCTTTATTAATATCGCCCGCTACAACCAAAACTGCATTGTTGGGGATATAGAATTTCTTGTTAAAGGCTTGAAATTCTTCTAAGGTAGCGGCGTCTAAATGATCCATAGAACCAATAGTTGTCCAACGATAGGGATGATTTTTGAAGACGTTTTTCTTAACTTGCGGAATCAACTGACCATAAGGGCTGTTGTCATAACGCAGCCTTTTTTCTTCTTTTACTACTTCGTTTTGCGTGTCTACCCCAATTTTATTGATGATTGGGTGCAACATTCTTTCAGCTTCCATCCACAAACCCAATTCAAGGTTGTTCGACGGGAAAACTTCATAATAATAGGTTCGGTCTTCGGTTGTGTTAGCGTTATTCACGCCCCCGTTTGAAGTTACAATTTTAAACCATTCACCTCGTTTGATATTTTCGGTACCTTCAAACAATAAATGTTCAAAAAAGTGGGCAAAACCAGTTCGGTCTGGTTGTTCGTCTTTGGCTCCCACATGATACATTACCGAGGTAATAACCGTTGGGGCTGAGGGGTCGTTATGTAAAATAACGTGCAGACCATTTTCTAAATCGTACTCTTCGAAAGCTACTTTCTGAGCAGATGCTACTCCTCCAAGTAAAAGTGCAGCACTTAAAGCCATTATTGATTTTTTCATAAGGATTAATAATTTAATGATTTTCAGTTAGTAATAAAGCTGATATTTTTGTTACATCGAAAGTAACTTTTTTTTAGTATGCAAATTAAAAGCGCTCTTGTTTTGGTAAAAATTTAACAAATGTTACGTCGGAAAAAGTGTAAAATCATGGTTAAGCCATTACAAAACGGGGTTTAAAACATTATACTTATTTTTTTAGTTCAACTAATTGCAGAATAAATATTAAATTGTATATTTGCAACCTTAAAAATTATAAAACAATTTGTTATGTATGCAATCGTAGAGATAGCAGGGCAACAATTCAAAGTTAGCAAAGACCTAAAGGTTTACGTTCACCGTTTGACAAATGAAGAAGGAACTAAAGTTTCTTTCGATAAAGTTTATTTGTTAGATGACAACGGTACAATCACAATAGGCGCCCCAGCTATAGAAGGTGCTTCAGTAGAAGCCAAAGTGTTACAACACTTAAAAGGAGATAAAGTAATCGTTTTCAAAAAGAAAAGAAGAAAAGGATACAAAAAGAGAAACGGACACCGTCAGTATCTTACTCAAATTGTAATCGAAGGTATTACAGCTTCAGCTCCTAAAAAAGCCGCTGCCAAAAAAGAAACTGTTGCAGTAGCCACTGAAGAAGTAGCAACTCCAAAAGTAAAAAAAGCTCCAAAAGCTAAAAAAGAAGATACAGTAGAATAATAACAAAATAAAACTTATACGTCATGGCTCACAAGAAAGGTGTCGGTAGTTCTAAGAATGGTAGAGAATCAGAATCAAAGCGTTTAGGCGTTAAGATTTATGGAGGACAAGCTGCTATTGCAGGGAACATCATCGTAAGACAAAGAGGTTCAAAACACAATCCTGGTGCGAATGTTTACATTAGTAAAGATCACACCCTACACGCAAGAGTAGATGGAGTTGTTTTCTTCCAAAAGAAAAGAGACAATAAATCGTATGTATCGATACTTCCGTTTGAAGTTGAAGCATAATTGATTTTCTCAATTTATTAAAAAACCCGTTTCGTGAGAAGCGGGTTTTTAGTTTTAAAGCTTTCACCTTTGCAAATGATGGAAGCTTTTAATATTTATAGATTCTAAAATTAAAATAACCCTTCGATAGATAAGTATCTTTCGCCGGTATCGTAATTAAACGTCAAAACGACGGCTCCATCAGGAATAGTTTGTAACTTTTTAGCTACTGCAGCTAGCGAAGCTCCGGTTGAAATCCCCACAAGAATCCCTTCTTCTTTTGCAATTCTTCGGGCAAAATCAAAAGATTCGTCTTTGCTTACTTGAATTACTTCGTCTATCAATTCACTATGATAATTTGCTGGGATAAATCCAGCACCAATTCCTTGTAATGGGTGCGGTCCGGGCTCGCCACCACTCAATACATGCGATAATTCAGGTTCAACTGCAATTACTTTTAGATTCGGAAATTTAGCTTTCAATACTTTGGCAACACCTGTAATGTGTCCGCCGGTTCCTACACCTGTAATGATGTAATCGAGACCATTAGGAAAATCAGCAAGAATTTCTTGAGCGGTAGTTCTTTCGTGAACTTCCACATTTGCTGGATTTTCAAATTGTTTAGGTGACCAAGCATTTGGAGTTTTTAAGACTATTTCCGCGGCTTTTTCGATAGCACCTTTCATTCCTTTTTCGCGCGGCGTAAGTACAAATTCGGCACCGTAAATTTCCATTAGTTTTCGTCGTTCTACACTCATGGATTCCGGCATTACCAAAATCACTTTGTATCCTTTTACTGCGGCGACCAATGCTAATCCTATTCCTGTGTTTCCAGAAGTGGGTTCGATAATAACACTTTCGGTGTTGAGCAAACCTTTGCTTTCGGCATCTTCAATCATTGCCAATGCGATTCTGTCTTTGATGCTGTTTCCCGGATTCGATTTTTCTAATTTAATCCAAACTTCTTTGTTGTTTCCATACAAATTGTTGATTTGAACCACCGGCGTGTTGCCTATGGTTTCTAAAATAGTCTGTGCTTTCATATTTGTAAAGTTATTTTTCGGATCATCCGAGGGGTGAGTGGTGCTTTTTAAGCATATGCTAATTTACGCATAAATACAAAGCAGAATAAATGGATATTGAAATAGATTTTAGATTGGAAACTTGTAGATTTTTAAATATAGCGTTTTTGTGATTCAATTTATTAATAGTACTACAAATTGATAATAGAAGCCTAAATTATTTAACCTCAATTTTGTCAATCATTAATTGAAAATTTTCATTTTTTTTATTTCCGATTAAAAACGCAATTTCTTCTAGACTCTCGCCATCATAGTTTGGAATATCAACTGTTCTTCCTCTAAACGATGCATGTAACGCGGTGATGGGAATTTCTATAGTTTCCCAATTTCTGGTCGTTTGAAATTCATAAATATAGGAATAGTAATTGCTTCGTTTTGATTTTACTCTGAACTGGTATTTTTTGCCATCGCCTTTCAATCGGATGCTGAAAACCTTTTGCTGCGTTAACGAAACAGCTGTTGGATAATATTGCACAGAGCAAAAACCGCCATTGTTTTCAAGAGAAACACCTCCTTCAAATACCCCATTACCAAGAGCATCAACAAAAAATTTACTTGACGAAATACCACCCATTACACCGTCATCAACAACTCTCCAATTATCAATATTACTTTTAGTATTAAAATCAAAAAGCACAAAAGTGTTTATAGCCAAAGAAAATAAAAGAATGACAAACATAGTTTTTTAATTTTAAAAGATAAAGGTAACTCTTTATACCCTAATGCATTAAAACTTTAACATATTTGGATACTGAAAATAACAGTTGTTTGATGATTACAGATGAATTACTTTTTATTTAAAAAAAACCCTTGCTCCCGATCCCGAAGTTTCGGGACGGGACTGCAAGGGTTCTAAATCTGAAATCACAAATCGCTAATCTGCAATCTAAAGTCTAATATCTGTAATACTCCGGTTTGAATGGTCCTTCAACTTCGACACCAATATAATCTGCTTGGTCTTTACGTAAAGTTTCTAATTCAACACCTAGTTTTTCTAAATGTAAGAAAGCTACTTTTTCATCTAAATGCTTCGGTAACATGTATACTTCATTTTTGTAAGAAGCACTATTTTTCCACAATTCGATTTGAGCTAAAGTTTGGTTGGTAAAGGAGTTACTCATTACAAAACTTGGATGTCCAGTTGCACAACCTAAGTTCACTAAACGACCTTCGGCCAAAACTAAAATATCTTTTCCAGCAATTGTATATTTATCAACTTGTGGTTTGATTTCGATTTTTGAAGCACCGTGGTTTGAATTCAACCAAGCCATATCAATTTCGTTGTCAAAATGCCCAATGTTACAAACGATAGTTTTGTCTTTCATTTTTTCGAAATGAGAACCCAAAACGATGTCTTTATTTCCAGTACTAGTAATAATAATATCTGCAGTAGCAATAACAGTATCTAATTTTTTTACTTCAAAGCCGTCCATTGCAGCTTGCAATGCACAAATTGGATCAATTTCAGTAACGGTAACAATAGATCCAGCACCTCTAAATGAAGCTGCAGTTCCTTTTCCTACGTCACCGTACCCACAAACAACTACTCTTTTTGCTGCTAACATAACATCAGTTGCACGACGAACTGCATCAACTGCACTTTCCTTACAACCGTATTTATTGTCAAATTTTGATTTAGTTACAGAGTCATTTACGTTTATTGCAGGCAAATGTAAAGTTCCTTCTTTCATACGCTCGTATAAACGGTGAACTCCAGTTGTGGTTTCTTCGCTTAATCCTTTAATTCCAGCAATCAATTCGGGGTAGCGGTCAAAAACCATATTAGTTAAATCTCCACCATCATCCAAAATCATGTTCAATGGTTTTCTGTCTTCGCCAAAGAATAAAGTTTGCTCAATACACCAGTCAAAATCAGGTTCGTTCAAACCTTTCCAAGCATAAACTTGAATACCTGCAGCCGCAATTGCAGCAGCAGCTTGATCTTGAGTGGAGAAAATGTTACAAGAACTCCAAGTCACTTCAGCACCAAGGGCGATTAATGTTTCAATCAAAACGGCAGTCTGGATTGTCATGTGCAAACATCCAGCAATACGAGCACCAGCTAGCGGTTGTTCGTCTTTATATTCTGAACGAAGCGCCATTAAACCTGGCATTTCAGCTTCAGCCAGTTCGATTTCTTTTCTTCCCCAAGCCGCAAGAGAAATGTCTTTTACTTTGAAAGCCACATAAGGCATAGTTGCTGTACTCATTTGTAGTATATTTGTATTTGAAAATTTTTGCAAATTTAAGCAATAACTTATAATTTAAAAAGCATTCGGCAATATTTATGACTTGTTTAATAACGTAATCGAAACTATTTGCGATTGTAAATTAGCGATTTAGGATTTTTGATTTAAAGAAAACCGAACAAAATGGAATTTATTAGATGTAGTTGAATCCTAAATTTGAAATCTGAAGTCTGAAATCTAAAATCTGTATGCCGTTATATAAAATAATAAATTTCAGTGCAACAACCCAAATTCTTGTTTGGAAAATAACCGAATCCTATGAGCAATTGTTCTTGGAGGTACAATTGAATTTCAAAAGTTTACAGCGCTTAAAAGCTATGAAATCGCAGTTGCATCAACGTGCCTTTCTTAGTGTTCGAAAGTTATTGCAACATGCAAATTTTTCCGACTTTGATTTGTGTTATGATGCACTGGGAAAACCCTTTCTTACTATAGACAAATACATTTCAATATCGCACTCACACGAATTTTCGGCAATTATTATCAGCAATCAAAAAGCAGGAATCGATATCGAATTGCAAAGAGAAAAAATAATCGGCATTGCAGATAAATTTGTAAACAATGATGAAAAACTCTTTTTAAGAACAATTAATAGAGAAGATTACATCAAAGAATTGACTGTAAAATGGGGCGCCAAAGAAGCCATTTTTAAAATCCGAAACGAACTAGGAATCAGCTTTAAAAATCATATCAAAGTCCATTCATTTGCAATCCAAGATCAAGAAACAACGGCGATTCTTGAAATGGAAAACGTGCAGCAACAGTTCGCCGTTTATTTTGAAGAGTTCGAAAATTTTACCTTAGTTTATGCTTTCGAAAAATGATTATATTTGTAAAAAGATTTGTTATGGAAGCTTTAAACAAAAAACCAGTTTTTAAGACAGCCGATGAATTGATTTGTTTGATGTTGGAAAGCAAAAAGCAATCAAAAATCGAAACTCAGGAATTTGCAAAGACCAAAGAATTTCAAGAAATGCTAAAACGATTACGAGATAAAAAAATTCGTAAAGATGAGCTATGAATTTGAGTTTCGTGGAAATCTAAATAATAGTTATGGTTTTGAAACAGATTTAGGGATTGTTTACGAAGTGAAATTTCGCCCAACTAGTTATTTATTAGGAGATGAAACTACACCTTATGCTAATTCTATTTTTGAATTTATTATTGAAATTGCGTATAATCCCCTGGGTAAAAATCCCCCTCTAGATTTGCTGGTTTCAGGAACGATAGCGGCGATTATCAAAGATTTTTATTTCAAAAAAGATGAATCAATATGTATTTACATCTGCGACTCTTCAAATGGAAGACAAGAATTAAGAAGAAGAAAATTTGACGATTGGTTTTATATGCATGATTATCAATTTGGCCTTATTAAATTGGAGGAACACATTATAGATTCTAAAGGAGATTCATACCCGATTTCCTTAATTATTCAAAGAAATAATCCCTATTTTATCGAGATTATCGATGGCTTTAGACGTATTGCAATGCAATACAATGAAGGAAAATAATGTCATTAATAAAGTTATAAATTATAATGACAAACATTTACCACAATATTCTTAGTGCGAAAGCAAATAACGAAAAACTGCTCGCTATTCTCCTCGATCCTGACAAAATCGATTTGAACGATACGGAAGTATTATGCAAAAAAATCAACCAATCGCCAGCCACTCACATTTTCATTGGCGGAAGCCATGTCAACAATAATATACTCAACGAATTAATTTTAAAAATCAGGCACTTCTTCACTTTGGGAGGTCTGGAGGCTTTACCAATTATTCTTTTTCCTGGAGATCCCTCTCAAATTTCAGACCAAGCTGATGCTATTTTGTTCCTTTTTTTACTATCGGGCAGAAACCCAGATTTTTTAATCGAACACCAAATAAAAGCAGCTCCAATCTTGAAAAAAACGAAGCTCGAAATTATTTCAACGGGTTATATTTTAGTCGAAAGTGGGACAGAAACTGCTGTAGAAAAAGTGAGTAAAACGAAACCTTTGGATAGAAATAATCCTGATTTAGCTTTGGCAACAGCCCAAGCAGGTGAAATGTTGGGCAATAAACTCATTTACCTAGAAGCCGGAAGTGGTGCTAATCAAGCCGTTCCATTAGAAATGATTCAATTTGTGTCGCAAAACATTACTATTCCGCTGATTGTTGGAGGAGGAATTATAGATTTGCAGGGAATTCAAAAAGCATTCGATTTTGGTGCCGATGTTGTTGTTATAGGAACTGCTTTTGAAAAAGACTTAAATTTTTTTAAATCTTAAATTAAAAATCAAATGATTGAATACTTTTTTTCTCAATACGAAACATACACTACACTCAATATCGTGCTAGAAATTACTGCAGTAATCTTTGGTTTATTAAGTGTGTGGTTTGCAAAAAAGGATAATATATTAGTTTTTCCTACAGGATTAGTAAGTACTTTTATATATGCTTATTTACTATGGCAATGGGAACTTTTGGGCGATTCTATGATTAATGTGTACTACTTTGTAATGAGTATTTATGGCTGGTACCATTGGACGCGTAAAAAAAGCGGGGCGATTGAGTTTCCCATCGCAACGATTACTCATAAAGAAAAAACAACGGCTCTCATTATTTTTGTATCAACAATCATTTTTGTTATAATAGTATATCTTTATTTTAATAAATTTACCAATTGGTATTCTTATGTGGATACTTTTTTGACCGCAATATTTTTTGTAGGAATGTGGTTAATGGCTAAGCGAAAAATCGAAAATTGGATTTTTTGGATTATTGGCGATATCGTCTCCATACCTTTGTATTTTTTAAAAGGGTATACATTTACTAGTTTTCAGTTTTTAATATTTACAATTATCGCCGGATACGGTTATTTAGAATGGAAGGAAATCTTAAACAAAGCCAAAATACTGGAAGTACAGAAATAATTAAAGTTGTTCTTTTTGGCCCGGAATCTACTGGTAAAACCACATTGGCAACACAACTAGCTGAACATTTCGAAACGGCTTGGGTTCCCGAATTTGCGCGTGATTATCTTCAAGAAAAATGGGATAGTACGGGTCAAATTTGCGATGTTAACGATATGTTACCTATAGCTTTTGGTCAAACAAAATTAGAGAATGATGCTTTGTTAGTGGCTAATAAATTTCTTTTTTGCGATACTAATCTATTAGTAACCAAAGTATTTTCGGAAGTGTATTACAACTTTTGTGACCCAATATTAGAGAAAGCAGCTCTCGAACACGAATACGATTTGTTTTTTCTAACGGATATTGATGTTCCCTGGGAAAAGGATGATTTGCGCGACAAACCAGACGAAAGAGAATCCGTTTTTGCCGTTTTTAAGCAAACGTTAATGGATAATAATAAGCCTTTTATCACACTTTCTGGCGGTAAAGATGTACGATTAAGCAAAGCTATTTCCATTATGAATGATTTAGAAAAAGCTAAAGAAATGGGGTTTTCGGCTCTTGATTTTGTGCAAATTTACAATTATGGAATTCCTTTAGAAAACATCAAACATCAATTAAACAGCTATAAAAATGGAATTGCAAAGGCCGTTTTAGTAAAACCAGCATTAATTTCAGATGGTATAGTACAACTTTCTGAAACTGATTTTCAGCAAAAAGCTGATTTTTTTGACGCTCATAAAACAAATTTAAAATTAATAAAATTTGTTCCAGCTTCCGGAGCAGCAAGTAGAATGTTTCAATTTTTGAATGAGTTTTTAAATGATTTCGACATTGAAAACGAGAGTGTTAATGGGTACATCAATAGAAAAAAAGATTATGAATTACCAGTTTTTATAGTTGGCTTAGATAAATTTCCTTTTTACGACGAAGTACATTCAAAGTTGAAAGAAATTTATCCAGATTTTGGAAATCTTAAAAGTGATTATAAGAATTTTTATTTCATAAAGATGTTGCTTTCTCCAGAGTATTTTAATTACTCTAACAAGCCCAAAGCCATTCTTCCGTTTCATCTCTACAAAACTCATATTGCAACGCCGATAGAAGAACATTTGCATGAATGTGCTACTTATGCCAATTCTAACGGTATTTCAAATTTACACTTTACGGTATCTGAAGAACACCAAATGGAGTTTGAAAAAATTATTGCAGCAATAAAAAGTACAGTAGAAAAAGAAACTCAAACTATTATAAATACTAGTTTTTCGTATCAAAACAAGCGTACAAATACTCTTGCAGTGGATCATGAAAATAATCCATTTAGGGATGGAAACAACAAACTATTTTTTAGGCCAGGAGGACACGGAGCTTTAATTGGAAACTTAAATGATCTTGATGGTGATGTTATTTTTGTCAAAAATATTGACAATGTTATTCAAAACCATAAAGAGATTAATGCCTTGTATAAAAAAACCTTAGCTGGGATATTGTTAGAATTACAACAAAAGGTTTTTGGCTATTTGCATGCAATTGATGCCGGACATGAAATCAATGTTGAAGAACTGCTTCATTTTGCTAAAAACAGCTTAAACATAAAAGTTAAAAGTGATGTATTAAAATACACGGTAGAAAACAAAATTATTTATATTCAAAAAATACTGAATAGACCCATTCGAGTTTGTGGTATGGTTAAAAATGAAGGCGATACCGGCGGAGGTCCTTTTTGGGTTCAAAATGCAAAAGGTACAGCATCATTGCAAATTGTGGAAACATCACAAATAGATTTAACGAATAGCGACCAAGTTAAAATCTTCAACAATTCAACGCATTTTAATCCCGTTGATTTAGTGTGTGGAATACAAAATTACAAAGGAGAAAAGTTTTACTTGCCGGATTTTGTTGATAAAAGTAGCGGATTTATTGTCCATAAAAATAAAGATGGAAAACCATTAAAAAGTTATGAATTGCCTGGGTTGTGGAATGGTGCTATGGCAAAATGGATTAGTATTTTTGTAGAACTTCCTTTAATTACCTTTAATCCTGTGAAAACAGTGAATGATTTATTGCGACCACCACACCAACAACCATAATAATTTTGGAAGCCGAAAAAATCATAGCCGAATTACAATTCAAAGCCGTTCGCAGTAGTGGAGCGGGTGGTCAAAATGTGAATAAAGTTTCCTCGAAAGTGGTCTTGACCTTCGATTTAAAAAATTCCCAAGCTTTATCAGATGACGAAAAAGCTTTATTAGAAAATAAATTAGCCTCAAGATTGACCTCGGAACAAGTCCTCATTTTGAATTGTGACGAAGACAGAAGCCAACTCAAAAATAAAGCTATTGTTACTAAAAGGTTTATCGATATCATCACTGCTGGGCTAATTATTCCAAAAATTAGGAAAGCCACAAAAATTCCAAAATCGGTTATCCGAAAACGTATCAAGGACAAAAAGACTTTATCTGAAACTAAAAAGAATAGGAAGAAACCAGATTTTTAAATTTTTTGCAATTCATACTTTATAATTCACAATTTATAATTAATTTTGTCTCGTCTCAAAGGGGTGCTAGATTTCTAAAACGGAATGACAGCTGAGATTATACCCAACGAACCTGGGCAGGTAATGCTGCCAAGGGAAAAAATGACAAAAAGTAGCGTGCACACTATTTATTTGTCTTAGGAACAATCAATTTAACAAAAGAATAATTCCCCCTTGTTATTCGTAAACAATTTACGAATGAAAAATGTTATCAAATTACAAACAAAAAGAACGAAACCTACTAATCTTTTATCTCTTCGTCTCTTATCTTTTATCTTTTTAATCACTACTTTCTTCTCATTTTCTCAAGAAATTAAAAAAGACACTACCAAAGTCAATGCGCTCGACGAAGTTTTAGTTTTGGCAATTCGAGTCACTGCAAAAACACCCGTAAGTTTCAGTAATTTGACTAAAAAAGAAATTGCGCCTCGCAATTTAGGACAAGATATCCCAATTTTATTGAACTATTTACCATCGGTTGTCACCACTTCTGATGCTGGAAATGGAGTGGGATATTCCGGAATTCGAGTTCGTGGTAGCGATGCCACCCGCGTTAACGTTACCATTAACGGCATTCCCTACAACGATTCAGAAAGTCAGGGAACCTTCTGGGTGAATATGCCTGATTTTGCTTCTTCATTAGAAAGTATCCAGTTGCAGCGCGGCGTGGGAACTTCTACTAACGGCGCTGGTGCTTTTGGCGCAAGCCTGAATATGCTAACCGATTCCTATTCCAATAAGGCTTCGGGTGAAATTTCGAGTTCCTTAGGAAGTTTTAATACCAATAAAAATACCGTAAAATTCAGTACGGGTTTATTAAATAATCATTTTGAAATTGCAGGACGATTGTCCACTTCACAATCTGATGGATATGTAGACCGGGCAAGTTCTGATCTAAAATCCTATTTTCTTCAAGGAACTTTTATTGGCAAAACAAGCTTAATCAAGGCATTGGCTTTTGGGGGAACCGAGAAAACATATCAATCTTGGTTCGGAGTAGATGCTGCAACATTAAAAAGGGATAGAACTTTCAATCCAGCTGGAATGTTTACGGATGAATATGGAAAACCTCGTTTTTATGACAATCAAACCGATAATTACCAGCAAGATCATTATCAATTGCATTGGAATGAAAGACTTTCTGAAAAATGGAGCACGAACCTAGCCTTTCATTATACAAAAGGTAAAGGATATTACGAAGAATATAAAGAAGACCAAGATTTTGCAGATTATGGTTTGTTACCAATTGCTGCTGCACCCACTGTGAAAACTACTGATTTGGTGCGCCAAAAATGGTTGAACAATGATTTTTACGGAACTACATTTTCTGCTAATTACAAAGAAGATCAATGGGATGTTATTCTTGGTGGAGGTTGGAACAAATACGAAGGAGACCATTTTGGGAAAGTAATATGGGCACGTTTTGCAGCGCAAAGCGAATTGGGAGAGCGATATTATGACGATGCTGCGACAAAAATCGATGGCAATGTTTTTGTAAAAGCTAATTTTAAAGTAGATGATAAATGGAGTTTGTTTGGTGATTTGCAATTGCGAAGCTTGAGTTATAAAGCGAATTCTCCAGAAACAGGATTAGTAAACGACACTTTTAATTTCTTTAATCCAAAAGGAGGAGTAACGTATACAATTAATGAAATCCAAAGTTTGTATTTTTCGTATGCCAAAGCCAATCGTGAACCGAACCGAACCGATTATGAAAATGGCAGTCCAAAACCAGAAAAACTGAATGATTTTGAATTGGGTTGGCGCCATCTTTCGGATAAAATAAAGTGGAATGCTAACGTCTATTATATGAAATACAAAGACCAATTGGTAGTAACGGGTGAGTTGGACAATGTGGGAAGTCCTATAAGAGCCAATAGTGGCGACAGTTATAGAGTTGGTATTGAGTTAGATGCAACTATTCAGCTTTCAGAAAAATGGGTGTTGCAGCCGAATATCACTTTAAGCCAAAACAAAAACAAAGATTTCTTTTTCACCAGAGATGGCGTTTTACAGAATTTAGGAGATACGAATATAGCGTATTCACCAAATCTTGTCGCCGGAAATAGATTGACTTTTATGCCTCTAAATCATTTTCAAATTTCATTATATTCTAAATTTGTTGGAGAACAATTTATGGCTAATATAGATGCCGAAGGTTCAAAGTTAGACAGCTATTTTATCAATGATTTGAATGTGTCGTATGAGTATAAGCCAAAAAGCATTTTCAAGTCAATTTTGATTTCCGCCTTGATCAATAATATCTTTGATTTGAAGTATGAAAGCAACGGATATTTTTATACTTACGATGATGATTACAGTAATCCTCCAGCTATTACTACTATAGAAGGCGCAGGTTATTATCCGCAAGCGGGGATTAATTTCTTAGCGGGAGTGACGTTTAAGTTTTAATTTTTTTAACTCTGAAAAAGTTTTTAAGTTTTGTTTGTTGTTAAATTTTTGTTAATTTTAAAAAATTATTTGCATAAATCGTTTTTTTTTTTTTTAA
>JGI12421J11937_10000377_pt1 | contig 17301 bp, 15 predicted proteins | sample LakErihyJuly2011_2_FD_11937 | JGI IMG/M metagenome (IMG submission 11937)
TTGCAGGATTTGAAGTTTTGTATGCTTTCATAATCACTTTTGGTTCATTGTCAATTAATTGGTATCCATACGAAGTCGGTTGTGCATAAAGCAAATCACTTGACTTTGCATCTGCAGTTTTAGGTTCGGTAGTTGTTGCTGAAATTCCATCTACTAGCATAGCAACAGATGCTGCTGCCGTAGTCATTGTAACTGCTGGAACTGAAGTTGGCGAAACAATAGCCGGGGCTGCAATTACCGGAACTGTCAATGCGTTTACCCCAGCTTTAGGACTAAAATTAGTAGTACCATTGTATTTATAACTCAAAGAATAAAGGCTTTCGAACGCTAGATTTAATGCTTCAACGTAGGCAACTTCATACTCTTTTTCTCTACTCTTACCCATTGATGATGTATACACTTCAGTTCCATAACAATCTTTTAAAACGACAAAAAGTTTTGTTACTAAAAAAGCATTCTCTTTTATAACATCAGCATACAAAAGACTACAGCGATCTGTAATTTCCGCGGGAATTGTCTCGTTTACATAAAAAGCTTGAAATCCTGCTCTTTGCAAATTCATTTTGGTCATAGTTTGAAGGCGGTATTGATTTTCTGTTTTAAGAAAGTCATATTTCAATGGAATGATCACCGCCTTGTAATCATTGACAGATTGCGAAAAGCCATAGCTCACAACAAACAACAAAAGCATTATTAACGTTTTTTTCATAATTATAATATATTTTTTAGTTCTAATAAATGATTTACTTGTTTAATAGCATTGGCTACCGGGACTTTATACTCATTAAAAAAAACAGCATCTAAACCCGCATCTAATGCTCCCTGAACATCCGCCTCGATACAATCGCCAATCATAATGCTATTTTCTTTTTTGGCTTGCGCCAAATTCAAGGCAAATTCAAAAATCTTCTGATTGGGTTTTTTAACGCCAGCTAGTTCAGAATTCGTAACGGTTTTGAAATAATGCGAAATATACGAATTATCTAATTTGTTTCCTTGAACTTCTGCAAATCCATTGGTAATTATATGTAAATTATATTTTGGTTTTAAATATTCTAAAACTTCAATGGTTCCCTCATACAAATAATTAAATTTAGGCAAATGATATATGTACTCTTCTGCTACTATTTCAATCATTTCGTCTGAAATAGTGTAATCAATCGAGTCAAAAGCATCTTTCAATCTGCCATAACGAAGTTGATTTTGGGTGATTTCATCTTTACGATATCGCTCCCAATACTGTCGATTTATTGGCACATAAAATTGAAGAAACTTAGGCATATTTATAGCTAACTTTTGGGTTTCAAAAACCGTTTCAAATGCTAAAGCGGAGTTTTTTTCAAAATCCCAAAGCGTATGGTCTAAATCAAAAAAGACATCTGTAATCGTGCTGTTTATTATTTTCATTTAAAAAATTCCATTATCATTAAAACTAAAATATCCATTCTCTGTAACAATTATATGATCTAAAACCTGAAGGTCCAAATTTTGTCCAGCCGCTTTTAATTTTCGGGTAATTTGCTTGTCGGCATCACTAGGAATTAAGGTTCCAGAGGGATGGTTGTGGCATAGAACTAGAGCAGTTGCTCCCAATTCAAGAGCCATTTTAAACACCAAACGAACATCGACCATCGTTCCGGTGATTCCTCCTTTGCCTTGTTGTGCTTTCGCAAGCACTTTATTCGCATTGTTCAAATACAAAACCCAAAATTCTTCGTGCGGCAATTCACCAATAATGGGCTGCATCAATTCAAAAATCATTTTGCTGGAAGTGATTTTCTTCAATTCGACCGCTTCCTCTGCCCTTCTGCGTCGTCCCAATTCCATTGCAGCCATAATCGAAATGGCTTTCGCCTCCCCTATTCCTTTGAAATTCATCAATTGTTGAATGGTCAATTTTCCTAAAGCATTCAAATTGTTGTCGACACTCGAGAGAATCCTTTTACTCAATCCCACCGCCGACTCGTTGCGGCTTCCCGACCCTATCAAAATGGCAATCAATTCGGCATCACTCAACGCACTTTTGCCTTTAAGCATTAGCTTTTCGCGTGGTCTGTCGTCTTCGGACCAATTCGTTATCGGGAAATTATTTTGTTCCATTTTTTGTTTTATAGTTTGCAAATTACGCGCAGTTCTTATACCGCAATCTGAAACCTGCTATCTGCTCAATAAATCCTTCACCTCATCAAAATTTAATCCGCCATAATTTCCTGAGCTCATTAATAATAATGCGGAATTATCAAAATTAAGATTGAAAAGATAGTCTTTAAAATCGCTTGGATTGGTGTATATAATTAAATCCTCTCTATTAAAAGCTTTGGCAATTTGCTCGTATGTTACTTCCTCTAATTGTTTTATTTTCACCGCATCTGGCGAATAGAAAACCACTGCAACATCGGCATATTCTAGTGCGCCTTCATATTCTTTCAAGAATTCGGCATTTAAACTGCTATAAGTATGTAATTCCAGGCAAGCCACCAAAGTTCGGTTTGGATATTGTTCTTTCACGGCTTTTGTGGTGGCGGCTACTTTGCTTGGCGAATGCGCAAAATCTTTGTATGCGACTTTCCCCTTACCTTCTGCGATTTTTTCCAAACGTTTTGAAGCTCCTTTGAAACTCGCGATAGCTTCATAAAAATCAGCTTCATCAACGCCCATATTCTGGCAAATCCATTTGGCTCCAGCTAGATTATTCAAATTGTGCGCTCCAAAAACTTCGATAGGCATTGCGCCTTCGGGAGTTTCAAGAAGAGTAACTCCATCTTTTACTTCATATTTTGGAGTCGTATAAGGCATTTTTCGAATAGGATTCGTGGCCGCTTCAGCCACTTTTTTTACTTCAGAATCTTCTTCATTGTAAACTAATATTCCACCGTTTGTGATTTTTTGAATAAAAATTTCAAACTGTTCCACATAGAAATCGTAAGTTGGAAAAACATTAATATGATCCCAAGCAATTCCTGAAATCAAAGCAATGTTAGGTTGGTACAAATGAAATTTAGGTCTGCGGTCTATTGGCGAAGACAGATATTCGTCGCCTTCGAGAACAATAAAATCATTCTCCTCGGTGAGATGAACCATGGTGTCAAAACCTTCTAATTGTGCTCCCACCATGTAATCTACCGCGATATTATGAAAGTGCATAACGTGCAAAATCATCGAAGTAATAGTTGTTTTTCCGTGCGAACCGCCTATAACTACTCGGGTTTTATTTTTAGATTGTTCGTATAAAAATTCAGGATAAGAATAAATTTTAAGTCCCAATTCTTGTGCTTTCAAGAGTTCTGGATTGTCTGCTTTGGCATGCATTCCGAGGATTACGGCTTCAATAGCTGGAGTAATTTTCTCAGGAAACCAACCCATTTCTACTGGTGAAATACCTTTCTTCTCTAAACGAGATTTTGAGGGCTCAAAAATGGCATCGTCACTTCCTGTAACCCGACATCCTTTGTTATGTAGTGCCAGAGCCAAGTTGTGCATCGCGCTGCCACCAATGGCTATAAAATGGAAGCCCCCCGCGCCCCCAAAGGNGGAGCTAGCTAATGTAGGAGAAATTGGGGTATTTATAGCGTTATTCATATATTAAATTATTAAGATTAATGGTTTCAACGTATCGGTATCTACAAGTTAGTAATTTCTTTTTGGGGGCTATGTGACTTAGGGTTAAGGGGCTTTCTTCAATTTCTTTTTGTACAAATTATCCAGCATTTGCGAACCGGTTTTTGTACTTCCAGCCGCAATCGCTTTTTTATATTGGGTTTCTGCCGCTGCATATCGCTCAAAATGCTCCTCGATTTGCCCTCTAGACAAATAGCCGTCCACAGCTGATAATTGAAGTAATTCATTCGAATATTTTATTGCTTTTGATTCGCTTCCGCCAACAAATCCCGGCAATTGAATGTATATGTTTACTAAGGCCCACCGCGCTTCAATATGCTTTGGATTTAATTCAATCGATTTCTCGAATGCTTGTTTTATTTCGCTAATCATCCCCAAAGCCTTTAATTTACTTGATTCTTTGGCTTTCATCCCCAGCGCTAAGCCATATTTGTGATAATAATTGGCTTCGGTTGATTTTAATTGTTTCAGTTTTTTATAATAGATAAGGGCTTTATCCCACGATTTTTGATGTCCAGCAATATCTCCCAAGTATTCCATCGTTTTTAAATGAGACGGATTTTCTTTTAAAAAACTTTCAAAAATAGGCTGCGCCTGCTCATATTTTCCGGCTACGAACAATTTTTCGGCTCTGTTATAATCAGATTGTGACCACATCATTGTAGGAAATAATATTAGGAAGATTAAATACTTTTTCATTATTCAAAAATAGGAAATTTATATAAAGAATTAAGAGATTTTTTACCTTAAAAGCAAACTTAATCATAACACTAAACAAACATTATGATAACATAAAGCCGTTAGTTTTGTAAAAACATAACATGAAACACAAACGCAAAATACCTTTAGTAGTTATTAGTGATGTTCATCTTGGAACTTACGGCTGCCAAGCCAAGGAATTATTACATTATTTAAAATCAATTCAACCTAAAACTTTGGTTTTAAATGGCGATATTATTGATATGTGGAGTTTTAGCAAACGCTATTTCCCTGTAGCTCATATGGAGGTATTGCGGTATATCATAAAAATGTCTAATCAAGGAACTCGAGTGATTTACATTACAGGAAATCACGACGAGGCGCTAAGAAAATACTCGGATTTTATTTTAGGAAACTTGGAATTGGTTGACAAATTAATCTTGGACTTAGACGGAAAAAAAACATGGATTTTCCACGGTGATGTCTTTGATTCTTCTACAAAAGGGTATGCTAAGATTTTGGCAAAACTTGGTGGAAAAGGATATGACTTACTGATTTTGATTAATAGTTTGATCAATTGGATTTTGGTTTCAATGGGGAAAGAAAAGAAAAGTTTTTCTAAAGTCGTGAAAAANAGTGTTAAGAAAGCTGTTGCTTTTATCTCNAATTTTGAAACGACTGCCGCCGAAATNGCNATCGAAAAAAAATACAGCTANGTTGTTTGCGGTCACATTCACATGCCTCAAAAAAANATGGTTAAAACTAAAATGGGTAAAGTACTGTATTTAAACAGTGGTGACTGGATAGAAAATTTAACAGCCTTAGAATATAAAAACGAAAAATGGAAAATTTACTATTATAATAAAGCGGACTATCCAAGTATAGAGAATAAGGAGAGCCAAGATGCAAATGACATTGTNTCTAAGATTTTATCGAACTAATCAGNCTATTTTTATCCAATAACTTTTACATTTAAATGAAAATATTTTACGCCATCCAAGCCACAGGCAATGGACATATTAGCAGGGCTATTCAATTATATCCCTATCTACAAAAATTTGGAGAAGTAGATTTCTTTCTGAGCGGCAACTACGCAAGTTTAAATGTTGACTTGCCTATAAAATTTAAAAGCGACGGTTGTAGTTTGCATTACAGCAAATGTGGCGGATTAGATTATTGGGGCATTGCCAAAAATATCAAACCCCTAAAAATGTATAACGATGCAAAATCATTGCCTTTGAAAAACTATGACGTTGTGATTAACGATTTTGATTCTATTACTTCGTTGGCTTGTAAAATACAAAAAGTACATTCTGTGCAGTTTGGTCATCAAGCTAGTTTTATTTCGGAAAACACACCACGAACTGCAAAAAAGAGTATTATGGGTGAGATGATTCTCAAACATTATGCAACTTCGCCAAAGCATATTGGACTGCATTTTGAAAAATATGATTCCTTTATTTATCCTCCAATCATCAAAGATCACATCATCAACGCAGAACCTAAAGACTTAAAACACCTCACGGTTTATCTCCCTTCCTTCGACAAAGATTGTTTGGAAAAAGCATTCCATAAACTTCATGACCTGCAGTTTCATTGGTTTTTGAATGATATTCAAACCAAACATACCATTGGCAACATTACCTATTTCCCTGTAAATCAAAAATCTTTCAACGAAAGTTTGATTCATTGTCACGGAATTATTACCGGTGGTGGCTTTGAAACTCCCGCTGAAGCTTTGTATCTTGGTAAAAAAATATTGAGTATACCCATCCGAAATCATTACGAACAAGAATGCAATGCGGCTGCTTTGAAAAAAATGGGTGTTCCGGTGGTTTACGAAGTTGGAGATCATTTTGATGAAGTTATTGCAAATTGGTTGTGTTCTGACATCATTTATCCGAAAATGCAAGCCAACAATATTCCTGAAACCTTACAATATTTGTTCGATACCTATCACGAATAATTAAAAAGGCGCTCAATTTCTAGAGCGCCTTTTTAAAATAAACATTTGGCTTTTAGTCGTTCAACATTTTCCACAGTTTATCTTTCAACTCCGATAACCCTTGCTGAGCAACGGAGGAGATGAACATATAGGGAATAGCAGCGAACTCTTTGTCTAATTGGATTTTCAATTCTGCTTTAAGTTCATCGTCAAGCATATCACATTTTGATATGACTAAAAGACGTTCTTTATCGAGCATCTCTGGATTGTATTTTGTCAATTCGTTGACCAAAATATCATATTCAGCCTTTATATCTGGAGTGTCAACGGGAACCAAAAATAATAAAGTAGAATTTCTTTCAATATGACGCAAAAAATAATGACCTAAGCCTTTTCCTTCTGCGGCACCTTCGATAATCCCTGGAATATCGGCAATTACAAACGATTGAAAATCCCTGTAAGCTACAATTCCAAGGTTAGGTTTTAACGTCGTAAACGGATAATCGGCAATTTTAGGTTTAGCAGAAGTTAAAACCGACAATAAAGTTGATTTACCAGCATTTGGAAAACCTACTAAACCAACATCGGCCAAAACTTTAAGCTCCAAAATCACGTCCATTTCTACTCCTGGCAATCCCGGCTGCGAATATCTGGGAGTTTGATTCGTGGCACTTCTAAAATGCCAGTTTCCTAATCCACCTTTTCCGCCACGAGATAGAATTTGCCTTTCGCCATCTTCTGTAATTTCGAACAAGGTTTCGCCTGTTTCTTTATCTTTTACGACAGTTCCTAGCGGCACTTCAATAAATTTATCATCACCATCAGCTCCTGTGCTTCTATCTCCGCCACCATCGCCGCCGTGACCGGCTTTGATATGACGTGCGAACTTCAAGTGAAACAAGGTCCAAAGTCCTTTATTTCCCACTAAAAAAACATGCCCACCACGGCCACCATCGCCACCATCCGGACCGCCTTTTTCAATAAATTTTTCTCTGTGTAAATGCGTTGACCCTTTCCCTCCTTTTCCAGAAGAAACATATATTTTTACGTAATCTACAAAATTGCCTTCTGTCATTTTATTTTGGGTTTTAGGTATTAGGTATTGGGTAAACTAAAACCCAGAACCCAAGACCTCTTTATTTTAGGGCTTTCACCATCACTTTATCAATCTTCACGCCATCCATATCTATGACTTCCAACTCCATTTTTTGCCAAATCAGCTTTTCTCCTTCTTTCGGGATATGCGCTAGCTCAGTCATTATTAATCCACTCACGGTGGTCACTTCGTAATCATTTATTAATTCGTCCAATTCGAAATAAGTCAAGAAATCGTGTAAAGAATAATGCCCGTCAACGAGCCAAGTCCCATCTTCTCTTTCGATTAACTGAAAATCATCTTTATAAAAATCAGATGCATCTCCCACTAAAGCCTCTAGAATGTCATTTAAGGTAATTATTCCCTGAAAAACACCGTATTCATCTGAGACAAAAGCATAATGAATACCTGACTTTTTGAATTGTTCCAATGCTTTATATGCAGTGGTTTGTTCCATCATAAAGGGTGCTTCGGTCATAATGTCTGGCAGGTTGAAATTGGCAGCATCAATGTTCGCAAAAATGCTTTTCAAATTGACAACTCCCACTATGTCATCGTGATTTTCTTCATAAACAGGATAAATAGAATGCAATTCCTTAAGCATGAATTCCTTAACCTGAATCATATTCGAATGCAATGGCAACATCACAACTGATTTTCGATGTGTCATTAAAGAGTTTATTTTCCGGTCACCAATATGAAAAACGCGCTCTACAATATCTTGTTCAATTTCCTGCACTTCACCCCCTTCGGTTCCTTCTTTAATGATAGCTTTAATTTCTTCTTCGGTCACTTTACCGTCGCTGGTGGGTTTTATTTGTAAAATTTTCAATAAAAATTCTGTTGAATAAGTTAACAGCCAAATATAGGGCGCGGTAATAATCGAAATTATTTTCATTGGCCAAGCAACGGCTTTTGCGATAGATTCTGGATGGTTTAAGCCTATTCTTTTGGGCAATAATTCGCCTAAAACCAAAGAGAAAAAAGTCAAAATAACCACTACAATTCCCACAGCAAGTGAATGTGCAAAGGGTTTTACTATTTCGAACCCAAAAATAAAAGTTTCAACATCCTTGGTAATTTTGTCGCCACTATAAATACCAGTAAGAATACCTATAAGTGTGATCCCTATTTGAACTGTAGATAAAAATTTATTCGGTGCGTTAGATAAATCCAGTGCGATTTGGGCGTTTTTGTTCCCTTTTTTTGCAGCAGTTTCTAATCTGTTTTTACGTGCTGAAATCAATGCAATTTCAGACATAGAGAAAACACCATTAAGGAGTATTAAAAAGAATATTATTAAAATTTCCATATTTAATTAGAAAATGTGTACTTCTCTACAAATTATTGATTACTGTGCTCAAACGCGCAGTGATCTCAGCTATAGTTCCAATTCCATTTACTGGATAAAATTTATTTTGAGCAATATAGTACTCCATTAAAGGAGCTGTTTTTTCGTTGTATTCTTCGTATCGACGTCTAATTTTTTCTTCATCTTGATCGTCAATTCTTCCGCTGGTTTTACCCCTTTCTAGTATCCGATGAATCAGAATTTCGTCATTGGCTTCAAGTGCAATTGTGGCAGTAACTTTCCAATCTTTAGTGGCTAAAAAAAGGTCTAATTTCTCTGCTTGTTCTCGTGTTCTTGGAAACCCATCAAACAAAAACCCATTTGTGTCTCGATTTTTATTTACTGCATCTTCTAACATTTTTATGGTAACATCGTCAGGAACTAAATCGCCTGCGTCTATAAAGCTTTTAGCTAATTTTCCTAAAGCGGTATCATTTTTTATATTATATCTAAAAATATCCCCAGTGGAAAGATGTATTAAATTATATTTTTCTTTTAAAAATTCCGCTTGCGTGCCTTTCCCTGCTCCTGGTTTCCCAAATAAAACAATATTGATCATTCTGTAAAGTTATGTGTTAGCGTTGTACATTAGGTGTTACACGTTTACTTTTATCGCATAACTCAAAACGTATAACTATTTAATCCTTCAATTGATATACTTCGGGTAAATTTCTACCCAGTCCATTGTAGTCTAAGCCATATCCTACAATAAATTTATCTGGAATTCTAATTCCAACATAGTCTATTTTAACTGCTTGTTTGTATGCTTCAGGTTTAAAAAAAAGTGTTGCAATTTTAAAATGCTTAACGTTTTGTTTTTTAAACAGTTCTTTTAAAGCAAGCAAAGTATTTCCTGTATCAACAATATCCTCAATAACAACAACCGTTCGCCCAGTTAAGTCTTGGTCTAATCCAATTAATTGTTTGACTTCATTTGTTGAAGTTGTTCCTTCATACGATGCCATCTTAACAAAACTCAATTCGCAAGCTGATTTATAATGTTTCATAAAATCAGAAACTACCATAAAAGAGCCATTCAAAACCCCAACGAATAATGGCGTTTCATCAGCAAAATCATCTTCTACTAGTGCTGCAATCTTAGCGATAGCAAAATCTATTTCCTCCGCAGAAATAAACGGAACAAATTGTTTATCGTGAAGTTGTATCATGTTTTTGTTTTAAAAATAATTTGCAAAGATACTGAATTCTCTACGTTTAAAAAAACTGAATTTTTACTTAAAATTAAACTTTAAATTTTTTGAACCTTGCATTTTTACTGGTAATTAATATTCTTTTCTACTTCTAAAATTCTTGTTTGAGCTAACAGTCGAATAAAATTTAATAGCATTTTCCTATTTAATCATTATGAAGTATCTTTGTGCCAACAATTACAACAACATGACACGAGCAAAGCCAATGCATGAAGTCTTTAAAAAACAATAGCGACGAATGAATTATTTCTCATCCGATTTTAAATTAGGCATTCTCGGTGGCGGACAATTAGGCAAAATGCTTTTGTTTGAAACCAGAAAATTTGATATTCAAACTTATGTTCTGGATCCGAGTGAGGATGCGCCGTGCAAAATAGCTTGTGATAAATTTTTCCAAGGTAATTTAATGGATTTTGATACCGTTTACAATTTTGGTAAACAAGTCGATGTTTTGACTTTCGAAATAGAATTAGTTAACCTCGAAGCTTTGGAACAACTCGAAAACGAAGGCAAAAAAGTATATCCTTCGCCAAAAACTTTGAAACTTATTCAAAACAAAGGGATCCAAAAAGAGTTTTATTTAGAACATTCTATTCCATCAGCTCCTTTTGAAAAATTTTCCAATCTGCAAAATCTACAATCCGCAATCATTAATCATCAATCTAAAATCCCGTTGCCTTTCGTTTGGAAATGCACCGAATTTGGGTATGACGGAAATGGCGTAAAAATCATCAGAGCTATCGAAGATTTAGATCATTTACCCAATGTAGAATGCATTGCTGAAGAAATGGTTCCCTTCAAAAATGAATTAGCCGTTATCGTTTGTCGCAATTCTTCAGGCGAAATTAAGACTTATCCGGTTGTTGAAATGGAATTTCATCCCGAAGCCAACCAAGTGGAATACGTAATTTGTCCTGCTCGAATTGACGACAAAGTTGCCGAAAAAGCGAGAGCGATTGCGCTGAATGTTTCTGAAAAGTTCCATCACGTGGGACTTTTAGCAGTAGAAATGTTTCAAACCCAAGATGATGAAATTTTGGTAAACGAAGTAGCGCCAAGACCACATAATTCAGGTCACTATAGCATCGAAGCGAGTTTTACCTCCCAATTTGAAAACCATTTGAGAGCTATATTAAATTTACCTTTGGGAAATACGGATAGCAAAGTTGCCGGAATTATGGTAAATTTGGTGGGCGAACAAGGTTTTTCAGGCGATGTAATTTACGAAAACATAGAAACGATTTTGGGTTGGAATGGCGTCACACCTCATATTTACGGTAAAAAACAAACGCGTCCTTTTAGAAAAATGGGACATGTTACCATTGTAAATGAGGATATGAATGAAGCCAGAAGAATTGCAGAAGAAGTTAAGAATACCATCCGTGTAATTGCGGAATAATTATTAATTATCAATTGTTAATTATCAATTAATATGAAAGTAGCCATAATCATGGGAAGCCAAAGCGACTTACCAATCATGCAAGAAGCCATCGACATCCTAAATGGTTTTGACATAGAAACCGAAGTCGATATTGTTTCAGCACACAGAACACCAGAAAAATTATTCGATTTTAGTAAAAATGCACACACTCGTGGTATTTCGGTTATCATTGCGGGTGCTGGTGGCGCGGCTCATTTACCGGGAATGGTAGCTTCCATGTCGCCTTTGCCTGTGATTGGAGTGCCAATAAAATCGAGTAATTCTATCGATGGTTGGGATAGTGTCTTGTCCATTTTGCAAATGCCAGGTGGCGTTCCCGTAGCGACTGTTGCCTTAAACGGAGCAAAAAATGCTGGAATTCTTGCCGCACAAATCATCGGAACTTCTGACAAATGCGTCTTGGATAAAATCATCCTTTACAAAGAAGGACTGAAAGACGCTGTGAATAAATCATCTAAAAATTTAAAAAAATAATTTCAAAATCATCCTGTATTCTTTCAGGAGCTACTTCCCGCTATTCGTTATAATCTTTTTGGGCTGAACCCCAGCCCAAAAAGGATTTTCACTTCTATCGGGGCTAAAAAATAACCAATGAGCATCTTAACATCAATATTCCTAACAAAACACAATACTGCTCCATTTTCGCAAATAAAACTTGACAATTACCAACCTGCTTTTATTGAGAATATTGCTGCTGCAAAAACCGAAATTGATGCCATCATCAATAATCCTGCTGCTCCAACTTTCGACAATACGATCGAAGCGATGGAATTTTCTGGAAATGCTTTGGACCGATTATCATCAATTTTCTTTAATCTAAATTCGGCTGAAACTTGCGAGGAAATGCAAAAAATAGCGCAAGAAGTTTCGCCTTTATTGACTGAATTCAGCAATGATATTACATTAAACGAAGATTTATTCAAAAGAATAAAAGCGGTTTATGAGCAAAAAGACGGTCTAAATTTATCCGCTGAACAAGCCACTTTATTAGACAAAAAATTCAAAAGTTTTTCTAGAAACGGCGCGTTACTCTCAGAGGATAAAAAATTAAAACTTCGCGAAATCGACACCGAATTAGCCAAACTAAAACTAACTTACGGCGAAAACGTTTTGGCTGAAACCAACAAGTATCAACTGCACATTACCAATGAAAGCGATTTAAAAGGCTTACCAGAAGGTACAATCGAAGCGGCAAAAGCATTAGCAAAATCAAAAGAATTAGAAGGTTGGATTTTTACATTAGATCATCCAAGTTATTTGCCATTTGTCACCTATGCCGACAATCGCGAGTTGAGAAAGGAAATGGCCATTGCTGCGGGTAAAAAAGCATTTCAAAACAACGAATTCGACAATCAGGAAATCACGTTGAAGATTGCCAAATTGCGTTTTGAACGCGCCAATTTATTAGGATATGAAACCCATTCTCACTTTGTTTTAGAAGAACGAATGGCGCAAAATCCTGATAAAGTAAAATCTTTTTTGAATGATTTATTGGACAAAGCCAAACCTGCAGCTCAAAAAGAATTTGCCGAATTAACGGCTTTCGCCGCAGCATTGGACGGAATTGATCATTTAGAAAAATGGGACGGAGCTTATTATTCAGAAAAATTGAAACAAAAATTATTCAATTTGGACGACGAGAAATTAAAACCTTATTTCCAGTTGGAAAATGTTTTAAATGGAGCTTTTACTATTGCTGGAAAACTATTTGGATTGACTTTTACCGAAGTTTTCGATATTGATAAGTACCACGAAGAAGTTACAACCTACGAAGTAAAAGATGCATTTGGCGAACTTGTTGCTGTTTTCTACGCCGATTTCTTTCCTAGAAAAGGCAAACGAAATGGCGCTTGGATGACTTCTTTCAAATCACAGTATATTAAAGACAACAAGAACGAAAGACCGCATATTTCTAATGTTTGTAACTTTACCAAACCAACAGAAACCAAACCGTCACTTTTAACTTTTAATGAAGTAACGACTTTATTCCACGAATTCGGTCACGGATTACATGGAATGTTAGCTAATACGACTTACCCAAGTTTGTCAGGAACATCGGTATATTGGGATTTTGTAGAATTGCCAAGCCAAATAATGGAAAACTGGTGTTACGAACCAGAAGCATTGGCGTTGTTTGCCAAACATTACGAAACTGGCGAAATTATTCCACAAGAATATGTCAATAAAATTAAGGAAAGCGCTAGTTTTCAAGAAGGAATGGCTACGTTGCGTCAATTGAGCTTCGGATTACTGGATATGGCTTTTCACAGCAATAATCCAACGGAAATTACCAATATAAAAGCCTTTGAAAAAAAGACCTTTGAAGGCACGACTTTATATCCTGATGTAGCCGAAAATTGCATGTCGGTTTCGTTTTCCCATATTTTTGCAGGTGGTTACTCCTCTGGATATTATAGCTACAAATGGGCCGAAGTTTTGGATGCGGATGCTTTTGCTTATTTCCAAGAATGCGGCATTTTCGATAAGGACGTGGCTACCAAATTTAAAGATAATGTACTTTCAAAAGGCGGCACCGAATTGCCAATGGAATTGTACAAACGTTTTAGAGGACAAGAACCAAATGCGGATGCTTTGTTGAAGAGAGCGGGTTTGATTTAAGATTTATAAAAATCAAACCATTAACGGAATAAAGAAAATTAATCGTATCATCTTTAAGCAATTAATGATTTGAAAAAACTACTTCAAAAAATCTCTAAAATTATCTTTATTCACAACAAAAAAACTTGGACTGTAAGCTTCATTAAACGATTTTGGTAGTTTCACTTTTTTAGTATTAGCCCATTTGAATTCAAATGCATTGACTTTATCGACATTGGTTTCTATATAATCGACTTCTTGTTGTGCGGTAGTTCTCCAAAAATAAGGTTTTGCATTGCTTTGCGAATAGGACAACTCTTTCATTCTTTCTGCAATCATAAAATTTTCCCATAAAGCACCTTTATCTTGTCGAAGAGACAAACTATTAAAGTTTCCAATTACCATGTTTCGGACACCATTGTCGAAAAAATATATTTTTTTGTTGGCTTTTATTTCATTTCTTATATTTTTAGCAAAACTATTTAATCTAAAAATCACAAAACTTTTTTCTAACAAATCAATGTAGTTATTTACTGTATTTTTATCTACACCAACCAATTGTGCAATTTCGTTATAACTAACTTCGCTTCCTACTTGTAGTGCCAGCGCTTGGAGAATTTTTTCTAAAACATTGGATTTTCTAATACCTGCCAAAGCCAAAATATCTTTATACAAATAACTAGAAACTAAATTTTTAAGGATTTCATATTCGTTTCCAAAATTGTTAATCACATCTGGATACATTCCGTAAAGCAAACGCAATTCGAGTTGTTGTTGCGCTTTCATAAAACCTATGTTATCCTCGAATTCGTTCCAAGAAATTGGATACATTTGAAATTCAAATTTTCTACCTGTCAGCGGTTCTTGTGTTGAATTATTGATATCAAAAGCCGACGAACCTGAAACAATAACCTGAACATCTTTGATTTGATCGACCATAATTTTCAACTTCAAACCAATATTTGGAATACGCTGTACTTCATCAATAAAAACATACTTGTAATTCCCGATGATACTTTTTAAATTTTCAGTATTAGCATTTGACAATGTTTCTACAACAGTATTATCATCGCCATCCAAAAACAAGTAGTCACTTGTGTTTAAAATTGTATGTATTAAAGTCGTTTTCCCCACTTGTCGTGGACCAATAAGCACAATGATTTTGCCTTTGTGCAGTTTTGCTTTTAGATTTGATGCTAAATCTCTAGTTATCATCGCTATAATTTTTTACAAAGATATAAAAAATATTTTCTATTCACTAATTTTATATAAAATTTGGTGATTATATTCACCAATATCATATATTTTTTGGTGAATACACTTATTGGTAAATAAATTTCTAAAAAAATAAATGCAGTAACAACCAAAAAATCGGCACGCTTTCCACCCAAAAAGAAGTGTAATATTTGCTTCTTTCCAAAGTAGTGAAATTGATAAACAAGATTGTTATAATTCCAATTGGGATTGCGGAATAATCAGCTTTTTGTTTAAAAAATTCTAAACCCATAAACGGAATTACCAGTAAAATACCAAAGACTTTAGTGCGATTAATTCCAAACAACTGAGGTAAAGTGTTCAAGGTTTTCGCATCGGTTTTACTATCCATAATTTCAAACGGAATAAGTAAACTTGTTATAATTATAAAACGTTGCAATAGAGTTATATAATAATCAATAGGCAACCATTTAAAGCTTTGATACGGAATATAAACCGTAACATAAGTCACAACAAAACTCACCAAAAACAGTTTCATCCAACCCAATTTTCGTAGAAAAGGATAAAATAAAACAAATAATCCACCCATAAGTAGATGATTTTGAACTTTAGTATTCAACAATAAAAAGAAATAAAAAAAGCCGATAATTGCAAATAAACTAACTCCCAAAATGCCATAATCCTTTTTGGAATAAAAATTATTTTTAGTGAAAACTTCAAAATATTTTAAGAAATTGTAGCCTACAATCGTCCCAAAAAAAACACAACTTAGATATAACGAATGTTTAAGCATTTCGTTAGAAAACACGGTTATACAAACTAAACATAAAACTGCCAGACCAACGTGGATTGAGCATTGTATATAAAAATCTAAAAAACGCTTTAAAATATGCATTCAACAAAAATAATCAAACTGTTAATAAGAACCGATTTTAGTTGAAAAATTCTCAAAATTTGACCTCCATTTAACCTAAAATTAAGAGTTTAATAATTATTTTTGTCACTTTAAAAATCACCGTTGATTTTAATTATTGCAAGAACAAATAAACCTACTTTAGAACTTTCTATATAATGAAAACAGACGCATTTGCATTACGCCACATTGGTCCAAATGAGAACGACCTACAACATATGTTGAAAACTATTGGCGCAGAAACAATGGATCAACTTATTTTTGAAACTATTCCTAAAGATATTCGCTTAAAATCAGATTTAGATTTAGAACCAGCAATGACAGAATTTGAATTTGCAAATCATATAAAAAAATTAGGCGATAAGAATAAAATGTTCCAATCTTATATTGGATTGGGATACAACCAGGCAATTATTCCTGCGGTAATTCAAAGAAATGTTTTCGAAAATCCTGGGTGGTACACAGCATATACACCTTATCAAGCTGAAATTGCACAAGGTCGTTTAGAAGCCATTTTGAATTTTCAAACGATGGTTATTGAACTCTCTGGGATGGAAATTGCTAATGCTTCACTGCTAGACGAAGCAACAGCAGCAGCAGAAGCAATGGCATTATTGTTTGACGTTCGTTCTCGCGATCAAAAGAAAAATAACGTAAATAAATTCTTTGTTTCGGAAGAAATTTTACCGCAAACATTATCTGTTTTACAAACACGCTCTACTCCAATTGGTGTGGAATTAGTAATAGGAAACCACGAAGAATTCGATTTTTCTGAAGATTTCTACGGCGCTATTCTTCAATATCCAGGCAAATTTGGTCAAATACACGATTATGCGGGATTTATTGCTAAAGCAAAAACAAAAGAAATTAAAGTAGCTGTCGCAGCAGATATTTTAAGTTTGATAAAACTAACTTCACCAGGAGAAATGGGCGCTGATGTTGTTTTAGGAACAACGCAGCGTTTCGGAATACCGTTAGGTTATGGCGGACCTCACGCAGCTTATTTTGCTACAAAAGCCGAATACAAACGTTCGATGCCCGGTAGAATTATTGGTGTAACTGTGGATACTGACGGTAATCGTGCGCTGCGTATGGCGTTACAAACTCGTGAACAACACATCAAACGTGACAAAGCAACTTCAAATATTTGTACAGCTCAAGTTTTACTGTCTGTTATGGCTGGAATGTATGCCGTATTTCACGGGCCAAAAGGT
>JGI12421J11937_10000379_pt1 | contig 17285 bp, 16 predicted proteins | sample LakErihyJuly2011_2_FD_11937 | JGI IMG/M metagenome (IMG submission 11937)
CCGCCGCGAAAAAGCTCTCAAGGCTAAAGGTCTTCGGTTTATCGGCTCCGGCGTGTCTGGCGGCGAGGAAGGGGCTCGCTTCGGTCCAGCACTCATGCCCGGTGGTGACGCCGCAGCGTATAAGGAACTTGCCCCCATCTGGAATGCTATCGCCGCGAAGGTTGATGCAAAGACTGGCCAACCTTTGACGGGTGCTGCGCCCGGCCAGCCCATCATCGGAGGCGTGCCTTGCGCCACCTACATCGGCGAGAACGGCGCGGGCCACTACGTCAAGATGGTCCACAACGGCATCGAATACGGTGACATGCAGATGATCTGCGAGGCCTACGCTCTAATGCAGGGCCTGCTTGGCCTCAAGGCGGCCGAAATGGGCGCGATCTTTTCCGAATGGAACGCCGGCGCGCTCGACAGCTTCCTGATCGAGATCACGGCCGACATCCTCAAACAGAAGGATCCGCTCACGAAAAAGAAAGCTTTCGTCGACATCGTCCTGGATACCGCCGGCCAGAAGGGCACTGGTAAGTGGACTTCAACCAACGCGCTCGACATGGGCGTCCCCGCTCCCACCATCGCCGAGTCCGTCTTTGCCCGCTGCATCTCTGCCATCAAGGAGGAACGGGTTGCCGCCTCGAAGATCTTGAAGGGCCCAGGCAAGAAATACCGCGGCTCCAAGAAGGCGCTTATCCAGGCGATCCACGACGCCCTCTACTGTTCGAAGATCTGCTCGTATGCCCAGGGCTTCCAGCTCATGCGCACCGCGCAAAAGGAATACAACTGGACGCTCAATTTCGGCGAGATTGCCCAGATCTGGCGCGGCGGCTGTATCATCCGGGCCGCTTTCCTGCAAAAGATCACCGAGGCTTATGCGCGGAATCCGAACCTGGCGAATCTGCTGCTCGATCCGTATTTCAACAAAACGGTGAAAAAAGCGCAGGAAAACTGGCGCAAGGTCGTCTCGCTCGCCGCCGAATGCGGCGTCGCCGCGCCGACATTTAGTTCCGCCCTCTCCTACTACGACAGCTATCGTTCCGCTCGGCTGCCGGCCAATCTACTCCAAGCGCAACGCGATTACTTTGGTGCCCACACCTACGAGCGCACCGACCAACCGCGCGGCAAGTTTTACCATATTGACTGGCCGGAAGCAGCCCGCCCACAACTCGAGGCCTGAGCCTTAATTGAATTTAGCCTGCAGGTCGGGAATCTGACAGGATTGGGCCGCGGCCGAGGTTAGCCAACTCTGCGCGTGCAGGAAGGCGGCAGGCTCATTAGCGCGGCCAAGGTCGGCGAGTCTCAATAAACCAGCAATGAGAGTAAACTGCGCGGTGGAATTAGCCGGGTTCGCTTGGGCGGCCAGCAGAAGAGCGGTTAGGTCGGTCGGCTGGTGGCTGGCGGCCAGAACTCCTTTATCGCTTAGGAAAAAAGAAAGGGCCGCGCCCAAACTCAAAATATAAGTTAAGGGGGAGGTGGGAATAGAATAAACTTCTTGGGCTGGAGCGGGCCGCGCCGTCCATTCCATATATTTACACAGTTGCTCTTGGAGTAGTAGCAAAGCGCTATCACCAGAAGTGGGCGTCCAACGAGCCGAGAAAGTCTTAAGTTCTCGAAATTTTTTAACCTCCCAAATCCGCATACTTAATTCGAAATCATCGTTCCGATTGCGCAAAGTACCTGTAACCACATAATCAAGGCCGCCTTCGGTGCTATCGTTGAGTTGTCGCAAGTTTTCAGCCGTCCACTCCATTGGAAAAACAGCGTAATGATCGCCAAAGGTGCCGATCGCCGCGACGGGGGCATAACCAGCACTATAACTAAAAGTTTCTGCCAGCCACAAAGGCAGCCCGCGGCAAAGTTGAACGGTAAGGTTTTCTGATTGGCCGGCGCTAACCGCAGAATTTTCCAATCCCAGCAAAGCACACTGGGCGAAGGCGACGCGGCGGAGCTTTCCGGTGGGTCGCGTCCAGAGGAGAGGCGCGAGGGCTTCGACGCCGTAAAACCAAAGGGGCTTGCTTATACTGACCAAGCTAATTTTTTTCTCGGGCTCGGTCGTGTGTTCCGCTTCTGTTTCGCTAATAAAAAGTTCGGAAACAGCATTAGAAAAACCGACTAAACGCGCCTCCAGCTCTGGCCGGCCAAGGGAAAACAACAGATCGAGAAGATGTTGGGCCGCCTCCGCATTACGGGTGACTAAGTAAGCTTGCAGGAGATTAATGCCCGCCGGCGCGCCGTGTCTTTGCACATCATAACGGGGGGCGAGCAATTCGATGATTTCCTGCACATAACCATTGGTCCCAAGATCGGCGGATATCGTCATGAGCACATCGCTGCGGTCACTGGCGTTCGCTAAGATAGATTCATAGAGGGAGAGCGCCGCCGGGAGGTCTTTACTTTTTAATTTTTCGCGGGCGGCGGCGAGCTGAGGCATCAGGCCGCCAGCGACGGCAGCCTTTTCTGGTCCCGGCGAAGGAGTTGGTTCCCCAGAGCGGTTAGATAATTCCATGANGGCAGCAAAGCATTGGCCGGCGCGCTGGCGAATAGAAAGCTACGGCAGGCTCGCGGAAAATTGGGGGTTATTTTTACCGCGTTGACCAGATGGAGTAGACGAGTAGTTAACCCCCACCGTCCTCCCAGTGCTTTTACCGTCGGGCGGCGGTTAGTTTGATGAATCGAGTCCACATAAAAACCTATGGTTGTCAGATGAACGAGCGCGACAGCGAAGCGGTCGCTGCTTTATTACGCGCGCGCGGTTATCGGCTAGTGGGGCCAGAGGCCGACTGTGATATTTTACTGCTCAATACTTGCAGCGTGCGGGATGCGGCGGAACAAAAAGCCATCGGGAAGGCGGCGAATGTTGCGAATCGGAAAAAAAAGAATCCGGATTTTATTTTAGGGATCCTTGGTTGTATGGCGCAGAATCGCGGGGCGGAGTTGCTCGATCAGCTGCCCGATCTCGACCTCATCATCGGCACACAAAAATTTCACCAAGTCCCCGATTATCTCGATAATCTCCGCGCGGCGCAGGCGGCCGGGGTGCCGATTGGGGCCACGATTATCGATCTTGAGGCAGAAAATGGTTCGCAAAATACCATTCGCGATCATGTGTTGGCCGAAAAACAAGTCACCGCGTTTGTTTCGATTCAGCAGGGTTGTAATATGGATTGTTCGTTTTGCATTGTGCCTAAAACCCGCGGGGATGAACGCTCTCGGCCGATGAAGGAGATCGTTCAGGAATGCGAAAAACTGGTCGCGGGAGGTGTTAAGGAAATTACTTTGCTCGGCCAGATCGTGACGAGCTATGGCCGGCGCGACTATGAGCACACCGGCGGGGTCACGCCTTTTGTGCAGCTGCTCGAGCAGGTAAACATTATTCCTGGTTTGCACCGCATCCGCTTTACTTCCCCCCACCCGCGGGGTTTTAAGGCCGACTTAATCGCCGCTTATGGCCGTTTAAATAAACTCTGCCCCTATGTGCATTTACCGCTGCAATCGGGGTCTAATCGAATTCTGAAGGCCATGAACCGACCCTACACCCGCGAACGCTACAGTCAGATTNTTGATGACTTGCGGGCGGTGCAGCCGGCCATGTATTTTTCCACGGATGTAATTGTCGGCTTCCCGGGCGAGACCGCCGAAGATTTCGCGGAAACCCGGGAGCTCTTTGAGCGAGGGAATTATGATATGGCCTATATTTTTAAATATTCCATCCGCACCGGGACTCCGGCCGCGACGTTCGGGGAACAAGTCCCTGACGATATTAAAGAGGAGCGTAACCAAGTTTTGTTAAAAATTCTGGCGGCTAATTCCAACCGCCGAAATAGCCAATTAATTGGCACCAGCCAAGAGGTGCTCGTCGAGGGACGGGACAAGAAGGGGTTGCGTTATACCGGGCGAACACGGGGTAATCGGGTAGTTCACTTTGAAGCTAACGACCGTTTAATCGGTGAATTGGTGGCGGTTAAGATCGAGCGGGCCACGACGGCCGTGCTTTACGGGACCCTTAGTTTGGTGGGGGTTTAAGCAAAAAGTATTTTGGTGGCCGGCCCAGTAATAGAGAGTTCTGAGCTTGTGGAGAAAGAGAACGAGTAAGAGAAAGGGGGCGCACATATGTCTCTTTTCCTCGCCACTCTTTTAGCCGGACTGTTTCTCACCATCGTGGGTGGGTTGCTGGTCTGGAATCATTCGTTGATTGGTTCGAGCGCTCAGGCTGGGCTGCGCTCAGGCTGGGCCGCGGGTTTACTCTTTGGCTCAGCGGCGGGTTGGTTTATCTGGCGAATTTCACAACTCGGTGAGTCCGATCTTATTTTTGTGCAGACCCCGCAACCGATCATGGCGGGCTTTGCGGTCTTAGCGGTGCTGGCTTTTATTTATGCGCCCGACTTTCTCGCGGTGCGCGGTGGGAGTGCGCTGATGTTATTAAGCGCGGAGCCACTGCTTAATTCCGCTTTCATGGAGTATCAATATCCCCAGCGGCTTTTGATGGTCAGCGCCGTTTATAGCGGATTGTGTCTCGCGCTTTATTTAGCGGCCGCACCTTATCGCTTGCGGGATTTCTTGGGGTGGCTTTTTCAAGCACCTGGGCGGCCGCGGTGGTTAGGGGGCGGCTTGCTTCTTTACGGGCTAGCCACCGCAATCGCCGCGTTTACTTACTAAGTTATGGCGACGCTCGATTCGACCTCCACGGTGCTCCTTATTTTGGCGGGTCCTGCTGGGGTTGGTAAAAGTACCCTCTGTGATCGATTGGTCGCGGAGGTGGTCGGGTTTGAACGAGTGGTTACCGCAACGACGCGACCAGCGCGCGCGAATGAAGTAAATGGCCGCGATTATCACTTTTTAACAGAAGAGGAGTTTGATGCGCGCTTAGCGAATGGCGAATTTCTGGAGTGGGCTTGGGTGCATCGTAAATATCGTTACGGCACGCTAAAGTCCGCCATTCTCGGTCGGTTGCCGCAGACGAACTTAACGGCAAACGTTGACGTTCAGGGCGTGCGCAATATCCGGGCCGCGGCGGAAACCCTTCCTTTGCTCAAAACTCGCCTGGTCACTATTTTTGTCGCCCCTGATTCTTTTGATGTCCTGCGGGAGCGGTTACAGGGGCGTGGGCCGGTAAGTGCGGAGGAGCTTGCGCGGCGTTTACAAAGTGCGGAGCTAGAAATGGCGGAACGGAATTCTTATGATTATGTTATTCATAGCGGCAGTAAGGAACAGGATTTCCGCGCCCTCTTGGCTTTTTGGGAGCAAGCGCGGCGCAAGGTAGCTGGATCTACCGCCTAATTTATGGCGCCCCCGGTGCGCTTTCCGGTCAGTAATCATTCCGACGGGCAGCGGTTTTTTAACCCGATTGGCCAACGGTCGGCGGCCGCTTTTTCGGCCTTAATTAAATGGGGTTATCAGCGCTTAGTTTTACGGCAGAAAATCAATTGGCCTAAGGCTATTCGGCAGAACCGCGAAGCCCTTGTCCCTCCGCCAAGCTTAAGCGGAAAAACCGCCGTTACCTTTATCGGGCATTCTACTTTTTTGCTTCAGCAGCCTAACCTGAATTTACTGACGGACCCTATTTTTTCTGAGCGGGCTAGTCCCTTCGCTTGGGTCGGGCCTAAGCGGGCACGGCCGCCGGCTTTAAAATTAACCGAGCTGCCGCGAATCCAGGTCGTCCTCATCACCCACGGCTTAGAACCGATGGATTTTGCCGTGCCTGATTTTGGGGAAACAAAATGGGTGGGTTAGCCTTTACCGTGGTAAGCAGGTATAAAAAAGGCCCAGCGCAACGCTGGGCCTAAGGAGCAAATTATCCGTAAGATTACGGGTGGCGGGTGTTATAGAATTTAACGAAATCAGTCGTTAGATCGAGCTCGGGCTTAGCGTTCAGTACCGCTTCACCAAGTTTAGCCAAATCAAGCAAGAGGTCGATGTTGTGCTCCTTGGAGAAAGCGCCGATCTCCTTGCCGATCTCGGCGGCAATCGGAGCCTGCAGTTCTTGGACGCGTTTATTATAAGCCTCTTGAGCGGCTTGTTGTTTACCTTGCAGTTCCTGCTGTAATTTTTGCCCAGCTGTTTGCTGCTCCGCCATAGCCTTGGCGTTGGCCACAGGATCGGCATTAAGTTTGGTGAGCTCGCCCACAATGGTCCGAAGCTTCTCATTCAAAAGGGAGAGTTCGCTTTGGGTGCCGCTAAACTCGAGCTCCAGTTCTTGGGCAACTTTCACGAGTTGTTTGATGCCAGCCTTCTCATCAAGAAAGGCCGAGCTGTTCACGTAAGCCAGACGGACTGGCTCGACGGTTTTAACCACTGCGGCGGAAGTGGTTTGAGCGGTGAGTGGAGCCGCCAGCGCTAGGGCGAGGAGGGCGGGAAGGAAGGGGATGGAGGATTTCATGGGTATTTAGATCTAGAGGCTGCGCGCTCTTTGGCAAAGGCAAAAAGTTATTTTATGGACGCTAGCTGGCCACAGCCAGCGGCGATATCAATCCCGCGGCGCTGCCGCACAGTACTCGGTAGACCATAATCAGCGAGGACTTGTTGAAAGCGGCGCGCGGCTTCTTGGCCAGTGGGGGCACCCCCATAACCCGAAGTAGGATTTAGTGGAATGAGATTAACTTGGGCGGGTTGGCCTTGGAGTAATTTTCCGACGGCATGAGCGCTTGTGCCGGAATCGTTTTTTCCCTCAATGAGAGTCCATTCGTAAAATATTTTACGCTGCAGCTTCGTGCTATAATAACGACAAGCCTCCATCAAGGCGTCCAAGGGCCACTTGCTTGCCACCGGAACCAGCGCAGCTCGCTCCGCTTGCGTGGCGCCGTGCAACGAGACGGCGAGGCTGACGGCACGCGCTTCATCAGCGAGCCGGATAATGCCGGGAATAACCCCCACGGTGCTCAGGGTTATTTTCTTTGCGCCAAGCGCTAGGCCGGTCTGGTCACACAAAATATCAACCGCTTTCAATACGGCGTCATAATTGTGGAGCGGCTCGCCCATCCCCATCAGGACGATGTTGCGGAGGCGCTCATGGCGTTCATGGGGGGAGGCGCTGTGGGGATTGGCTAAAGCGGGTGATCGGTCGGGCAATGTCTCCGGCAGAGCCACGCGGGCGCTTGCTTTCTCGGGGAACAGTTGCCCTCGTGCTGGCGCGGTATGCCTCAGGGCTTGGTCCACATGCAGCGCTTGCGCCACAATTTCACCAGCGCTGAGGTGGCGGGCGAACCCCATTTGTCCCGTGGCGCAAAACACACAACCCATCGCGCAACCGGCCTGGCTGCTGATGCATGCGGTCACGCGGCCGGTGTAACGCATCAGAACGGTTTCGATTTTCCGCTCATCGTTGAGGGCCAGTAAGTATTTGCGGGTAAATCCATCCGTGCTGTGGGTTTCAACGGCGACGGGCAGACGAGAAAAAGTTAATGCACTTTCTGCTTGGGTCCTAAAGCGCTTCGGCAGCTCTGGCATTTCCGTCCAACGAGTTAAGCCCTCTCTATAACTATAGCGCCAAAGGCGTGCGGCGTGGGTTGGGCTAAAGCCCCAGCGGACGACAAGCTGACGAAGTTCCTCGCGGGTTAAATCGTAGAAATTAATAAGGGCGGAACACATGCAGCGCCCTTGTCATTGCGAGCCGCACCGCAACGAGGCAACCCATCTTGCGCGGCGCCCTGCCCCGCTGCAGGCCAAGGGAGGTTTGCCTAAAAAAGGAAGCGGCTTTTACTGATCGTAATGAGGTCTAAAGTTATTCTGGCAGGGGGTAGTGGGTTGCTTGGTCGAGCCGTGGCTCAGGACCTAGTAAAAATGGGTTGGGACGTGGTTGTTTTAACCCGTCAGCCCCAGCAACAGCTGGCGATTAATCCTATCTTGGCCGCGCCGGTTCGATTGGTTTATTGGGACGGAGCCGAAAATGGTCCGTGGGCGGCAGAGCTCGAGGGTGCGGCGGCTTTAGTAAATTTAGTGGGCCGAAGCATTAACTGTGTTTTCACCCCCAAGCATCGCCACGAGATACTCCACTCTCGTTTACGGGCGGTGGCCGCCCTAGGGCGAGCGGTGGCGGAATGCGCGCAGCCGCCAGCGGTTTGGGTGCAAGCCAGCGCGGTTGGTTACTATGGTTTTGCGGGTGCGGGGCACTGTGATGAGGCCTCACCAGTCGGCACCGATTTTTTAGCGGAAGTGTGTCGGCAGTGGGAAACTGCCTTTCAAGCGGCTTGTCCGGCTAAAACCCGACCGGTCATCTTGCGGCTCGGGGTGGTGCTCGACGCTCACGGCGGGGCCTATCCACTGCTCGCGCGGTTAACACAATTTTTCCTCGGCGGGGCGGCGGGGGCCGGGACGCAAGGGTTTGCCTGGGTCCATCAGCAGGATGTGCGGCGAGTTTTCCAACAGGCTATTTTACGGCCAGAGCTTATGGGGGTTTATAATGTCTGCGCACCGTCGGGGGTGACCAATGCGCTCTTCATGGCGACCTTGCGCCAATCGTGGCAGCGCCCGTGGACGCCGCCGGCGCCAGCATTTTTAGTTAAACTGGCGGCGCGCTACTTAATGAAAACTGACTCTACTCTTATTCTCGGGGGGCGGGTTTGTGTTCCTCGCCGGTTATTGGCGGCGGGTTTTCAGTTTGATTTTCCCGATCTCGCGCCGGCTTTACGCCACCTTGCGCGATCGGAATAAATATTTAGCAGACGGAATAGCTGCTTTTTTCCGATTCGCCGGGAGGCCGCCCAAGCAGAGCCGAGAGAGCCGCCGCGGTCTGCGCAGATATTGTTTTATCTGCCGCGCGCCCGGCGTTGCCTTTTGGGGGCGATAAATTAAATAAAAACTATGACCGAAATGCTGACAAAGTTTATGCAGGCGTTTATCCCCTTATTTGTCGCGATCGACCCCATCGGGTTGGTGGCAATTTTTCTCGGGCTCGGGCAAAATGTAGCGCCGGCGCAACGGCAGAAAATCGCCGATCAGGCCACTTGGACGGGCGGACTCGTTGCCTTGGGCTTTCTTTTCCTCGGGCAAAGTGTATTCAAGGCCGTCGGAATTTCGGTGAGTGATTTTCAAATCGCGGGGGGGCTCATATTATTCATTCTGGCCGCTAAGGATTTAATTCAGTCGGCCGCTGAGCCCGAAAAGCTGCCTGAAGATTTTGGGGTCGTTCCCTTGGGGATGCCCCTGATTGCTGGGCCGGCCTCGATCACCACTTTACTCGTATTGGCGCAAACCCAGGCAATTGGCTTAGGGGTTACGTTAGTGGCCTTGGTGGTGAATCTCGGGATCGTGGTTTTTGCCCTCCATTATAGTGTGTGGCTGGGGCAAAAAATTAGCGCCACCGGGTTGCGGGCTATTTCAAAAATTGTTTCCATGCTCTTGGCCGCAATTGCGGTGAATATGATTCGGCGGGGTTGGAGCAGCTAGGTTTTAGCCGTCAGTTTTTATACCCATGAAAGTTGCGTTGGTTTTTTTATTACTGGTCGGAGTTTTATCGGCGGCGACTTCCGCGGATTGGGCCGCGCGGCTTGATCGCACGGTGCGCGCGGTGCAGTCAGAATTCTCTGCCCCCCAACTAAACCCTGCGCAGTTGGCAATTACGGTAATCGATTTACGCCAACCGCAGGCCCCGCGCAGAGCAGATTATCGCGGAGCGGAGCGATTTTATCCGGCGAGTGTCATTAAGCTATTTTTTCTAGCCTACACGCATCACCTGCTAGCCAATGGTCGCTTGGCGGATTCCCCTGAGCTGCGGCGGGGCTTGCGTGATATGATCGTAGAATCTTTTAACGAGGCGACGAGTTACATTGTTGATGCCATCACTCATACTACGAGTGGCCCGGAAATGCCGGCGGCAGAGTTAGCGGCTTGGAGCCAACAGCGCGGAGTGATCACGCAATATTTTCAGGCGCTTGGTTACACCAATGTAAACGCCCAACGTAAAACTTGGGGCGAAGGTCCCTACGGGCGGGAAAAACAGGATATGGCGGTGCATGGGCCGGCCCGAAATTTTCTTTCGACCAACGACACCGCCCAGCTCCTCCAAGAAATAGCATTGGGGCGCTGGATTTCCCCGGCGTGTTCCAGCGAAATGCTGGCGCTCATGGAGCGTGATCTAACAAAAGCGCCCACGCCAGGAGTTGATGAGGAAGGCCTTAGTTTTACTGCCCCCGCGCTAGCGCCGGGGATGAAGTTATGGTCTAAGGCTGGCTGGGTGAGTTGGGCGCGGCACGACGCGGCCTTGATCGGTTTGCCGGATGGCGGTCGCATCATTATCGTAACCTTCACCGAGGGGCGGGAGCACGCCAGTAATCGGGCGATTATTGCCGCCGTGGCACGACACCTACTCGCAGACTTGCCCCCGATCACGCCGTAACGGTTAGAAAAAAACCTAAGCGTGGCCGCCAAGCAGGCGGCGGCCCACCCGCTCCTCTTAGCCTTGAAAGGTCGTAAGCAGGTCCGCGTAAATTTTTGCCGAGTCGACTAAGTCTTTAACGCGAGCCCGCTCGTCGACGCCGTGATAATCGATGCCGCCCGGGCCATAGCCGACCGTGGGAATTTTTTTAACCTGCGCAAAAAAGTGCATATCGTTAAAGCCGGTCGAGACGACAAAGTTCGTGGGCCGGCGGCGAATCCGCGTCACACTCGCTTGAAGCGCGGTGAATAGCGGATGACTCGGTGGCCGGTAGCACGAAAAATTATCGGAGATTTTATTAACGGTAATGCGACACTGGGGTATTTGGCGGGCGGCTTTTTTTAGGAAGGCGGTTAGTTCACGCTCCGCGGTGCGGACATTTTCATTAGGAAGCACTCGGCGATCGATGGTAAAGCTGGCCGCGGCGGGCACCGTATTGACCTTGCCGCCCTCTCCAGCGGAGAAAACGCCGCCAATATTTATGGTGGGACGAAGCATTTCGCCGTTCGGGGCGCGGAAAGTCTGGCGCCTTAATTGCCGTTTGTAGCCGCCGAGCGCGAGGACGAGGGCCGCCATTTTTTCGAGAGCGTTGATGCCTTGCGTTGGCAGCGAGCCGTGCGCGGCCTTGCCGTGAACCTGCACATTCAGCCAGACCACCCCGTTATGCCCACAACAGATCGCATTGCCTTCACCTCCTTCGCCCACCACGGCATAATCAGCGCGCAGTTTACCGTATTGAGTGATCCAGCCGGTACCAAGGGCGCTATCCGTTTCTTCATCGGCGACAAAAGAGACCTCGACATTAAAATTTGGCCGGACGCCTGTTTGCCGGAGTGCCTGGAGCGCAAAAATAATACTGGCAATCGCGCCCTTCATGTCAGCGCTCCCGCGACCATAAATCCAACCGCGCTCGAGCATAGGATTAAAGGCGGAACCATGCCGCCAGCGGCCTGAAACCGGAACCACATCGTAGTGCGCGTTAAAGTGGATTGTTTTCTTGGCGCCGGCATTCCAAAAACCAATGACGTTGTAGCGGGGATAACCAAACAAGCCAGGGAGGGCTTTATTTTGAAACGGGCGGGGAACCGGAAGTCGGCGAACCTGCAAACCCAGGTCGCGTAAGGAGGTGGCCAATAGCTGGGTGATGGCGCCGTAGTTTTCTCCCGGAGGATTAACTGTCCGCAGGCGAATAATTTTCTGCAGGAAAGCGGTTAACTCGTCCTGATGTTGGTCGAGATAAAGTCTCGGCGTTAGGCGGGAAGGTAATTTACTGGCCATGGTTAAAATGAGTGTAGAGAAGTTTTAGCGCCACGAGGGACGCCATAAAAAGAAACAGTGGTCGGACAAAACGCGCCCCGCGGGTCATGGCCAGATGTGCCCCCAGGCGGCCGCCGAGTAATTGACCCGCGCCCATGGTTAGGCCGGGCAACCAAAGCACGGTGCCGGCGATAGCAAAATAAATTAGCGCAGAGATATTACTCGCGAAATTCATCACCTTGGTGTGGCCCGCTGCGCGGACGAAGTCATGACCCAGTAGAGTCACGAAGGCGATGGTCCAAAATGAGCCAACGCCAGGACCAAAGAACCCATCATAAAAGCCTAAACCCAAGCCGAAGATTAAATAAAAAGTGAGCGCCTCCATGCGGTGATGCCGGCTATTTTCTCCAAGCTGCGGCCGAAAAATCATATAAATAACGAGGGCGCCTAGTAGCCAAGGGATCAGGGCACTAAGAAAATGGGGATCAAGCAGTCGCATCGCGCCCGCCCCGACCAAGCCGCCAAGAGCGGTCAGGGCAAACCCCAGTCGGCACTCGCGGAGGTTCACCACCCCGCGACGGACAAAACTCCAGGCCGCCGAAGCTGACCCAAAAGTTCCCTGCAGCTTGGAGGTCGCGAGCGCGAGCGGGGCTGGGATCCCCAGTCCGAGTAAGGCCGGTAAAGCAATGAGGCCGCCGCCGCCGGCGATCGCATCAACCGTACCCGCAACTAAGCCGGTCGCGAAGAGGGCTGGATAAGCCCAAAGGGGAATTTCAGGGACGGTGAGCATAGAAACAGTAGTCTGCAGGTCGCAGTTAATTTTGACAGCGCGGAGTGCTGACCCACCATGATTGGCCATGGCCTTGCCTGAGTTGCGAAATTTATTTTGGTTAGCGCGGAGGGCGATAAAAGCCCGCCTGACCGCGGTGAGACAGTCGGTCTTGGCTATGATGGCCAGGCCCGCGGCTTAATTATGCCCCGCCCGGCCCCAGCCCTCCCCGCGAAAACTCCGTCGGGTGCTTATGATTCAACCAACGTCTGGGAGGTGGTTAACCTTAATTCCCTCCTACGCTCCCTCGCCCCCATTCTCCGGCAAGTAGCCGGTAACAAAGTTTTGCTGGAGCTGCGCTTGGCCTCCGATTTAGGGCAAACGCGAATCACCCCGACGCAATTTCAACAGGCCTTATTAAAGCTTTGTGCGCATGCAAAAAAAATCATGCCGGAGGGCGGGAAAATTATTATTCGGACGGCCAATCATGTGGAGGCCAGCGCGGTCGATCAGCGCGCAGCACTCATGCCGGCGGGGCGCTACATTGCGCTCACCATCAGCGATTCGGCGCAAGGGTTGACGCCCAGCGTGGTCGAAAATCTTTTAGAATTTATTTATACTGGGAGTGATCTAGGCGCTGAGCCAGCCCACCGTTACAGGCACGTCCAGCGCACGGAGGCGGAGTTGGCCTTGGTGCTTTATTTGCCTGAGACGATGGAGGCCGAGGTGACGGCGCGCAGTCGGCAAGAGCCATCACCCCGCGCGCGCGGGCCGGAAATACTGCTCATCATAGAGGCGGATGCCGTTTTGCGTAAAATGATCACCGGTCTGTTGACGGTCGATGGCTATCAGGTGATGGCGGTGGCAACAGCGGACGAGGCGCAAGGCCAGCTCGCCGGCAAACAGGCGCGGCCGCAATTGGTGCTCATGTCGGGCGGAAGCAAGGCTGAGACTCAGCTCGTCAGGCAACTGTTTGCGGCGAACCCGCAGCTGCGCTTAATTAACGCCGCCGCGGAATACCCGTGGCGGGGTCTGACCGATATTCCTGAGCCTAGCCGGCTGCATTTGCCCAAGCCCTTTGCATTGAGCATTCTTTTAGCGCAGATCCGGGTTTTACTCGATGCGCCGACTGGACGTTAGGCCGAGAGGAAAAATTCATTTGGCCTTGCTGAAATAGCCGTAAATCTAACCGGCGTGCATCTTCTTCCTGTTCGTACCGCTGGGGCTGCGGAAAATATGGCCAGCGATTTTATGTTATTGCAGCGCTACCCCACCGTCAGCGTGCCGCGTTTTCGGCATTATGAATGGCGAGGGCCCGCTTGTACTTTTGGGTATAGCCAAAAAATAAATTTTGTGCGCGCGCATTTGCCGGCCCCTGAAAGTTTCGACCTATGCCGCCGGCCGACCGGCGGCGGCATCGTTGATCATCGCACGGATTGGACTTATGCCTTGGTGATCCCGCGTGGACATGAGCTTTACGACGCCCGGGCCGCGCTATCTTACCGCATCGTGCATGAATGTTTAGCGGCCGCCTTGGTTGCTTTAGGGCAGCCAGCGGAGGTAAACCAGCAGTGCGTGAGCTTAAATGATCAAGGGAAGGAGCTCGTGGTGCCATCCTCGCTCGATTTAGCGCGCCCAGGCGTATGTTTCCAGCGCGCGGAACTTTACGACGTCGTCCAAGCAAATCGTGGAGTTAAAATTGCCGGCGCAGCGCAGAAACGAAACAAGCACGGCTTGCTCTTTCAGGGCTCAATAGAAAAAGGGAGCCTTGGCTCGATCGATTGGGATTTATTTTCGGAAAAATTTACCACCGGTCTAGCTTTAGCCCTTGGCACAATCGCGCAGCCCACGCCTTGGCCGGAGTGGCATGAAGACGAAGTGATTGGGCTTACAGACCAATACGCCTCGGCAGAATGGACCGAATCACGTTAGTCCGTATTTAAGAAAGTAATTTTAGCCGGGCGGTATTTCCTCCCTCCTCCGTCTTTGACTAAGGGCGAGGGGCGGCTATCCTCACCGGCTTATGAAATCTTATCGTGCAATAGTTTTAATCCTCATGGCGGTAATGGCAGGGCAAGTTTACGCCGCCGATTTGCGCCCGATCACCCCGCAAGATTTATGGGCGATGAAGCGGCTGGGCGCACCCGCGCTTTCTCCTGACGGGCAGCTCGTCGTTTTAAGTGTGGCGGATTGGTCGATTGAAAAAAATAAGAGCACCGCGAGTTTATGGTTAGTGCCGGTTGCGGGAGGCGCCATCCGTCGCCTGACAACGGTGGCGGCCAACGATAGTGCCCCCACGTGGAGTCCGGATGGACAGCGGATCGCTTTTATTTCCAAGCGGGGTGAGGATGAGAATGCCTCGCTCTATGTATTGCGGATGGATGGTGGCGAACCCGAGAAAATCCTTGAGCTTCCCTTTGGCGTCTCGAGCCCTCAATGGCTGCCCGATGGGCAAAGTATCGTTGTGGCGACGACAGTAATTCCGGAGCTGGCCGGTACTTTGGCNAGCACTGATTTAGCCGCGATAAAGAAGGAAATTAAGCGGCGGAAAGATTCTAAGATGACCGCGAAGGTTACGGAAGATCGCCAATACCGCTATTTCGATCACTACCTTACTGATAACTTAGCCAACCGGCTAGTTCGCGTAGATCTCACCACTAAGGCTGTGCGGGATCTTACTCCTCAATGGAGCCGGCTGTTTACGGTCAGTGGTGAAATCGACTACGATCTTTCCCCTGATGGGAAAAGTATCGCGCTGACGATTAATACGACCCCGCCCCCTTATCAGGCTTTCCCTAACCATGATATTTATTTGTTAATGGTGGATGGCTCGGGCGACATGAAGAACTTAACGCCTGAAAATAAAGCGGATGATAGTAGCGCAATTTTTTCCCCGGACGGTCAGGTGCTCATTTTTAGCCGACGAGAAACCCCTTATTACAGTGGGGAATTTTCCAAACTCTGGCGTTACACGCCGGCGACCGGTAAAAGTAGTCCGCTGACAGAGGCCTTAGACTACAGCATCGAGAGCGCCAGTTTTTCTGCCGATGGGCAAACGCTTTGGATCACGGCAGAAGAAAAAGGAGTTTTGCCAATTTTCCGGATGAACGCTGACGGAACGGGCCTAACCCCAGTTTATTCCGCTGGTACGTCCACGGCGGTTGAGACTAAAGCCGGCGCCTTGGTCTTTCTGAACGACAACACGAGTCGACCAGCCGAACTTTTTACGCTCGATCCAGCCACGGGACAGGCGCGGCAACTCACCCATTTTAATGATGCGGCGGTCGCCCAGCTCGACCTTGGTCGGGTCGAAAGTTATTGGTTTACCGGCGCGAATGCTGACCAAATCCAAGGTTGGTTAGTCTACCCTCCCGGCTACGACGCTAAGAAAACTTACCCGCTGGTTCAGTTGATGCATGGTGGCCCCCACACGATGTGTCGCGACAGTTGGAGCTACCGTTGGAATACGCATGTTTTCGCGGCGCCTGGTTATGTGGTCACGTGGGTTAACCGGCATGGCTCGACTGGTTTTTCAGAAAAATTCTCGAGAAGCATACTCAACCAGTGGGGCGAAATGCCTTTTGACGATATTATGAAAAGCACAGACTTCCTCTTAAAGAAGTTACCCAATCTTGATGCCACGCGGCTGGCGGCGGCGGGAGCGAGCTACGGCGGTTACATGGCGGCGTGGGTGCTCGGGCATACGGATCGCTTCAAGGCTATTATTAATCACGCGGGGGTGAATAGTTCTTACGCGCAATATGCCAGTGATGTGCCACACGGCTTCCCTGAGGTAATGGGCGGTAAGCCTTGGGTTAATGTCGAGGGTCTGCAGAAAGCGAATCCCATGTTCTACGCAAAAAACTTCAAGACCCCCACCCTCGTGCTTCATGGCGAGTTAGATTATCGCGTCCCTTATGGTAACGGCCTCGAGCTCTATGGAGTGCTGCAAGCGATGAGCGTGCCATCACGGCTCGTTATTTTCCCTGACGAAAATCATTGGGTCCTCTCACCGCAGAATGCGATTTACTGGCATTGGGAAATGCAAAACTGGCTCAGTCGTTACATCGGAGGTAAGCCCGCGCTAGAAAAGCCCGTGTTCGAGGGCGCCGGAGCAAAGTAACCAGCGTTACCTTGGTTTTATGGTAGGAGGGTAAAAATCTCTCCTACCGAGTCGGCGCAGCTAGGCTGTAAATATAATGATCCACATGGTGATCATACAGCCACTCCGCTTGCTTGAGCGTGCTTATTTTGGTGAAGCCTAAGCGCTCGGGGATTTTCTGCGCCCGCAGATTACTCGTGGCAACGGCAACGATGACGCGACTGACCTTTAACTCTCGAAAAGCATGGTCAATCACCGCGCGGCAGCAGGCCGTCATGATCCCCTGCCCTTGGCTGCCCGGGGCAATCCAGTAAGCGGGAAAGCCAATCCGATTGGCCCAGTCGATCCGGTTGTGGCCGATCACCCCGACGAGTGTGCCCATTGACCAAATGCCACAGGTGAAAGCGCGTGATTCTTTAAAGTCCCGCAGCGTGTCTTTAATATACCTTTGCGAATCCTCTAGCCGGTTGGTGGCGTCAACCCAGGGCAACCACTCGCGCAACGCGCTGCGGTTGGTGTTAACCAGAGCAAATAATGCTGCAGCATCGGTCAGTTGAAGTTGACGTAATTCTAGCCCGGGATTGATGAGGTGGCGTTGCACAGCAAAAAATCTAGAAGGTCGAACCAGAGAGATTACTGAGCATAACGAAGCTTAACAGACTCCCTTAAATTGGGGGTGGACCTCAATGCGCTGCTCAAAAACAGCCCGCTCACTTTCAGTGAGGTGGGCGGGAGATTTTGAGATGCTGCGCCGCCAGCGTCCCAGCCATTCCGCCCCAAGGAGCTGAGGCTGGCTC
>JGI12421J11937_10000382_pt1 | contig 17234 bp, 20 predicted proteins | sample LakErihyJuly2011_2_FD_11937 | JGI IMG/M metagenome (IMG submission 11937)
GTTGCAAATATTCCTCGGCGTCGAAGTGCTCCATGATGACAGTGGTGCCACCCACGCGATGCACCGCAAGGTTCCATCGCAGTGGTGCTGCGTGATAGAGCGGTGCTGGCGACAAATAGATGGTGCTGTCGTTCATCGCAAACAAGAATTGTCCTAGCGAAGTAACGCCATTTGGTGATCCGAGGGGGTTGCTGCCGAGGTTGAGTGCGACGCCTTTTGGGCGACCAGTTGTGCCGCTTGAATACAACATGTCCGAACCGTCCACGCGATCGTCTAGTGGAAGTACCGATTGCTGAGCAACGATTGCTTCATAGCTGTCGTAATCGTCGATCACTCCGTCCAGCATGAGACGAAGCTCAACGTGTGGAATTGAATCCGAAATTTCTGCTGCTTGGTCGGCTTTGTATTTGCTCGTAATAAACGCCTTGGCGTTGCAGTCATTGATGATGTAGGTCAATTCATCAGATGTGAGGCGGCTTGAGCACGCGGTGTAAATGAGTCCTGCATAGTGGCAACCCCAGATGACTTCGAAATATCGGGGATGATTTTCAAGGCATATTGCGATGTGATCACCTGGACGCAAACCATGTTGAAAGAGCAATTGGCTGAGACGATTAGCAGCCTCGTCGAGCTCCTTATAGGTAATAACTTGAGACGTTGAAGCCATGATGATGGCTGGCTTGTTTGGAGTGACGGTGGCGATTTGTCCTGGAAACATAGCCAAAAGTTAGCCCAAATTTTGAGGCATCTAGCAATTTGGGATAAGGAACTCACAGGACCAATACAGCGTAAAGTGTCAGGGGTTACTAGATTTGTTGTGTACTAAAAAGTTATAAAAGGAGCGGAAATGTCGACAGATCAAATGCAGACGTCGTTGGACGAGCAGATCATTAACGATGCGGTAACTGAACTACTTGAGGCTTTTCCGCCAAGCAAGACAAAACCTGTGGTGTTTTTGGGTGAGCAGTACGACCGTGGCCTTGCATGGGTGCACTTTCCCGTTGGTTCAGGTGGACTTGGGTTGTCACCGAAACATCAGAAAATTGTGAGCGAAAGATTGTCGGCTGCGGGAAGTCCGAATGCCTATGCACGTAATCCAATCGGTTATGGAATGTGCGGGCCAACTGTTGTCGAATGGGGCACACCAGAGCAATGCAAAAAATACCTGCGACCACTGTTCACTGGTGAAGAAATTTGGTGTCAATTGTTTTCTGAGCCAGGTTCGGGTTCGGACTTTGCTGGACTTTCCGCAAAGGCAATCCGCGACGGCGACGAATGGTTGGTCAACGGACAAAAAGTATGGACCACCTTGGCCCATCTCTCGAAGTGGGGTTTGCTAGTAGTACGCACAGACCCCGATGCTGTGAAGCATGCTGGAATGACTGCTGTAGTAGTTGATATGCAAGCACCAGGAGTAGAGGTAAGACCATTGCGCCAAATGACTGGTGAAGCCGAATTCAATGAGGTGTATTTCACCGATGTTCGTGTTCCAGTCGCTGAAACACTTGGTGGACCAGGCGATGGTTGGCGCGTGAGTTTGACAACACTGATGAATGAGCGAGTTGCGATTGGTGGTGCGATTCCGCCAAGGGCGTCTGGTCCAATCCGTGAGGCAATGAAGATTTGGGAAAAGATGCCGACAGAGCAGAAAGATGCTGCAACTCGCGACAAGCTGACTCAATTGTGGATTCGGGCTGAAGTTCTTCGACTCACCAACATTCGAGCGGGACAAAATCGCAAACTAGGTGTTCCAGGCCCAGAGGGTTCAATCGGCAAGATGGCCAGTGCCGATCTCAACAAGCAGACTTATGAGTTCTGTATTGAACTGATGGGTGCGCACGGCATGTTGTACGGAAGTTATGAAATGGTGCGCCCGGAAACGGCGATGAGCTTTGACTCTGTGCCTAAAGCATTCTTGCGTGCTCGCGCCAACAGCATTGAAGGCGGAACGAGCGAAGTGATGAAAAACATTCTCGGTGAGCGAATGCTTGGACTGCCAGGCGATGTTCGCGTCGATCGCGAAATTGCATGGAGCAAAGTGCCGCGAAATTAATTCGTAAGTTTTTGCAAAACGGTGCTGGCGCTTACCGAACGATCGTCCAAGTGTTGACCGCTCAGAAAATTCCCACCGATCATCACGGTAGATGCTTGCTCGATCGCATGTTGTAGCTGGCGGATGTTTCGGGGTGGTGGAAAATACTCATCTTCGGTTGTGAGCCGAACTTCCTCTACTCCTAAACGGGGAGCAAGTCGGTTGACTACAGCCATTACGAGTTCTTCGGGTGCAGAGGCTCCCGCTGTGACTCCGATTGTGCCTGCAAGTCCTTCAGGAATTTCGTCAGCAGAGTTGATGCGCAGAACTGTTTTGCAATTCATAGACCTCGCCAATTTTTCGAGCGCAAGAGTGTTTGACGAATTTGATGAACCGATAATTATTACTGCGTCGCAATCTTCCACAATTTGCATGAGCGCCGTTTGTCGGTTGGTCGTAGCAAAGCATAAATCGCTTTTCCCTGGTTGCCATACTTGAGGGAAGCGAACTTTTACGGCCTGCGCTACTTCTTGCCAGTCTCGATGAGACAGTGTTGTTTGTGCCAGCAGCGCAAGTGGTTCGTTTGTATCGGCTAATGCTGCAACGTCTTCTATTTTTTCGACGCGGGTGGTGGCGTGTGGGGCAACTGCCATAGTGCCAACGGCCTCTTCATGACCCTCATGGCCGATATAAATGATTTTGTATCCCTTATTGGAGCGAACGCGTAGTTCGTGGTGAACCTTGGTAACAAGCGGGCAGACCGAGTCGACCACATAGCCACCACGACTGATTGCGTTGGATACAACCTCTGGGGCAGAGCCGTGTGCAGACAACATGATCGGGCTTCCTACAGGAATGTCCTCAATATGGTCCACGAAGATGACACCCTGTGCGATGAATCGATCGACGACGGACTTGTTGTGCACGATCTCGTGAAAGCAATACACGGGAGCCGGGAACGTGCGAACCATCCATGAAAGAGCCTTGATAGCCATCTCGACACCAGCACAAAAGCCGCGGGGAGCAGCGAGAAGAACTCGTTCAACTTGTGATGTAGTCGTCTCGCTCACAGTTTCACTTTAGTGCTCATCGTTCTCACACAAACCGCTTGTACAATGCATGCGTGACTGAACGATTGCCAACCGTAGTGATCGTCGGACGACCCAATGTGGGCAAGAGCACTCTCTTTAATAGGTTTTTGGGCGCTCAGGTTGCAATTGTCGAAGATCAACCGGGTATCACCCGCGACCGTTTTGAGCGCGACGTCGAGTGGATTGGTAAGAAGTTCAGTGTCGTTGATACGGGCGGATGGATGCCTGGCGGCACCGAACTGGACACCAAAGTGAGTCGTCAAGTAGAGGAGGCAGCGCGAGCCGCCGACCTCGTGCTATTTGTAGTTGATACATGGGTTGGAGTGACTCACGACGATGAACTCATTGCTGCTTGGCTGAGAAAGACTGATCGTCCGGTACTTGTTGTGTCCAACAAGATCGACTCTGAACGTCGCGAGACAGACCGCTGGGATTTCTTGTCTCTTGGGTTTGGCGAGCCAATCGCAGTATCAGCATTGCATGGTCGCAAATCGGGTGACTTACTGGATGCAATTCTTGAGCGCGTTGAAGCGCTCGACATGGAACCAGAACCAGAGCTTGGTGATGCCATCCGTGCTCCCGGCATTCCCCGTGTGTCAATTGTTGGTCGACCAAACGTAGGTAAGAGCACCCTTTTTAATCGCTTGGTAGGCGAGGACCGCTCCATTACTCACGACATGCCAGGGACCACGCGTGATGCAATCGACACACAGGTCGATACTGAAGATGGACCAATGGTTTTCGTCGACACAGCCGGAATGCGTCGAAAAAGCAAAGTCGATGAGTCGGCGGAGTATTACTCGTTCGTTCGCGCGCTGCGTGCAGTGGATGAATCGGATGTCGCACTGTTGGTAATTGACGCACACGATGGCATTACGAGCCAAGATCAAAGACTTGCCGAGCGCATTGATGCTGCAGGTTGTCCGGTGATAGTGATCCTCAACAAGTGGGAGACACTCGACGCCGAAGGCCGTGAACATATCGACAACGAAATGACTCGCAAGTTGTATTTCATTGGTGATGCTCCGGTGCTCAAGGTTTCTGCACTGACTGGCAAGGGCGTGCACCGCTTGCTGCCAATCTTGCAAGAGTGCATTGTGCACTATCACAAGCGTGTGCCTACTCGAGACGTCAACAAAGTGATGGCCGAGGCGCAACAAAAGCAGCCAGCGGGTAGCGGCGCACGTGTTCTCTATGCACTTCAAGGTGCGACCGATCCTCCAACGTTTACGTTGTTTGTCAATCGCGAGTTGCCTGCTCCATATTTGCGTTATCTCGAGCGCTGCATTCGTGAGAAGTTTGAATTTGGTTCAACGCCAATCAAAATGCGTGTCCGCAAACGCTCAGAGTAGACGTATGCCTTGGTGCGAGGAATGTTCAAAGTATTTGGCGCCCAGCGCGATGTTGGCAGATGGTAGTTGCCCCAAATGTTTGAAACCAATTGCGGACATCAATATCAATGGTGGTCTCACCGCTAAAACGATCAATATTAAAAAACTCGCACAGAGTTCTGCTGACGAGGATGTTTCCGTGCCTTGGCATTTCAAACTCCTGGTTGGAGCATTGATCATGTATTTATCTTGGAGAGTTATAGATCTCTTTCGCTAGGGTAAGTTGCCAAGATGCGGGCTGTAGCGCAGCTTGGTTAGCGTGCTTGTCTGGGGGACAAGAGGTCGCGGGTTCAAATCCCGCCAGCCCGACTAAGGAAACGTTTCTGGATCAACTCATCCGGGTTAACTGTTCGATGCGTAGCCAACCATCGACAGCGAGATTGCCGCCAGCACTAGACCGATGATTTGGCTCTTATGCAGTTTTTCTTTGTCCAGGGTGACAGCAAGTCCCACTGTGGAAACTGGGTAGAGCGCGGTGATCACACCAACAAGTGAGAGCAATCCGCCATGGATGGCCAGGAGGTACAGACCATTGGCTGTTGTGTCCAGTAAACCGGAAAGCACTGCAAGAGGTAGAACGCGGCGAGCAACATGTATCCGCCCCGAGCCGAGATACGCAACGATCGCAACAGTAGGAACACTGACGAGGCGCTGACCTAGCAGCGGCCATAAACCAGCATCGTCTGAAGTCTGTGCAAGACAGACAAAGATCACTCCAAAACCGAGACCAGAAATAAATGCATAAACAATTACGCGCGCAGTCGTAGGCAGGTCATGGTGACCGAGTGCATCACCGACGAGAGCCACCGCAGCTGCTGCTATGGCCATTCCAACATAGGCGATTGATGCTGGGCGTTCGCCTTGAATCAGACCAACAACAACAGGACTACACATACCTACGATTGCCGTAATCGGAGCTACCACCGTCATGGATCCAAGAGACATTGCTTGGTAAAAAGCAACCAGTGCTATTGCGCCACCAGCACCAGCGAAACCACTCCACCACCAGTCGTGTGTGCTCATAACGGGAGTGTTGCCAAAAGCAATAGCAATTGCAAGCAGGATAAGCGCAACGAATTGACCGAGAAAAGTTACCGCTGCAGCTTTGGATACTTTTGAAGCACGCCCACCGCAATAATCTGCGACTCCATATAACAATGCCGCACCACACGCCCAGACAAGAACCATGCACATCAGTATGGCGGTTACGCCCTATCCTTCAGTCGTCAGTTACAGCATTAGACAGTTAGTGCGTTAGCCAGTTTGCAAAGGAGTGTTGTGTGCGCGGTTTAGGGACGTTGATCAACACTATGACGGTTCTTGTCGGCGGTGGACTTGGATTGGTTGTTGGAAATCGGATTCCAGAGCGGATTCGAGTGTTGGTGGTGCAGGTGATTGGACTGGTGACCCTTGCACTCGGACTGAGCGATGTCATAAAGACTCACAACATGGTTTTTCCGCTACTTGGCATGGTGTTGGGTGGCATCATCGGTGAAATGATCCGCGTGGAAGACCGTCTCGAGCAAGTTGGGGAAGTGTTGAAAAGAAAGTTTGCTTCAAACAGCACCGATAATCGCTTCGTAACCGGGTTTGTAACCGCTTCTCTGCTGTTTTGCGTTGGACCACTCACAATTTTGGGTGCTATTGAAGATGCAAGCGGTAAAACACCACAGCTGTACATCATCAAGGGAAGCCTCGACGGTTTCATGACTCTAATTTTTGCTGCTCTGTATGGAGTTGGTGCCATTTTTAGCGCAGTCAGCGTTTTTGTTGTGCAAGGAACATTGACTCTGTTCGGTACGCGACTTGATTTGTTGTTGGACGAGCGAATGCGTACAGAGTTATTTGCTGCGGGTGGGTTGGCGGTGATGGCCATTGGTCTGAATTTGCTTGAAATCAAGAAGATCAGACTTGGCTCGTTGCTACCTGGTTTGATAGTCACGCCATTGTTGGTCTGGATTTTTGCAACTCCTGGTGGTCTCTGGTCTTAAGTTGGAGTAATTTTTAGTTCATGTGCGGAAGATTTGTGCGCAAGACAACTGCGTTGGAGATAGCGGATATTTTCTCTTGCTCTCTCGACACAGCAGAATTACCAATCAGTTTTAACGTGGCGCCTACTAGTCGCGTTTTAGGAATCGTCAATTCGGGAGGTGGGCCATCTGTTGGGGCTTTTTCGTGGGGACTGATTCCTCGCTGGGCACCCGATACATCACGTGCGGCGAGTCTGATAAATGCACGCATTGAAACTGTCGGGGAGAAGCCATCCTTTCGTGATTTGCTAGCACAACATCGTTGCGTGCTTCCGATGGATGGCTACTTCGAGTGGAATGAGCAATTACGTCATGACGCAATGAAGCCGATTAAGCAACCTTATTATTTTTCAGCAGATAGTCAGTCGGGTTACTCACACAGTGGAGTTCTGGCTGTTGCGGGATTGTGGACTGCATGGAAAGACCCGAATCAGCCGAACAGTCCAGTTGTGCACACTGTGGTTGCATTAACAACTGATGCAAACGACATGGTCAGCAAAGTGCATCATCGAATGCCAGTGTTGTTGGATGCATCAGGAGTGTCTCTGTGGCTAGATCAAAACAATGAGGATCCGCTTGCACACATCCAGGTTGTTGATAATGACGCTCTTGTTGTGTGCGCAGTGAGCACCAAAGTGAATAACGCACGCAACAACGGAAGCGAATTAATTGAACCGATTATGTTGACGCAACCTCAGCCAGTTGAAGAACTTAAATTGTTTTAAGCACCGAAGCTAATTGTTCTGCTTGTTCCGACAATCGTTCAGGATCAACATGTGCCGCCGCGTGTTCGAAAGAGAGGTCTGCCATTGTGTTTGTAGGAATGACATGTAGATGGCAATGTGGAATCTCGAATCCAGCGATGATCATCCCAACTCGACTGCAGCCATAGAGCTGCTTTTGCGCCAATCCAATCCTTTTTGCGACAAACACAAGGTGGCTTGCAGTCGCTGTTGGAAGGTCGACCCACTCGTCAATTTCCTCAATCGGAACAACCAGGGTGTGACCGGTTGCAATTGGGTTGATAGTCAGAAACGCTACGCAGATCTCGTCTTTGTAAACAAAATGGCCAGGTATCTCTCCGCGGATAATGCGGGTAAACAGGGAAGCCATAGTGAAGATTGTAGTGTCGGTGATCGTGAGCACTGAAAAGCCGAGTCTGACTTCTGGAATGTGGTCTGTTCCAAACGCAATTACGTTGGCTCGACTATTTATGTTGCCGGTTTTTTTATATGTGTTGTTTGGTCGTGACAACCGCGCGGGTGCCGCATGGTTGTTGGGTGCAATTTCGTATACCGATTGGATCGATGGCTGGGTGGCTCGAAAACTCAATCAGACTTCCGTATTTGGATCGGTGTTTGATCCTTTCGTTGATCGCATGCTGTTCATTGTGGCGACTCTTGGTGTGATGATCGATGGAGGAGTGCCAAGTTGGTTCTGTATCGCGATACTTGTGCGCGAGCTACTGGTTGGTGGGGCCATGGTGGTTGCAACCCTGTTTGGCATGCAGCGATTTGCTGTCAGCTATTGGGGCAAGTGGTACACGCTGTTCTTGATGACGTCGGTACCTTTGCTGTTATTGGGATCTAGTACGTTCGGGCTCGCGGATGGAGCAACAGCATTGGGCTGGATATTTGCGGTGCCGGGCCTTGCCTTGAGTTATTACACGGCAGTTATGTATGTGCCCATGATTCGGGCAAACCTGCGCGCAGGGCGCATTGGCTGAAGGCTACGGTAGGGGTATGACCTACACATTTTGCAACTCATGTGGTCATCGAAATCCTCCTGAATCCACATTTTGTTCCGCCTGCGGAACAGTTCTTGATCATCCGAGCGAGCGAACAATTGTGCTGGCCAAAGTTGATCCTCTGCAGGATGCACCAGGTGATCAAGACAATGTGCAAGTGCTGATGAGCGAGATTCGCGGTAATCAGAATGCCCATGGGTTGCTCGTGATGCGTTCGGGCGAGCGTTCGGGCGAGCGATTTTCTTTGACATTGGATCGGGTCGAAATTGGTCGAAATCCAGAATGCACGGTATGTCTTGACGATGTAACTGTGTCACGCCGCCATGCCGAATTGAGGCTTGGGAGTGATGGCTACCTGGTGACCGATATGGGCTCGCTGAATGGCACGTATGTCAATCAGGAACGTGTTGAAGAGATTTTGCTGCAAAACGGCGACGAATTACAAGTAGGTAAGTATCGCATGGTGTTTTTTGACGGTGCAAGTAACTAACGCCACTTTTTAGATTTTGCTAAAGAAGTGACAGAATATACGACCTGTGATGACTGACAAGAACTATCTCTCAATTGGCGAAGTGCTTGGCCTCTTGCTCGAAGAATTTCCTGACGTCACCATTTCAAAGATTCGGTTTTTGGAAAGTCAGGGATTGATCGAACCAGAGCGCACATCATCTGGATATCGCAAATTCAGTAGATCTGAAGTTGAAAGGCTTCGTTTTATTTTGCGTGAGCAACGTGAGAATTATTTGCCACTCAAAGTAATTCGCACAAAACTTGAAAGTGATACGAGCGATGGCATGATCAGGCCATATGACGACACTTCTCCCCACATTGAGCGAAGCCAGTCGACAAGTGGCGGGCATCCTGCTGCGCGCCAAAATCTTGCGAAGGCTCCAAGTGCGCCATCGCGTTCTGCAAAGAAGGCTGATGACACTTCCTCGATCAGCCGTACGGAATTGCTACAAGAACTCGATGCGGATGATGTGGTATTGAAGTCACTAGTTGCTAATGGACTCGTGAAACCTCGAATCGTCGGAGACATAGAGATGTTCAGTCCGCTCGACAAGGAGATTGTGTCAATAGCTTCACAATTCATTGCCAAGGGAATCGATGTCCGTCACCTTAAAACATGGAAGCATTCTGCCGAACGAGAATTTGGTTTGTTTGAACAACGCATCATGCCATTTTTGCGACAGCGAAATCCGGCAGCACGGCAGGAGGCGATGGAACTTCTAGATGAATTGACAGATCTTGCCGATCAACTACGCACCGCTTTTGTTACAGTCGCTGCGCGAAGTTACAACGAAGGACGCACACAGTAGTGCTCATTGAACTTGATCTCGAAGGTGTGCGACTTGAGATGCCAACCAACACTCCAATTTTGATGTTGCGCGAGTCTGGTGGCCGTCGTCGAATGTTGCCAATTTACATAGGTGGACCCGAAGCCTCATCGATTCATTTCGCACTTGAGGGAGTTACTCCGGAGCGACCGCTGACCCACGATTTGTTCGTCTCACTTTTTGCGTCTGCTGATGTGGAACTTGAAAGCATCGTCATCACAGAAGTGGTGGGCAACACCTATTTTGCTGAACTTCATTTGAAGGGGAGTGGTGGAGAGCGGGTTATCTCGTGTCGACCTTCGGATGCGGTGGCCATTGCGTTAAGGGCCGGCGTTCCCATGTTTGCTACTGAAGCAATCATGGACGAGGTAGGCAAGGAAACAGCAGAGACCCATGTAGACACTGAAGAAGAGATTCTGGACGAGTTTCGAGACTTCATTGACAGCATCAGACCAGAAGATTTTCAGGGATAGTCAAAGTCGATTTGCGCACCTAACCTTGAACTATGGGTCAAGGGTTTAGTGGCAAGAAAGCAGCGGAGATCGTTGGCATTACATATCGCCAGATCGACTACTGGGCACGCACAGATTTAATTCGTCCATCAAGTTGCGACGCTGCTGGAAGTGGTTCGAGGCGCATATACAGCTACAGAGATTTACTTGAGTTGCGCGTTATCAAGACTCTGTTGGACGCTGGCATCAAACTCGAGTCGGTTCGTGATGTTTTCAAATACTTGCGCAATCATGTCGAGTCAGAGATTGCCGCCGCTCACATCGTGATTAGTGGTCAGTCTGTGGTGCTGTGCCAGGGTGATCAACTTGTCGACGTGCTTCGCAACGGTCAGGGAGTACTTAATGTGCTTCCGCTTGCTGGAGTGAAAGATCAAGTTGATTCACAGATCGTGGCGCTTTCTCGGCCACAAGCAACAGGCAAACAACCGACAACGGTTGCGCAATCTGTTGCAGTCGCGCTCTAGCGATTATTGATCTTGCTTTGGTAAGAATGCCATCAGCGGAGCCAAATTATTAGCCAGGTCGGCTAGGAGAGTGCTCGCATCCGCAAGTTTTTGAATTGGATCCTCAATTTCATCGAGCAACTTGTCAACCCGATTGGCAACCCTGTTGAAGTTTTCCATTGACTGCAAAATCAACTGCAGACTTGAAACGACAGTTTCGATAGAGCGCTTGGCCTGATCAACGACCTTCGCTCCATTTTCGGCTGGGTTAAGAGCACTGAGTAGAGCAAAAATTTCTTCGATCGTTGGAACAGTGAACGGCTTTGATTCGCTGCTATGCGTCATGACGAAACCCTAGTAGTAAAAATAATCACGACAATGTTCCATATGCGCCGACATCTCCGGATTTTCCGGTATCGAGCACGCTCAATATGCAAGCGTCTAGATCAATGAGCATTGCGTCAATAACCGATTCATGAACAGCGTTGACAGTGCAATGCAAAGATTGGGGAGGCTCTTGGCGGTCGATGTACCAACCACGATTCCACATCTCGTCGGCAACGGCATAGACGTTGAGTCGTTGTGGATCATTCGCGATGAACGACAACAACAAGGCATCTGGTTGGGCGAGTAAAGAAAGGTGCGGGTGACCAGAGATGTGGTGTGCAAGTTTTTCGGTTGCTACACGAGCACTTTGAGTGAGGCGTAAGTATCCATCATCACCGAGAAAGTGCATCACCGCCCATGCTGCGGCAATCGCACCACCAGATTTTGTGCCGAGCATGCCACTCGACGCGTAGACGCCGCCAAGCCATTGATCAGTGAAAAATCCCTGATAAGAACGCAGACGTTTGTCGGCATACATGATCACTGATGCACCCTTGGACGTGTATCCAAATTTATGCAAATCGACNGAGATCGAGGTGACGCCATCAACCTGCAAATTCCAAGNTGCGATTTGATGTCCGAGTCTGCTGAGGTAGGCGAGTGAGACTCCGCCCATGCACGCATCAACATGACAATTGATGTTCTGACGTTGAGCCAAAGCGGCCAATGCCGGAATGTCATCAATCACGCCTTGCGGATACTGAGGGGCTGACCCAACGATCAGGATCGTGTTCTTGTCGATTCTTTCGGCCATGGCTGCAACATCGGCGCGCCAAGTGGGCAGCACATCAACGCGCCTCAACTCGACTCCAAAGTATGCAGCGGCTTTGTCGAAGGCAGCATGGGCAGAGGTTGGGAGCACGATATTTGGGTGGGTGATCGAAGCCTCGGTACGGAACTGATCCCTGGCTGCTTTGACAGCCATCAGGATGCTCTCGGTGCCTCCGCTGGTGAAATACCCAGCAGCCGTAGCAGGCGAGCCGAGCCACACACCAGCCATCTCAATCACTTCACCCTGCATTTGACGCAGACTGGGGAATGCAGCCGTATTGAGTGCGTTGGCGCCACTGAAACGCCTGTAAGCCTCCTCAGCAATCGTTAACACTTCAGGACCAGCGTTGTACGCCAGGGAGAATGCTTTGCCATTTCGCCATTGCACATCATGCGCTGACATCTCATCGAATGAAGTGGCAATGCTTTGAGCGCTCAGTCCAGTCGCGGGGATGAGATGTGGTGCAGATTTGCCTTGTTTCATTGCTTATCCTAACTTTACATAACTATGATTATGGGCGTAATACAACTAGCAAATAGACCGTTATGTCTGACTCTGATCCTGAACTAACGGCCGCGCTGCGTCTAATAGCCACGATAACGCAGCCTTGTAGTCACGTGTCGTCGGATCAATTGATGGATCCAAATCTTGTTCGACATCCTGCACCGCACATCGCAACACAAAGATCTGATCGCGCAGCTTGTCGCGCTCGGTTCGCGTGATCACCAGCTCGTCTTCGCTCAGTGCCAATTCTGATGCGCGCTGGCGTGCAACCCAGTCCCATTGACGACAGGCCTGCGAACAAAACTCCCTCGGTCTGCCGGCACCCGAACTCGCAGGTAAAGGGCTCCTACACCATCGACATTTGAGGTTGTCCTGGAAAGTCACTGGCGTCTGGGTATTGCTCAAGGTCTCTGACGGTTGATCTGTTTGTTTCGTCATGACGAAAAGGTAGGCCATGAACCGGCAAATTGCCAGTATTACTGCGCATACTGAATACATGCCTAGTCGTGTCGTTCCATCGCATCTCGTTGCCCCCAGCAGACTGCTGTCGAGTGACAATGCTTCTGGCACTCATCCCCTCGTCATGGAGGCACTGAGCAAGGCAAATACTGGTCACGCACTCGCCTACGGTAACGATCCTTTCACTCGAGAAGCCGAAGCTGCTTTCTCGGAACTGTTTGGCAAGGAAGTTGTTACACGATTTGCTTTCGGTGGAACTGGTGCCAATGTGATGGCCCTTGCCAACATGCTGCAACCAGCAGAAGCAGTGGTGTGCACTTCATGGTCACACATTGCAGTTGACGAGGCCGGTGCTCCTGAACGTTTCTTGGGTGCAAAACTGATTGATCTCCCCTCGCCTGATGCCAAATTGCGTCCGAGCGATTTACATTCACTGCATCACCTTTTTGGCAGCGAACATCACGTGCAACCTCGGGTTGTGTCAATCACGCAGGCGACCGAATTGGGCACGCTGTACACAGCACAAGAAGTAAAGGACCTGTGCACTGCAGCACATGAAATGAACATGTTGGTGCACATGGATGGCGCTCGTATTTGCAATGCGACTGCCGCTCTTGGAGCCACACGAGAGGCCCTACGCTCTTTTACTGTCGATGCAGGTGTTGATGTGTTGACATTTGGTGGCACAAAGACAGGTGTGATGTTTGGTGAAGCCGTGATTTTCTTCAACACAGCACTTGCTGCACGATCTCTCTATATTCGTAAGCAATCAACCCAGTTGTATTCGAAAATGAGATTCATCTCTGCGCAATACTCTGCGTTCTTAAGCAACGATTTGTTTATCGAGTTGGGTGTCGCAAGCAACGCTGGTGCGCAAGCACTTTTTGATCAGGTAGTTGGCATCAATGAGTTGCAACTTTCAACCCCTCCGCTTGTTAACAGCATCTACCCAGTGCTCGAACCCGCCGTGAGCAAAGCACTTCAGGATTGGTCATTCTTTTGGGATTGGGATGCCGCAACCCATCAGGTGCGCTGGATGACGGCCTGGGATGTTGATTCAACGGATATTGCAGCGTTTGTCGCAGGTCTCCGTTCACTACTTGGCTAAAAGTCACATATTCTTAATTGACCAGTCAGTTACTTACCCACTAGAGTCACCTTCAGCGGGGGCACTATGGCGGCAGTCGAATTTGGACAGCGAATTCAAAGTGATGATGAGTGGATGGAGAACGCCGCCTGCTTGGGTCTCACCAACATCTTCTTCCCTGCTATTGCAGAACGCCCGCAAACGCGCGAACGGCGTGAAGAAATGGCCCGATCAGTGTGCATGGACTGTTCGGTACTTGAAACTTGCCGAACATTTGCCCGCGAGAACCATGAGTATGGTTTCTGGGGTGGAGAATCTGAAGAAGAACGGCACGCTGCGGGTTATCGACTCATCGCACCTATCGGTGTGCGGTCACTTTCTCGCTCGTAAATTGCTCGCAAGTTCGTCTCCGCAATGATCGACGCGGAACGCATCGTTCGCCTGGCTTGGGCTGATTACGGTGATCCGCGCACAATCTCAGATGTTGTTGAGGTCAGTGCTCATGTATCCACTAACCACGTATTCCGGCTGCACCTCAACGACGGCTCACATGTTGTCGGCAAGGTTTCGTCCTATGGCTCCTATTTTTTGTTTGCAGAAGATCACGATCGACTGTTCAAACTGGTGCAGTCGCTCAGCAATTCGCGATGGTCTGGCTTTTTGGCTCAAGTTTTGCCGCGAGACGGCCGTGCTTTTACGTGGTACGACGGAACCTGCTGGGCTGCTTTTTATGACGATGTAGAACGCGGTACACAATTACCTCGCATCATCACTTCTGAAGACATTGTTTTCCTGGCCCGAGAAATTGCGTCCTTCCATAAAACGTGTGCGGAAGCAACACGGCATCTGCCGCCTACTTCAAATTCTGTGAAAGGAGATGCAATTCATCTGCTTGAGCAGCTGTCTAGTGAATTTGCACCTCGCAATTTTGATTTGCGCTCAAGTGATATTGCGTACCTGCGCACATCAACCCACAATTTTCTCCAGCACCTTGAGGATATTCATTTTGATGAATGGAACAAGATTCCGATTTTGGTCGACTGGAATCTTGGAAACTTTTCGGTCACCCAAGTTGACGGTACTGATAAGCGACTCTTCACCCGTTGGGACTACGACTGGTTTCGGATTGATACTCGGATGTTGGATTTCTATTTTCTTTCACGAGCGGCTTCACATACCGGTGACAAGACCCAATTCACGTACTCTCCCCACACAATGGTTGAGCCGCGCTTCGTAACCTTCTTGCAGGCTTATCACGCTGTCTATCCACTCACCAGGACTGAGATTGAATTCTTACCGTCTGCATATCAATTTTTTATTTTGAACTATGTCATCCGTGAAGGCGCGAAATTCTTCAGATCCGATTTAAGCACGCAATTCCGAAAAGATGCAGTAAGGCTTTATTTGCCGATGCTCGAGCATCTTGACATTACGCCTCTCTTGCGGATACTCGAATAATCGTCAGTCAGAGATTTTGCGCAGGTCGGTGCGAAATTTCTTGCCCTTCTCGACATAGATAAGCGCACCCAGTTCAATCTCAATGGAACGAGCGCGACCTTCTTTGATTGTCGCTGGGCTTCCAACGGCCAATGCTCCCGGAGGAACAATGGTGTCATTGAGAACCACAGAGTTTGCAGCGACTATCGCACCAGTGCCAACAACTGCTCGATGCAAAACAATTGCGCCTGAAGAGACTTGTGCCGAATTTGCAATCGTGCATGACTCAAGATGAACAATATGACCGATCACGCAATCGTCTCCAACGATCGTTGGTTGATTTGGCATTGTGTGGATCACCGTGTTGTCTTGAATGCTGGTTCGTGCGCCAATAATGATTTCGCCATCATCGCCACGCAGTACAGCGCCTGGCCAGATGGTTGACTCTGCACCAATTGTGACCGAGCCGATGATCACAGCGTCTGGATGTACAAAAGCAGTTTCATGAATTACAGGTACACGGTCTCCGTATGCATAAATCGTCATGATTATTACGGTAGTTCCACGGCGATCTCATTGGAGAACTAGGTCATATGGCTGTACCGTAGAGCCCCATGTCTCGCCGCCTCGACATAGAACTGACCAGCAATCGTCAAGATGGAACCTGGACTTGGCGTGCCGCTGGGGCCAAATCTCCTAAGGGAGTCGTNAACGGCTCATTGTTGTCGTCCACCGCGAAGACAGGCGATGTACTCAAAGTTGAAGCCGATTTTGACATTGATGGCATTTCTGTTTTGTCAGTTGTGCAGATGCGCGAAAAAGGTCAGCGTGGCAACATGCTCGAAATGCTCGCCAGCGAAAAGTCGTTCACACCTGTAACTCAAAAACTTGCTGAGAAGCCTAAGTCGGATCGCAAAGGTGGTCGCGATGCAAAAGGTAAGCGTGACGGCGACAGTCGTCCTGCTCGCCCACCGCGCGATCCAAATGCTCCTAAACGACCTGCATCCACTCGACCAGACGGCACAACAGGTCGTCCAGCACGTCCAGCACGTCCAGCTCGACCACACTTCACCGCACCGCCCGAGATGCCGAAGCGTCCAACTGCAAAACGACTGAAGCCAAAGCATGTTCACCGCACCGCTGTACTTGAGACTCTGCCTGTCGAACAACGTGGTGTAGCCGAGCGCGCACTCGAGGGTGGCATCAAGGCTGTTCGTGATGCAGTCAAGATTCAAAACGATCAACTCCGCAAAGATGGCAAACCTGAGGTTCCATCCGATGGTTTAATCTCGATGGCGCAAAACTTGTTGCCTAAGCTTCGCGTTGCCGATTGGCTTGACAAGGCTGAAGCAGCAAAATCTGATCTTGCAACACTTGATCTACGTGATCTGCGCTCAGTAGTCGTGGCGTCAGAAGATCCAATGGTGATGCGCGATGAGACAACTCGCGCGCTTGCAGCAGAATTGAAAACTGCACTGAAAGAACGTCAAGACGCAGCACAAACTTTATGGTTATCAGACATTGCTGATGCGCTTAAGGTTGGACGCACCGTTCGTGCGCTCAAGATGACAAGTGAGCCACCAAAAGCCGGTCAACCGTTTCCTTCCGAGTTGGGCGCCAAACTTGCCCAAGCAGCAACCGCAGGTCTTACAACTGAGACTGCTCCCGATCGCTGGATTGCGTTGCTAGAAGCTCTTGCGTTCTCACCAATTCGTGGTCAAGTAAAACTGACCACAATGCCACAGCAGCCTTCAGAGGCATTGCTCGCAACGGTAAAGCGCCTCTCCCCATTGCTCCCCCAGATCGCTTCGCTCTTCGGCATTGAGGTTTCGCCAGGCGTAACTGCTCCGCGTCCACTGCGCCCTACACGCCCAGTTCGTGTGAAGCCAAAAGCAGCACCTGCAAAGCCTGTAGCGACTGAGCCGGTAGTAGCAGAACCAGCAGCAACTGAACCAGTAGCAACTGAGCCAGTAGCACCGACTTCCGCTGAGTAAGCCCGATCTCA
>JGI12421J11937_10000383_pt1 | contig 17163 bp, 14 predicted proteins | sample LakErihyJuly2011_2_FD_11937 | JGI IMG/M metagenome (IMG submission 11937)
ACGAAGAAGACGACGAAGAGGAAGACGAAGAGGGTGGCGAAGACGAAGAAGACGAAGACGAAGATGAAGAAGAAGCAGACGAAGAAGCAGACGAAGAAGANGGNGNNGAAGATGTAGAAACTATTAAAGTAGTAAAGGAACAGAAAGATATTATAGATAATAAAATAAATATTATAGTAGATACATCACTAACAAAAAATAACAATGGTGAATTCAAGGAGGGATATAAAGAAACTAGTAAAGTTGAAGAAGACACCCAAGAAATATCATTTACTAAATGCGACCAAACAAATATACAAAAAAAACAAGATGCTTCTGAAAAAGAAACCTATGCTGTTCGCGATGAATGGAGTAATATTAAAGCAGAATATACCTCATTATCGCAAAATAATGTGGATTATAAAAATTATGAAAATGAAATTGCTAGTAAGAAATTTGAAAACGACGACGATGCTAAAAGTGTATCGAGTGTTCTGAGTAATTTCACAGATATAAGTCAGGTCAAACAAATACATATTAATGAAAATGCTAATAAAAATAGAAAACCAAGTTTTTTCTAACTATTATAATATATATATCAAGGCATATCTTTTTATTTGTTAGTAGCCTTTTTATTTTTGGGAATAGGTTTGGGTGTTGAACTCTTCTTACTTGCAGACTGGGCTTTAGATCTCGCTTGTGGTTGAGCGTTGGGTTTTCCTCCACTTTTTGCTTTTTCCCTTTGCATTTTTGCTGCTTCTTCTTCTACAATTTTTATTGTATCCATATATACATTATTAACATTTGTTAATATTTTTAATGCATCGCCTTTATCTTTATCATTTATCACCTCTTTAACCTTTTTTGAATATTCAGCAAAATTTGTTCCAGAATGTTTTATTAAGTCATTAATAATTTTTTTTGTATCCTGTCCTTTACAAATTTCATTAAATTTTGTTTCATCACTATATTGTAGTATTTTTAATTGTACAATAGCAGCCATTATTGAACTTGTAATAAGTTCATTCTCATTATCCATTTCTTTTCCACTCATTTCTATATATTTAAAATATTTTAAATATATAGAAATGGATGAATTAATGGATGTAGATTTGGCGACTAGTACGAATGCTACTAAAAATTGCATGGAAGTAAAATGGGATAAATGGAACAAATGGAGTTCAGGTAATAATGTACATTATTTACATGAAGATAACAAAAAAGGAAAAGGAAAAGAAGAAAAAGGAAAAGGAAAAGGAAAAGAAGAAAAAGAAGAAAATGAAGGAAAAGAATGCGAAGAAGATGAATGCGAAGAAGATGAAGAAGGTGCTGTAAAAGGAAGCAAAAAAAGTGCTAAATGTGGGAAAAAAGTTGTTAATTGTGGGAATGGTGAAGAAAAGTTATCACAAGAACTTCTTGGAAATCCAACACCGAATGGTCCTAACAATGTTATAGATATAACAGACGACAGACCCGAACATAGTTTTGGAAATATTAGCGTAAAGGAGTTTAGCACCGCTTGCAAGGATGTAAGGTTAGGTGTAAAAGTTACAAGTAAATATACTAGCTACATAGGAGTATGGCTTTTAAATCTGCAAAGCTGGCTCGGTACGTGGTACTATAGTTATGAAGAGAGAAAGACCCTTGCGATAGAGTTCTCGAAAGGGTCTGGCAATATTTTAAATTTTGATGGCAAAGTTCCTAATTTAGGTTTAATTGAGAAAATCCGTAGTAATTTATATGATCTACAGCATTACAAAGGTGTTCATTACTTTAGATTAAACATTGAAATTCTTTTGGGGGCAGTATGCGAGACAGCTAAATTACCTGCATTCAAAACCTTAACTATAGATGTTCAAAAACTTATAAACATCTATACTCCAAATATTGAAAAAGCGTTACAAAATATGAAAGTTCGTCTTGCTAAAACAAGCTTGCCAGTATCGCTAGTAGATTTATCTGATTTATCTGATTTATCTGATATATCTATATACAACAATTTAACACCAGGAGACTTTCATGAATCAACTCCATCCTATATAGCTAATTCTCAATTCATATGTTTATTTTGGGCAACACAAATGTATCCTTCTGAGGCTGATACTGAAGAAGGCGTATCATATTTAGATCGAATGGTTCGAATGGAAGCAAATGGTGGAAAACTATTGCACGAAGCAATAGTTCAAGGTAAAGAAGCAGTCTATAAAAGACCTGAAGACGACCCCGTTTTAATTTATGTTCATGAAACTGCAGGTTTCTTCCCAGTGGGAAAAGAAGCATATAAAGAGATTATATGTGAACGTATTTCAGCGAATGCACCAAAATTGGGGGTTTCCAAAGAGGGAGATAGTCTTATTCGTAATATTCCAAAACCAATAGAAGGACAATCCTCAAAAAAAGCAGGAAAATCACCAGCAAAATCACCAGCAAAATCACCAGCAAAATCACCAGCAAAATCACCAGCAAAATCACCATCAGGACCCGCGAAAAAAAAAGCAAAACTTTCATAAAACTGAGCAACACTAAAAACCAGCCATCATAATTGTTTATTCAAATTATGTATTATTTTTGAAAGAATGTATGAGAATTTAGGAGGAACCGCATTTCCTATCTGCCTATACATAGATGATTTAGACCCTTCGAACTTAAAGGTATCTGGAAATGTCTGAATTCTCGCGTATTCCCTTATAGTCATTCTCCGTTCCCCACTAGGATGCACATTTATGCAAGGGCCGCCTGTTCCTCCTCCTCTTCCAGTAATTGTCGGTGCTATTTTATCCCAATCTAGTTTCCGATTACCCATATAACCATTAATATATACTTTTTGTTTTGACCCGACGTGCTGCAGTTCTTCGTCATAGTCAATAGGTAAATCTCCTATCGCATCCTTTAATGTCTTTGTAATCTCTTTCGTTTCAGTGGGCCAGTCAAAACGTATCCTTTCAGAAATATCATTTCGCACACCTATAAAGATAACCCTTTCTCTATTTTGCGGTATGTCATACCACTTTAGTTTGAATAATTTTGTATGAACATTATAACCACAATTCTCCAAATCGGATACAATCATCTTAAATACACTTCCCCAGTGATTTTTCTTATCTTCATCTGTATCGTATTTTCCTAAACTTAAAATACCTTTAACATTTTCAAAAATGAAATACTTGGGTTTCTTCAGCCTTAATAACCTTACCAATTCTAAATAAAGTTTATTTCTATTATCAGTCTCTATTCTATTTTGATTTGCTACAGAGAAACCTTGACACGGAAAGCCGCCTGTTAGTATATCACAATCAGGAATATTATCTATCTTTGCAATATCATTGCATTCAGGTTTAAAATTATAGTTTTTCTCATAAGTATTACAAGCGTCTATATCAAAATCATTAACATAAACAACATTATATATATCAGGCTGCATATGAAATGCATAGTCTAAACCTCCGCAACCTGCAAACATTGACGCGACTTTGAGGGTTTCTTCCATTTTATCCTATTAATATATATAATATATTATTAACATTTATATGGGATTAAATCATTTTTTTATAAGATACAATATATCTAATAATAGATATAATAACAAATCTGATATATATATATATATATATATATATGAAATGTTAAGGAAGAATTCTTATTGTTTCCTTTGCTATTCGGCTGATAACATTATTTACACTAAAACATTATTTATTTGTAAGAAATGTAATACGCCAATAAAAAAATGTGATATTTGCGGGTTCTATTGCGATGATAAATGTCTAGATGTATTTGATAAATGCACTACGATATCGGATATTTGATATCAGGTATCTGACATCTGATATCGGATACTTAATAAGACGCTTGTTTCCTAACCTTAATAAGTTTCGAGTTCTTTTTTTTAACAAAGACACCCGGATCATAATCCTCAATGTCCTCGCCATCTTCATTAGTCAATCCCATTAAATCGCGCTGATCCTGCAATGATTGCATCTCCCATAGGTCGTGCGAACACATTTTATAATTAACATCTTGCGCTTTATACCAGAATACGATGTCCGATATATTATTCGATTGCACCTTGTTGTCTATAACAAGACATTCGTAATTCTCGGTGCATTGGTTCATTACTTGGTTAAACACATCAAACGTAGGGAACATACCAGCATAATGATTGTATATTTTCTCTCGCTCCTTCACGATATTATTGCGAAAGATGAAAACATAGTCAATGTTTGAACGTAAGTCGGGCGGCAATCCTAGTCCGTGCTGCATAGTAATTAAAAGGAATATCTTGTAATGCCGTCCATTCATAAAGATACATCTTATGTTTTTATCGGTCATCGCCGACTTGTTATACATACAATCATCCAATATCAAGAAGGCGCGTGGGTCAATTGAAGAATTCCCGTGCTTTGCCATATCTCTCTTGCGTTCATTTGTGATACTTATCTGCCTAGTCAAAAACTTGCTAATTAATTTTTCCTCGAGTTCGTCGTATATTAACATCTTCGGAATGAACTTTTCAAAATATCCGTTTGCGCGTTCTGTTTGCGATACTACAACGCCTACTGGTATGTCCTTGTTATAACTTAAAATATCTTTCATACAATAACTTTTCCCCGTGTTGCGCTTGCCAATAAATACAACGACGGAATCATTCTTAATTTTTGTTGGGTCAAACCTTTTAAGTTCAAGCTTCATTTAATTTATAATAACAAAAATAATATATTACTTGTATCACACATCAAAAATAAAGAGATTAAATAATACTATTATATTTAAGAATATAATTAATACTAATATTACTAACCTGAATAAACCCACGCATATGAAACATTATTGGATTAATATAGATAATTCTACTGATAGACGTGCATTTATGGAAGAGCAATTTAAAAATAATAAACTAGATAACCAGCGAATATCCGCAATAACTCCGCGCGATTTCGATGAGGTTTTAGAAGATAAGCGACCATTAACTTGCAAACATCCTGGTTGTGTTAGGTGTGAATATGAATTTGCTTGCATATCTAGTCATATCAAAGCGATTATTGAGGGGCTCAAAGATAAAGATAACGACTGGTTTGTTGTTATGGAAGACGACATTGTAATTCCTTTTGAAATAAATTATAACAGGCTCATCGGGGAACTGCCAAAAGATGCCGAGTTAGTCCAGATGCTTATATTATACGGGCCCACCATTAAATCGCTATATAACCTCTCTATCACGCATAATATACATTTCATTAAATGGCAATACCTACTGCCTTCTACAGGTATGTATATTATATCAAGGGCGGGTGCTGAAAAATTGGTGGGCAAATATTTTAAAAATAATAAATATAATTTCACTACGTGCGAATACCAAGTAGTCGCAGATGTCGCATTATATTCCTCGATAAACTCTTATGCTACTACATTTCCCTTCGCGTATCCGAATATTGATTTAGTATCCGAGATACATCCTGAACATTACGAAGCGCATAAGAACACCTATTACGATATTAAAGAGATTGTCGATTTAGCAATTATTAATAATAATATTCCTTATATACATTCGTAATCTATTGCATCCCTACATAGAATGCTCTTTCGCAGTATCCTTATTTACTATATTATATTTTTCATTAAAGAAATAAATGACTATTAATTGTTTGCGATGGTCTCTTAGTTTATCTGTGCAATACAATATATATGTTTCGTCCTTCCCGTTTAAGTTTTTATTCTTAATCCATATTTTGAAGAGTTCGTTATACAATATTACTGATTCGTTAATCATAGGATATTTACTTATCTTATCAGTTGCGAGCATCTGTGCCTCCTCTGCAAGCCCAATAATATGCAAGAAATGCTTTGTAATACAATCGCGACATCTCTTATTTTTGTTTGTAAGATGCTCTTCTAACAGAATGGATTGCTTGATAATCTGCTGCATATTATATCGCGGGTCGCTAACAGGGTCTATGGAGTCGCAAGTAGACGTGCAAGAGCCTTCATTCTTTTGCTTCGTATAATTTATATTTAAAAGCATTGCCGCCTTCGAACCCACGTCAGTCATAGAACTATGGCTATGGTCATTCATATAATGAATATGCCATAATATTATTATAGTAGATAATACTATTGTGAATACAATAATAAATGTTTCTAAAATATTCATTACAATAAATATTAATTCTACTAATATAGTAGAAATATATTATAGCGAAGGATATATAGATGATGCAATGCAAATATTATATGTTTATTATAATAGAATAGATTATATAGAATTAATATGGGGATAGAAGAATTATTCTTAGAACATTTTAAAGGAGGTAAGACTGCTTCTGCACCTCCCGCTACTCCTACTAAACCAGTCGATAATAATGGTGCTTCCAATACTGCGTCAGGAGCAATTGCAGGTGCCGCAACAGGAGCAATAGTTTCTGGAGGAACTTCCGCGTTAATGAGTAATTCTGGCTCGAATAATGTAGAAAAATGCCCTCTCACAGACGATACCTTGTATTGCCAAGTTAGCAGAACTGCAGGTATTACTGGGATGGTCGTATATATATTACTTATTATAACCTTTGTAATTGCTTTCTTTTATTTCATATATTATCTGTTTTTCAGAACTGGAACTAGTCGAGCAACAGGTGCAACTAAGATTATAAAAAGTGCCCGAAAATAATAGAATATCTTTATACTTATTTTTCTAATTCTTTTATTCATATATAAAAATGATAGTGCTACCTGTTATAGTATATAACGGACACAATGCTATACATATATGTTTTGCAACTACAAAATGATAAATATTATGTTGGTAAAACATCTCACCCGCATTCTAGAATTGAAACTCATTTTACTAATAATGGGTCTGAATGGACAAAACTACATAAACCAATAAAACTATTAGAACTAATTCCAAACTGCGACCATTATGATGAAGACAAATATACCTATAAATATATGGATAAGTTTGGCATTGATAATGTTAGGGGAGGCTCTTATTCTACCCCTGTATTAGATGATTGCACTATAAATCAACTTATAAAAATAAGTAATAGCGTTAACAATAGGTGCTATACTTGCGGTAAATCTGGGCATTATGCTAATTATTGCGATAGCGGCGATAGCTGTGATAGCGGCGATAAAGGCGATAGCATTGCTACCAATAAGGTATTGTGTGGCTGTAATATAGATGATGGTTATACCTTGCTTTGTCAAACATCACTTACTATACCCTCAATTAAACCCAAAGATGGCAAAGATATCAATTAAGGTAATAATAAATATACAAATGTTGATAATGTATATAAAGTAGTTCCCCAGATTGTATCGGTAATTGCTATAGAAACTTCTAAATCCTTGTAAATTGCGAGAGATGTAAAATTATAAATCCCGAATATAGAAAAGCCTACTGCTCCGCCGCAAATAAAGGATTGCAATAGCTTGTTTTCAATACTAGATATATCTATTTTATTTATTTTGGCGTTTTGAATAGTAAATGGTATTGCGACATATAATATTGAAAATAATATGATGACGTATGCTATTATAGCGTGTTCGAAGCGCAAATTCATAGCGGCTTTTTGAACCTTCTTAACTGCCAAAGAATATGTAGATAAATTTAGGGATATCCAAGATATATCTAATATCAATACGATTATACTGGTTATAAAATATTTTAAATATATATTCATAGTGTTTCTATATAGGTCTATACTATAATATACATACATATTATATGTGTATATCTTGATGATGTTGATGATGTTAATGATAATCTATTCCCTATAAATTATTTACGCTTAGGAACTTGTTTGACCATTTTGGATTGAATTGGTTTTTTGGGCGATTTTACTTTTTTGACTACCTTTATTTTTCTTACACCTCCACCACCCAATTTTTGCAATTTTTGCAATTTTTCTTTGAAATGAACTATCATTCTTTTAGTTTGTTCTATATTACTATTATGGCTTTGCAATTCTTTAAAAAGTTTAGCAACATAATTAGAATGACGAGTGTCATTTTGCGTATTTGTCGTAATTGGTGTTAGGTCAATGCTGTGGGATTGATGATTTGACACCAAATTTTCCATAATTTTTTTGACGCGTTCCAAGTCTATCAAAGCATCCTCGTACATCTTAATATTTTTTTCTAATGTTGCTCTCTCACTATCACTTGACATTCTCTTAATTATTCTAATATATTGTTATATAATTTATAAACATATAATAAAAATAATATCTTATATATAATATCTTACCTATATATAAACTATGCATTGTTTAGGGTGTGCTATATATCTGCCAACATTCAAAGATATTTTACTAATTTTTACATAAATTAGTTATCTCTTTGAAACCCGTCAATCCCTTAGACTTCTTGGAACCAATCTAATATGGCAACTATTACTTATATCTATCTCTGTATCATTGTTTTGTTTTCCATAATATTCTTGGAAATCTTTTGGTAAATCTTTAAATTTATATACAGATTTATGGTAAGATATTGACGTATTTATTTCGTTATTAGCATATTCCCGTTTAGTCCCCAAACTTTTTCGCGAACCTTTTCCTTTCATTTCTATAAGCACATTCCTTATTTTTTCTTTTATTTTGTGGTTAGTCTCCTCTATTAATCTAAGACGTTCTTTTTCGTGTTTAGTCCCCGAACTTTTTTGCGCACCTTTTTCTTTCATTTCTTTCATTTCTTTCATACCTAGTTTATCGACAAATGAACTTACTACCATACTTTTACCTACTTTATTTTTAGCATCATATTTACCTCCTAATTGTCCGTCATCGTCGTCGCATAATTTTAAATCTGTAATTACCGCGCCATTAGGCACTGGTATATTATCACGCGCGGATTCTTCGCTAAATGCTTTACGAATTAAACCTATTAAAACTCCGTTATCCGCATCTCTTGTTAGTTTTAAATGATAAAATGCTCTTAGTCTTAGAGTATCTGCGAGTTTAATTAACATATCTTTTAGTTGTTTTAATTCATTCTTACTACTATTGCCGCTAGGAGGATTAGGTTTTAATATTTCATTTATAAAATTCAAATATTGGTCTTTTAAATAATCAATAATACCCATTAATCTAATAAGTTTAGCATTATAACACTTAAAATGCCTTATTAGATTTTCATCGTCCGCATCTCTATATTTAGAAAAAATGTTTTTATATCTTTTTACATAATTAAATATATAATCCCTTTCTTCTTCTTCATTACAACTAAAATCAGGGTTAATTTTTCCGTTAATATATAACCCCGCATTCATAAATCCTTCTATCTTATCCGCATAGAGTAAAATTGATACATCCGACCCATTATCTACACCTTGCAAATCTAGTTTTTTATTTTCATTATTAATGCTATCAAAATTAAATATACAATCTATAAGAAAATTATTAATATCGTATTTATATTCATATTTTCTATTATTTTCATAATCATCCAATAATATCCCCGTTGCTATATTATTATTAGTAGTTTCATCTCCGTGCAAAAATGCATAATCAATGCAAGGGATTTCAAGGTGTTTATAGCAATCCTTAATAAAATGTTGATGTATGCTATATTTTATATCATCAAAACCACCATACACCCTTTTTGTTTTCTCATCTTTTGTTAAATATAATTCATTTTCCTGCAAAAGACTGAAATAAACGTATAATTCATATTTATTACCTTTATCTAAAGGTAATGTTGCACTCGCTAACCATTCTCGAGGTATCTGAAATATATCTATATATTCGTTACTTATCTTAGTATTACAAAAATTACGAACTCCGCTTATAGACCAAGTAAGTTGTTGTGCCTTTTTAAATGTATCATCACTGCGAAAACCAGCACAAATAGGGACAGCGTTAGCATTCTGCTTTATAAAATAGTAAAAAGCAACTTTAGTCTTTGCTAATGCATTATTGTCAAATAATTTATTATATAGTTTTTTACTTTGCTCCTTAGTGGGAGTTTTAATTAAACGGCATAAAATTATTGTTATTCCCATATAATAAAATGTGCAAAGAATTCTAATTATAGAATGCGGCAACAGAATAAACTGATATAAATGGTCGTTCAAGTTTATATATGTTTGCTCATTATCAACTTCTATTATATAAATGAAGCCAGAACTTCTCATCAATGCAGCCTCTGAATAAAAAGATGCTACATAAACATTTAGACTGGTTGATAAAAATCCTAATATTTCAATATCATCTAGTTTTCCATCCATATTATGTAATTTTGTATTTGTCCCGTGATATAAATATATTTTCTTGTTTGTATACGTTACTGCCCTATCCATATCTTTGTATATCCCTATCGTTTCATTTATTCTCTCCATCATCCCGTCATTTACAATTGTGCCTTCCTCGTCTGAAATTACTTTATAAATTGTTTCATTTAATGACTTGCTAAAAGGTTGGACGTAATAGTTTTTATATGCTGCATCAACAACTCTAAATTTAGCAGTATTCTCTACGCCATAAGGTTGCCACTTAGATGATGACGGAAAATTATAATAGGCATCTGCTTCGGATGCAACACCAGATTGTGAAATAGGTATCCATGTAAATATCGGGAATGTCCCAGTATATCCATAGTTATAGAAGAGTTCATCCTTATAAAAATCTGTTGTAGGATTTCCTTTCTTATATAATTCAATATATTTTTTAATATACGATGGATCTTGTGCATTCAAAGAATATAATATGTTCTTGCGTATCAATTCATTATAGCCAAATCCATTAAATTTCATATCAAATATTACACTATTATAATATGGGTCTGTTTTGCTTCTTACACCATTTATAACAACTACAAGTTGTTCCAACCTTGTATTTATTATATTTAAAATATCAACAAAATGACTAAGAACACTAGTATTTAAACATTCTATTTTAATTTTCTTAGGTAATATGCTATTTGTTATATTATAATTAAAAGGATTTTTATTAAATAATAGTTCATAAGCATATTCTAATGTAGTAGCAAGTTTGATAGGGTTAAAGGTTTTTTCAAAAGTATCCTTGCGTTTGTTTATGATATTATATGTTATATTCATTTCAGTATTTTCCTTTAATAATTCAAATACATATTGGCGATTGAATAATGTATTCTTTTTATATTTGTCAATAGTTTTAGGTTTTAAATCAATTTGAGTGTCTTGTTGAGTTTGCATTAAATCATCTTTTTGATATATTGTGTGTGTAGTAATTCTTTGCATACCATCATTTATTTCTATACCATTATAATTTTTTTTGAAGTCATCATATTCAATAGTATCATCATACATATATATTTGCAATGGATTATCATATGTGGTCGGGGATATTTTATTATATAAATGTAGATATTTAGTACATATAATAACAAGGATTGCATTAACGATATTTGATATATATTTATGGTCTTTGAGTATTCCATTAGCATCGCAATTATCTTTTAATTCTTTGCAAAATGTATTAAACAATTCTATATACTCATTGAGTTTTCCATCAATTATTGGAATTGCTAGTCTTTTTTCATCTGTTAAATCTAAATTAATCAAAACATTAAAATCAACTATTTCTTTTACCTCTTGCTTAATTGTGTTATCAGAGGTATAATAACATTTTGATAAATAAAGTAAAAGTTTTGGACTTCTAATATTAATAGTTTTTGTATTATCTAATGGATCGGTAATTATTCCATCATTACTACCCAATGCCTTCCTAATATTATTTAAAAGGGTTTCGCAATTTTCTTTGGTCATATTAAATGATGTATTCATTGTTTCAGCCACATCTTTGTTTTCTGGCGTAAATTCAAGTTTTGATTTTGTGTTTATTCCTTCATCATAACTAGGTGGAGGAGATTTAGACGGAGGCGGAGAAGGATATATAGTATTAGGACTTCCAACAGGACTTCCAATACCACCGCGTATATGCTGCATATACAAGGGAATATCAAATAAATATTCCTTTGCTATAAATTTTTCAATATGCTTTTTATATTTTAGTTTTTTAGAGTTTATTGTTGCACTTTTATTACCCCACACGTAATAGCATTTAGATAAAAAACTAATAGTAATATAACTACCATTATTAATGGTATTACCTGTAATTGGATTAACCCAAGAACCTACTTTACCTTCATATAAATGCACTAGAAGCGATTTGCAATGGTCTAATGTAATTTCATCATATTTACGATAAAGATGAGATAACTTAGGAGTTAGTGCTTTAGTAGGTTGTATCATATTTACCATTAACAATACTACACTTTATTAAATATAAATATTAAAATATACAAATATCGAATACCTTAATAAAAAAAGAAACTAATACAACAATCTTCTACCTCCACTCCCTCATTCCCTCTTCACAGGTCTACAATAACAATGGTCGCTAATGTCAAAACACCCATCCTTATCAAGGATAGCCCCCTTGTAATATTCTTGAAATGACTTAGGCATATCCTTGAATTTCCGCATATCTTTAGAACTATCTATGGGAATGTTCTTAAATGCCTCATATATATTTTGATGGTCAATTTCCTTACTACTACTATCCGACTTAATACGCGGCGCTTCTTGTTTATTCATATCCTTTATACTTAGAATACCTCCTACAACTGCATCATTTTTTTCTTTTTCTTCAAGAATTAGTTCATCAAGGGCGGGGTTTTTGTATAACTTCGAATTATGCGTATTATGATAACTATCGCTTAATACCACTCTAATTAGTTCTATAAAATGTTTAGTAGCCATATTACTTGTGCTCTTTTTATAATACGAAGCTCTTTTTAATAACGTGGATGATAGTGTTTCAATCATATCATTTAATTCTAATGCTTCTCTAGATGCTACGTCGANCACCCCTTTCTTATCGAGGTATTTATCTTTTATTTTCCCATTTAATGTTTCATATACAAAATTCAAATAATGAGCCTTTGTCGCTTTGATGATTACTATTAATGCATCTATTCTACTATTGCACCATTTAAAATGCTTCATTAAATCATCATCGCTCGCACTTTCATACTTGGCAAATAAATGCTTCCAGTTTCTCATATACTGAATATGTTCCCCTACACTTGCGTCCTTGTTAAACAACGGGTTAATAACACCATTGCAATACATACAAGCATCCCTAAATCCCTCTATCTTGTCTACGTATTTACGTCCCTTTAGCACATCGTCTAGTATAAGAAGTTCCTTGTTTTCATTTGGAATACTATTAAACTTGAATATACAATCTATAAGGAAATTATTAACATTGTATTTATATTGGTATGTTCGGTTTTTTGCGTAATCATCTAATAATATCCCTGTTGTTATTGCGTTATCAACGAAAGCCGAATGTATAAATATGTAGTCTAAGCAAGGTATGCCCATCGCTTTATAGCAATCCTTAATAAAATGCTGATGAATGCTATATTTTATATCCTCGAAACTCCCTGCTATTAAAGGCAACCCTCTATCTACATATAATTCATACTCTTGACCGAGACTGAAATATAAATATCTCCCTCCTAATGATTTTTTAGACATAGTGATGTTATTTATTTCCTTATTATTTAACTTATCGCGTCGGATACTAAATACCTCTAAATTGCGGCTGCCTTGTTCTGGAAGTTTTCTCCAAAATTTACTTAACATAAACGCACATACAGGCACCGCATTATTGTTATTTTTTATTCTATAATTAATATATTTATTAGCATTATCTAGCGGTTGTTCTTCTAATAATTTGCGATATAATTTATTATTCGTCTCTATTGATGGTGTTCTAATCAAACGACATATAACCACGCGTATTTCGCCATAATTAAACTCATAAATAACTCTAATTCTTGAATTAGGCAAAAGTAAGAATTGAAGCAGTTGGTCGTTTAAGTTTATATACGTTTGCGTTTCATCAACCTCGATTATATAAATGAGCCCTATGGCACTATCAGCAGTCCCTGCATAATACGACGAAGTATACATATTTAAACTCGTGGATAAAAAGCCCAGTATTTCTATATCTTCGTCATATGTATTTGCTATATTGTGCAGCCTCGTCTTTGTCCCGTGATATAAGTATATTTTATTATTATAATACTCAGGGTCTCTTGTTTTATCTTTGTAAATTCCAATTGTATTCTCTACTCTAACTTTCATATCTTGTATTCTTTGCGGGAACACAAGCGAGTTTATAGAAACATATCCGTTCGTAATAACCTTGTAAATTGTTTCATTTAGCCATCTACTCCAAGGCGGTATCCCATTATTTTTATAATATCTATCAATCATATTAACTTCCATCGGGTTAATTTCTAATGGCTGCCATTTAACCGCATGGGCATAATTATAGATTGTATCAGGTTCATTGTGCTTTAAAGGTATCCAAGTGAAAAGCGGGAATGTTCCTGAAAATTCGCTATAATAGAAAAGATTTTTATATGAGTTGGGACTATGGTTCATCATATATGCGGCAGTTTGCGCGTTAAGAGAATACAATATGTTCTTGCGTATCATATTGATTTTCCCGTACCCAGTCTCATTATTACCAAAGGATAATTGCATCATTCGCCCTATTATATTATCATAATAATCCTCCTTAAACGTTATCTCTTTGGCGAACCCTTTTACATCTGGTAAGGTTTTTAGTCGAACATTGACCAAATCTATAATATCCTTGAAATATTTTGATATTTCATTATTATCATTTGCATATACATATTTAGGCAATGCACTATTTGTTATATTGTAATCATAAGGTTTAATTGGTAAGGTTTTTTTTTCAAATAAAAAGGTTTTGATTGCTGCATCCAACGATGCGGGATATTTGGTATCAGGTAAAATTGTTTGATTGTTCTTATTATAATTTAAAGTATTTTTAAATATCCCTATACCAACGTTGTATTCGAATACATATTGACGATTGAAGAGGTTGTTTATTTCATATGCCTCCGTATTTTTAGGATTGAGGTCTGTAATAACATTTGATATTTCTAAATTATTTTTCTGATATATTATTCGATTATTTTTATAATAATTTATAAAAATATCCTTCGGTGATAAAGTATTTGCAAAATATTCATCGAATTCTTTATCGTGCATATATATTTGCAATGGTTGCTTATCTTTTATAGCAAGCTTTTTATATAAATACGAGAGATGCATGTATCTGATATGTATAATAGTCATAATAGAATTAACAACATTGGCTATAAGTTGATGCGCAGTAAGTATTCCATTAGCATTACAATTGGCTTCTAATTTATCACAGCATTTATAAAAATCATTTATTGCATTATCGATTGCTTCATTTATTTTCAATGTTATCGCATCTACTTTGGGGGTCAATGTAGCAACATTATCATCCTCAATTAAATCGCTGACATTTATTAATTCCTCAATAATGTCCTTAATCTCCTTTTTATCAAATGATTTATAACATTTGGACAAAAAACTGCGAAGGATTGGGCTTTCTATACCAATAAGGTTTCCTGTAATTGGGTTTGCAAACTTTAATTTCTTTAATTCAGCTGATGTCTTGGTGCTTTGTATCTTATTATTAATATCCTTTACAAATCGAAGACACAATCCTTCAGTTAGCCTTTCAGAGTTTTTATCGTGCCCTTTAGATTTTGCACTAAACCGAATTGGTTTTCTTGAAGGCGCTGCTGGTGTCATCTTCAGTTGTGCAGGAAAAGCCGCTGCTGCTGCTGCCGCTGGTGTCGCTGGTGCTGCTGCCGCTGCTGCCGCTGCTGCTGCTGGTGTCGCTGCTGGTGGGAATTTTGGCTTATTCGTTGCAGCACCCATAGGAGAGGATGGAGATGCTTTCTTTGGAGCGGCTGGCGCAGGTGTTCTACCTATTTTTGGAGGCGAATTGCTTCTCTGAGGCGAATTGCTTCTCGGCAAATTCATTCCAGCACCCGGCGGCGAGTTTGGAGATGCCCTCTTTGGAGGCGCAGTAGGGCTTCTTTTAAGATGACGAACATCAATAAGCAATCTATTATCTATAAATCTTTCAATATGCTCTTTGTATGGCAGTTTCACCCCGTTTAGTATAATTTCCTTATCACCAAATACATAATAACCTTTTGATAAAAAACTAATAATAATATCACTATTCCTATTTACAAATTTTTTAGTGATTGGATTAAACCAATCATCCTTGTCTTTATACAAAAATTCTAGCAAATTATAAACGTGGTATTCTTTAATTTCATTATATTTACTATATAGTTTACTTATAGTAAAAGACCTTCTATGTGCTAATTTATTTATTGTTGCCATTCTACAATATATGTGATATATTATATTACATATATAAAAAAATTAATTAAAACAAATAATCCCTATGCGCTATCAGCAGCTACGGGGATAACTTTGCTTTCATTCCAGTTATTTGCAGCCTGTTTCATAAGTTCCTTTCTATCTTTATCAGGGAACTCCGCGATTAATCGAGCTATCTCGTCTTTGATGAAAAGGTTGTATTTGCTAGGCAGTTTTTTAATAACTACTCCATCGCTATCGAGCTTTACTGCACGTTTTTTAGGTTGCCCTAACTTCAATGCATCTTTGAAAGCATTCACTGCAATCTTCTTAGTTTCATCCAAAGTATATTCAGTGTCGTCTTCAAAAGCTACTAGCAAACACTCCTTGACCTTTTTCCCAGATACTTTTTTCGAAGAACTCATTATTATTATACTTGTTTATAAGTCAATAAGTTTTATATAATTTTATTATATTTAGTAATATAATAAGGGATTTACTAATATATAGTAATGGCTGCTGTTCCTGTTCCTGCTGCTGTTGCTGCTGCTCCTGCTTCTCTTACTGATACTATTGCAAATGTGCAAGAATATAGAGAATATAAAGAGAATATGAATAAATTTACAAGCAAACTTGATGAAATCCTATACATATGTGATATGATTGATGCTGATAGAATAGACCAATTCTTAATAAATTTTCTAGAAACCTATGATTTTTATAAAGGTAAAAAAGATGATGATACTGAAAAGGAAGAAGATGATACTGGAAAGGAAGAAGATGATATAGGTTATAGCGACCTTAGTGAAAAAAATATAGAAGATATACAAAATAATGAAAACTTTCAGAAGATGACCACATATATCTTAACCAATTCTAATAATATTAAAAAGATGTGCGTAAAACTTGAGATATTGTATGCGAAAATAGAGAAATATTTAATTACCCCC
>JGI12421J11937_10000389_pt1 | contig 16984 bp, 14 predicted proteins | sample LakErihyJuly2011_2_FD_11937 | JGI IMG/M metagenome (IMG submission 11937)
GGTATGCGCTTACAGAACTTTTGTGATCTGGCGTGGTGAGCGAATCGACCATCGGATGCTCTGGTGACAGCACCATAAATGTTGNGCCAAACAATGTGTCNGGACGCGTGGTAAAAATCTCGATAGATCCAGATGTAGATGCAAAGTGAACCTTTGCTCCAACACTGCGTCCAATCCAGTTGCGTTGCATCAACTTGATTGGCTCTGGCCAATCGAGGCGATCAAGATCTTCAAGCAATCGATCGGCATACTTGGTAATGCGCATTGTCCACTGACGCATGTTGCGTTTAAACACGGGGTAGTTGCCGATGTCGCTGCGACCTTCTGCAGTAACTTCTTCGTTTGCAAGAATCGTGCCGAGCCCCGGACACCAATTGACTGGTGCGTCCGACAAATAGACGAGCCTGTATTGACTGATCAATTCTTGTTGTGCAACTTTGCTGAGCTCTGACCACGCAACCGAACCCGTTGCGCGCTTGCCACTTTCAAATTCGGCCACCAGTTCGGTGATTGGTCTGGCGCGCTGTGCGGTTTCGTCATACCACGAATTAAAAATCTGCAAAAAGATCCATTGTGTCCATTTGTAAAACTCTTCATCGGTGGTGGAGACACTGCGTCGTGCATCATGACCAAGGCCGAGGCGTCGCAATTGACGACGCATGTTTGCGATGTTTGATTCGGTGTTGATGCGCGGGTGAATGCCGGTAACGATGGCGTGTTGTTCTGCTGGCAATCCAAAACTGTCATAGCCGAGCGCGTGCAAGACATTGAATCCGTCCATGCGTTTGTAGCGCGCAAAAACATCGGTGGCGATGTAACCAAGTGGGTGACCAACGTGCAGGCCGGCACCCGATGGGTATGGAAACATGTCGAGAACAAACAATTTGTCTCGGCCTGCAACCTTGTCAGGTTGGGCTAGGGGACCGGCCGGGTTAGGGGCTTCAAAAGTGCCCTCGCGCTCCCAAATGTCTTGCCACTTGGTCTCAACCTGTGTTGCAAGCGCTGCGGTATATCGAAATACGGGTGTCTTAGTGGTTGGGTCATTGCCCGTAATCGCGCCATTGGCGGATCGAGGCTCGTTTTGGGCTGGGGGTTTTGCAGACATCGCCTCCGTATCGTAGATGAGCGAAGCATGGTTTCAATGGAGAGGCAAAAGGCAGGATCGCGATGACAAGACGAGAACGTGGTTCGGGCGGTCGTGGCGACGGAGGTGTCGATGGTCGCTCTGGCGGCAAGTCCGGCGGTCAGTCACGCAGCAAATCTGGTGGCAAATCTGGCGGAAAATCGAATAGCCGCAAACATAGTTATCCACGTGCAGCACGCATTAGTGAGACAGTTCGCGAAGTAGTTGCCGAAGAACTCGTGCGCATCGACGATGATCGTCTGGCGTTCGTAACAGTGACGTCTATCGATGTCGACTCCGAGATGAATCGCGGCATCGTCTATTACGACTCACTGCAAGGCGAAGAGGGTGACAAGCAGATTCTGGAAGCGTTGAATGAGAATCGCAAGCGACTGCAATCAGCAATCGCAACACAGATTCATGCACGACGAACGCCAATTCTTGAGTTTCGACCAGATGACGGTATTCGTGCTGCAGCACGCATTGATGAAGTATTGCGCAATGACCCAATGCGCACTCGCAATCTCGACAGCGAGTAGTCGTGGCACGCCGCCGCCCGCCAACTGTGCATGGTTTGGCAATCATTGATAAGCCAGCAGGGGTCACGAGTCACGACGTGGTCAATCAGATGCGCAAGATTTTGGGTGAGCGACGAATTGGTCATGCTGGCACGCTCGACCCCGATGCAACTGGTGTGTTACTTGTGGGTGTGGGTTATGTAACGCGGCTAATGCAGTTTTTGAGTGGCATGGATAAAACATACGAGGCCGAAGTTGTGTTTGGAATTGAGACCAACACGCTCGACTCGGCAGGTGAAGTAACTGCGCGTCATGACATGACTGGAATCACCATTGAGCAGGTGCGCCTTGCCGCTGAAAAGCTCATTGGAGACATTCTGCAGATACCGCCGATGGTTTCGGCGATTCGTGTCGACGGCAAGCGATTGCACGAACTCGCCCGAGAAGGTATTGAGATCGAGCGCAAACCGCGGCCAGTGACGGTGCATTCGTTTGATGTGCAACCAACTAGTGATCCGTTGGTCGTGCGCATTGTCGTCAATGTTTCGTCTGGAACCTATGTGCGTACGCTTGCCGCCGATCTTGGAACACTGTTGGGGGGTGGCGCACATTTGCGAAACCTCAAGCGCACCTCTATCGGCGATTTCACAATTGGCGAATCGCATTCGCCAGAATCTGCAGTGTTGTTGTCTCCGATAACTGCATTGCGCTCAATGACTCAAATTATTGTGGATGCCCCAACTGCCGACATGGTGCGACATGGGCGAGTGTTGCCTGCATGGAAAGAAAGTGCACCCTGGGCAATCGTGGATGAGCAAGGGGTGTTGCTTGGTGTGTACGACGTGTTCGAAAGTCATGGTCAGGTGGATGTCACGCGCGCCAAGCCCACTGTGGTTTTAGCCGAAGCGATAGCGTAAAAAGCCATGCAAGTAATCCGCGATAATCAGCCGAGCGATAGCTCGAAGCGTTCGGTTGTAACGATCGGCGCGTATGACGGTGTGCATCGCGGCCATCAGGCTGTGATTGGCCAAGTAAGAAAAGAAGCACAGCAGTTGGGTTGTCAAAGCGTTGTTGTCACTTTTGATAAACACCCTGCATCGGTTGTACGACCAGCGTCTGCACCAAAGTTGCTTACCGATCTGGATCAGAAGCTCGAATTGTTGCAACAAACTGGCATTGATGCCACCTTGATTGTTGAGTTCAACAGGGAACGTTCAACCGAAGACCCAGCCTTGTTTGTGAAGCGAGTTCTCGTAGACACTTTGCGAGCCCGAGTAGTAGTGGTGGGCGAAGATTTTCATTTTGGTTTCAATCGAGGTGGCAATGTCGCAATGCTGCGCGAACTTGGCAAGCAATTTGATTTCCAAGTTGAACCAGTCAAGTTGATTGCCCGCCCTGATGGGGTGGAAGAGCCAGTGAGTTCAACATCCATTCGCCGCGCACTTGCCGGTGGACAGGTAGAAATAGCAACCAACCTTTTGGGACGTGCCTATGAAATGCGAGGAGTTGTAGTTAACGGCGACAAACGGGGTCGATCAATTGGCTTTCCGACGGCCAATGTTGAAGTTCCTAACGCAATGTGTTTGCCTGCCGACGGTGTTTATGCGGGGAGATTTCGGTGCGATGATGGTTCGGTGCACGCGTGTGCGATCAATCTCGGTCGTCGACCAACTTTTTTTGAGCATGCCGATCATTCGTTGCTTGAGGCGCACTTGCTCGACTTTTCCGGCGATTTGTATGGACAAAAAGTAAGTGTGACGTTTGAGCACTTCTTGCGTAGCGAGCGAAAGTTTGATGGACTAGAAGCAATAAAGACGCAGTTGCAACTCGACGTTGCCGCCGCTCGTCTCGCACTCCAGTAGCGCCGGGCACAATTCCAAAATGATCCAAGAGCAGTTGTTTCTGGGATTTTGCCTATATACGATAAAGTTGATCATTATGGTCAGGATTAGGCTAACCTTATGAATCAACAAGAAAAGCCCGATAACACAAGGAAAACCAGTAAATACCAAGCGATTTCACCCAATAACCGATTGAAGGGAATATGTATGTCAGGTAGATCAGCCACTTATCGAAGAGGATTTAGGGCTCGAACGGCGATGGCATTGTGCATCGTCGCGGGACTCTTAATCCCAGCAGCCAATGTTTCGGCCAATGCTGTTTCGGCAACAAAGTCGACCACGCCAACGATTGTGGAAACGTCATGGTTGGAGCAAAATCTCAATAATGCCAAAGTTCGGATTATCGAGGTCAGCACAGACCCAGGTCTTTACGAGAAGGGGCACATCGCAGGTGCAACCAAGTTTGTATGGCACACCGATTTCGTGGATCCGGTCAATCGAGACATCGTTGAAAAAGATCGATTCCAGAAGCTCGCTCGTGCGGCTGGAATCAATAATGACACGACGGTTGTTTTGTATGGCGACAAAAACAATTGGTTCTCGGCATGGGGCGTGTGGATTTTCAAGACGTACGGCATCAAAGACGTGCGCATTCTCAATGGTGGTCGCGACAAGTGGATCAAAGAAGGTCGTGCAATCACTCCAATTCCACCAGCAATTCAAAAGGGAAACTTCACGGCAACTGCTGCCGATCTGAAGTTGCGAGCATTTTTGCCGGACGTGGTGAAAATTGCGAAGAAGACCGACAAGACAACCAAGTTGGTTGACATTCGTTCGGCCGATGAGTTCAGTGGAAAGATTTTTGCACCTGCAGGCTTTCAGGAATTAGCAATTCGCGCTGGCCATATTCCTGGGGCAGCAAACGTTCCATGGTCGACTGCTGTCGGAAGTGACGGCGCATTTAAGTCACCGGCTGAATTGAAGAAAATTTATGCAGATGCAGGCATTGATGGCACTAAAAAAGTGATTGTCTATTGCCGCATTGGTGAGCGTGCAGCCCATACGTGGTTTGTGTTGAGCCAAATACTTGGTTACGACGTCAAGTTGTATGACGGGTCTTGGACTGAATACGGCAACTCGGTTGGCGTGCCAATCAGCAACCCATCAGGCACGGTGTGGGGCAAGGGTTAATGTCAAGCAGTCAAGTAGTCGTTGGTGGTCCCGCTTCAAGCGGGACCACCAACAACGTTTCAGGGTGGTCGCGATCTGACACCTTGCGCACGGTGTTGTCTGCGCTGATTGTTTTTTGTTTGATCGTTGGTGCCTATGTGCTTCAAGCCAGATCAAACGGTGATGCAACTCCTGCATTTTCATTGCTGATTGGCGCAAGCTTGGGAATTGTTTTTGAGCGTGGAAGATTTTGTTTCTACTGCATTTTTAGGGAAGCGATTGAGGAGCGAGTCACCCGTCCACTTCTTTCAGTGATTGCCGCACTCATCGTTGGGGCGATTGGACATGCGGTGTTATTTGGTTTGTTCTTGCCAAATCCCAAAGGCGAAGGTCTGCCGCCCAATGCACATATCTCGCCTGTCAGTATTCCTCTGATTCTCGGAGCCTTTGCTTTCGGTATTGGAATGGTGCTCTCTGGTGCTTGCATTAGCGGGCATTTATATCGTTTAGGTCAAGGCTATTTACGCGCCATTCCTGCGCTGTTTGGATCTCTCATCGGTTTTGGTTTGGGATTTCTCACATGGAACACGTTGTATCTCAATCAAATCAGTTCGAGCCCTTTGTGGTGGCTGCCACGTTGGTTGGGCTATGGCGGTTCGTTGGTCGTAACGATTGTTGTGCTTGGATCACTCGCAATATATGTGTTTGTGCGAGATACATCGACGACAGAGCAAACACAACCGGCGAACATCTCGTCTCTCTCGCAAGTGCGCGACATGGTGTTTGTTCGGCGTTGGTCTCCTGCGATCACGGGTTCAATTGTTGGACTCATCGGCGTGTTCGCGTACCTGCGTGTGTCTCCATTGGGCGTAACTGCACAACTCAGCACAGTTTCGCGAACATTTCTTGACGGTCAGGGAAAACTTCCTGAGGTGTTGCACGGCATTGATTTGATGAAAGGCTGCGTCGGTGTTGTTGCCAACGCCATCACCAACAATGGATGGCTAGTCATCGGAATGGTGGCTGCATCATTCGCTGCAGCACTTGGAGGAAATAATTTCTCTGTCACAAAGCTCACTGTTGGAAACTCTCTCACCGCGTTGTTGGGTGGCGTGCTACTTGGTTGGGGTTCAATGACTGCGCTTGGCTGCACGGTTGGCGTCCTGCTTTCGGGAGTGCAAGCATTTGCGCTCTCCGGAGCTGTTTTTGGGATCGCTGTATTTGCTGGTGTCGTTGTCGGTCTAAAACTAAAACTTCATCGCGTTCGTTAACTCGACAAGATTGCGGGTTCTCGATCGGGACGACCGTATGTTGTGTCGCGTTGCAAGAGGGAACGACCAATTGGCTCGGTGATTGCGCGAAACGCATCTTCGGTCATGCCCTGACCATGGCTTGCTCCTGCCGCACGAGAGATGTTTTCGTTCATCAATGTGCCACCCATGTCGTTGCAGCCTGCTTGCAACAATTGGGCAGCGCCAATTGGACCGATCTTTGTCCACGACACCTGAATGTTGTCAATCAGGCCGTGGTAGGCGATGCGCGCAATTGCATGCATTAACAACGTTTCTCTGAATGTTGGTCCGCGGCGCGACTTGTGCTGCAAGTAAATAGGTGAAGCCATGTGCACGAAAGGCAGGCCAACAAATTCGGTGAAGCCGCCGGTCTGTGCTTGTAATGCACGAGTGCGCACGATGTGTTTGGCCCAACTGTTTGGATGCTCGACGGATCCAAACATGATCGTGATGTTTGAACGCAAGCCTGCCTCATGAGCCACCTGATGGCACTCGAGCCACTCTTCGGTGTTGATCTTGTCTGGACACAAGATTGCGCGAATGTCGTCGTCCAAGATTTCGGCTGCAGTACCAGGCAACGATGCAAGACCTGCTTCTTTGAGTCGCATGATGTAGTTGTAGAGCGGCTCTCCTAGGCGCTTGGCCCCTTCGGTTACTTCGAGCGCAGTGAAACCATGCACATGCATCTCTGGCACTGCATTTTTCACTGCTCGCGTGACATCGATGTAATAGTCGCCGTCAAAGTCTGGGTGAATGCCGCCCTGCAAAGTGACCTCGGTTGCTCCTAAGTCCCATGCCTCGCGTGCACGATTGGCGATGTCGTCGAGAGTGAGCAAGTAGGGAGTGCCTCGCAAGTTGAGAGAGAGAGGACCTTTAGAGAACCCGCAGAACTTGCACTTAAATGTGCACACATTGGTGTAGTTGATATTGCGGTTGTGCACCCACGTAATTGCGTCACCCACAACTTGTTTGCGCAAGTCGTCAGCAACTCTTGCAATAGCGCGCACTTCTTTGCCACGAGCGCTAAAGAGTGTGACAATCTCGGCTTCGTTGATTCGCTGTCCGAGTCGAACTCCGTGCAGAATTTCTGCAATTGGGCCTCGCAATGTGTCGACATCAACCTCGTCAAAAGGTGTGCCGTCATGCTGCGAACCAATCAATGATGGTGGCGGATTGTTTGCACCCGAATACCACTGTGTTGAGCGATGGCCAATCAAAACAACTTCGGCGCCGTCCAACACCACGTCTGCTGCAGTGACTTTTTCTGGCCACACCTGACCCGGGTCGTCGCGACCCAAACCTTCTGCATCACTTCGATCTTGAATAGGGAAGTGCAACGCTTCATCCACCCACACTGTTGGGTTGATTGCAAACTCTGGATAGATAGTCAGACGAGGTGCAAGTGCTTTGCCTCGAGCTTCAGTGACTACGCGAAGTTTGTCAAGCGCTGGCCAAGGGCGTTCTGGATTGACATGATCCGCCGTGATTGGAGAAACGCCACCCCAATCGTCGATGCCCGCGTCGAGCAAGATGCCAAAGTCGTCACTTAGATTTGGAGGAGCTTGCAAGTGGATGCTTGGCGGCAAAATGATGCGCGCAGCAGCAATAGACCACAAGTATTCGTCTTGTGGGCAAGGTGCTTCGTGTTGCATGCCGGTGCGTGGCTTTGGCAAAAAGTTTTGGACGATCACTTCTTGCACGTGACCATGTCGAGCATGCGAAGTAGCAATTGCTTCAAGCGCATTGATTCGATCTTCGCGAGTTTCGCCAATTCCCACCAAGATGCCAGTAGTGAATGGAATCTTGAGTTCGCCAGCCCACTCGAGCGTGTCGAGCCTGCGTTGTGGAACTTTGTCGGGTGCACCTCGATGACAATCAAGGTCGTCGCGCAACGATTCGATCATCATGCCTTGAGATGGCGAAACGCTGCGCAACATTGCCAACTCGTCTTTATACAACGCGCCGGCATTTGCATGCGGCAACAAACCAGTTTCTTTGAGTACGAGTGCTGCCATGTCGTGCAAGTAATGCACAGTTGAGTCGAAGCCGTTTGCCTTCAACCATTCGGCGGCTACGTCGTATCGCAACTCTGGGCGCTCACCCAATGTGAAGAGTGCTTCGTGGCACCCAGACTTGGCGCCTTGCTTGGCAATTGCCAACACTTGATCGGCGGATAGATATGGATTTTCGAGTCGTGCTGGTGGCTGCGCAAATGTGCAGTAGCCGCATTTGTCGCGGCACAACATGGTGAGCGGAATGAAAACTTTTGGCGAGTATGTAACCCGGCTACCAAACTGGCGGTCGCGCACTGTGCGCGCATCAGCCAATAACTGATCAAGGGGTGTTTCAAGCAAGCGCTGATGTATCGACAACTGAACCCTCCGTGGGCCTGAATGAAGTTGGATTGCCAGCGCCCGACCAAGTTGCTTCACCGTGTTAGAGGGGCGAAGTTTCCTGTAATTGTCGTGCGATCTCAACCATAGCGGCTTGAGACGTCAGTATCAATATTTTCGGAGTAGTTAGATCTTGCCGAGGGCAGAAAACAGCGCTCGCACATTGTGGCCGCTGATGGGGACGCGATGACCAGTGCGACTGATGAAGCCCAACTGCACGCCTGTTGCTGGGTCGACAACGGTAAAAAGCTGTTCGTGTCCGGCTGCATCAACAACTACGTCGGTCAGTAGGGGAATGCCTGCTGCTGCCAGTGCCTGTTGCACAAAGCCTGCATTGAGTACCTCGATAGATATGTGTTGGACACCCGAACCATGCGCATCCAAGTGTGCACGCACCGCAGGGTCATTGCCTGGGCCTACGAGCACAACAGTTACACCACCGGCATCGGCTGTCATGATGTCCGCATCTTCGGTTGCTCGCACCGCAAAACCAATCGATGACAAAAATGCTGAAGCAGATGAAAGATCGACGACTGCAACTACAACATGGTCGATGCGCACTGCAACAGTGTCAAGCGCACTCAGCAGTGTGTCTGCAATTTTTACTGGATCAGTGCTTCCACGATCGTGTGCGACTTCGATGCGATGTGTTTCGGAAAGCACGATGCGAAACAACTGTTCGGCAAAGTCGGCGTCAACTCCACTGTTGATCGCCCATTGACGTCGAGTGGTGAGTACTTCGCGCACTCGCTGTGGTTGAATTACTGCGGTTGATGAACCGGCTTTGACTTCGGCAACTTCTTTGCACACTTCCATGCGCTGTGCAAGCAAGGCAACAATTGCGGCATCAATCTGGTCGATCTTCTCTCGGAGTTGTGGAAGATCGCGAGCCATTTATTTTCCTACCAATGAGCGCCACCAAGAGCGCTTGGACTTATGTGGCTCAACAAGTTTTGCAACATGCTTTGCAAGCACGTCCATTTCAATGTTGACAGCGTCACCAGATTTGCGCACGCCCAACGTTGTGACTGCACAAGTGTGTGGAATCACTGCAACACGAAATGTGTCGGTGGTGAGATCGAATGCAGTCAACGAAATGCCATCAACTGTGACCGAACCTTTTTCGACGATCAAATGCATCAAGTCGCGAGGAATACGAATTACCAAATCAGGTGCGGGGGAGACAACATTTCCAACAGCATCAACGTGACCGAGCACCATGTGTCCACCCAATCGATCACCAAGTGCCATCGGACGCTCGAGGTTGACAACATCTCCTGCATGCAGTGCGCCAAGGTTGGTGCGCAAGTACGTTTCTTCGCTCACATCGGCATCCCACCAACTCGAGCCATCGGTGGCCACCACGGTGAGGCAACAGCCATTGACCGCAATTGATGCACCGAGATCCGAACCCTTGAGGGCAAGAGAAGCGTTGACCCGCAGGCGACTGCCGTCTCGTTGGGCAATGGTGCCTAGTTCTTCGACGATCCCAGTGAACACAGCAATTCACACTACTTACCTCACCTATATATACGGGTAGCTGTTTGGTGGGGCATTTTGCACCGATAGAGTGGTTATGTCCATTGGGGCTTCCTGCTCTGGTGTGATGCTGTTGGTCATCCGACTGATAGCGACCTCAACTTCTCGCAATTCGGCGAGAAAACGAAAGGCATTACCGTGGCTATTGCTGCAAAAAGCGACACGATATCCAAACACCGGATTCACGCAACCGATACAGGTTCCCCAGAAGTGCAGATTGCACTCTTGACAGAACGTATCAATCACCTTACCGAGCACCTAAAGAGTCACGATAAGGACCACCACAGTCGTCGAGGTCTCTTGATGATGGTTGGGCGTCGACGCCGCATGTTGGATTACGTAAAGGCTCGCGACATTGAGAAGTACAGAAAACTTCTCGAAGATCTCGGTCTGCGCCGCTAAAGCACGACAGTTCGGTAAACACATAACGAGCAACCGGGATTCGGTTGTCAGTCGCTGATAACGCAGCCAGTCAATTCGGACTGAAGTTGCGAGATTGCCGACTGGGAATCGATCTGGTTGCTCCTCAAACTCTGGATGATCGTCACGGACGCGCCAGAGACGAAAGGAAACAAACATGGCTGACGCCATTTCAGTATCGGGACCAATTTCTGGGACCAACAAAACACTCACCTTCGAAACCGGAAAGTTCGCTTTGCAGTCGCAAGGTGCGGTTATCGCCAAAGTTGGTAAGACACTTGTTCTTGCAACAGCAAACGCCGCAAAGGGCGTGCGTGACGGCATCGACTTCTTCCCGTTGACAGTTGACGTTGAAGAGCGTGCATACGCAGCAGGAAAAATTCCTGGTTCATTCTTCCGTCGTGAAGGCCGACCAAGTCAAGCAGCAATCCTTACCTGTCGTTTGACAGACCGTCCATTGCGTCCAGCCTTCCCAGATGGCTACCGCAACGAGACACAAGTTGTGATCACCGTTATTGGTGCCGACCAAGAAAACCCACACGACGTTCTCGCGATCAACGCAGCATCTGCTTCGTTCATGATCTCGGGCATTCCGTTTGATGGACCAATTGGTGCAGTGCGTTTGGCTTACAGCCAGGACGGCACATGGATTCCTCATCCAACATTCGAAGAGGGCGAAGAAGCAACATTTGAAATCGTTGTTGCTGGTCGCGAACTTGACAATGGTGATGTTGCAGTGATGATGGTCGAAGCAGGCGGAACCGAAAAGAGTTTCACCTATTACGCAGCGGGTGCACCGAAGGTGACTGAAGAAGTCATCGCCGGCGGTCTCGAAGTGTGCAAGCAGTACATCAAAGAGTCAATCAAGTTGCAGCGCCAGCTCGTTGCCAGCGTGATTGCAACTCGCGGACCAATCGTGCCACTCAAGTACACACCAGTTCTTGACTATTCGGCAGAGTTGTTTGCAGCAGTTGAAAAATCAGCAACCACCAAGTTGCAGCCAGCAATTCGTATCGCACTGAAGAGCGATCGCAACGAAGCAATTGACTTGGCAACAGCCGAGACTCTTGCTGAGTTGGCAGAAGCCTTCCCTGCACAAGAAAAGCAAATCAAAGAAGCAGTTCGTTCGCTCACCAAGAAGTTGGTGCGCAAGCGCGTTGTTGATGAAGGCATCCGTATCGACGGTCGTGCGCCAGCCGACTTGCGTCCAGTATCAGCCGAAGTTGGTTTGATCTCGACTGCACACGGCACCGGATTGTTTCAGCGCGGTGAGACACAAGTGCTCAACGTATTGACAATGGCAATGCCGAAGATGAACCAGATGATCGACTCGATCACACCTGAGACATCAAAGCGTTACATGCACGACTACAACATGGCTCCATGGGCCAACGGTGAAACCGGTCGCGTAGGTAGCCCAAAGCGCCGCGAAATCGGACACGGTGCACTCGCAGAGCGCGCATTGTTCCCAGTTGTTCCAAGTCAAGAAGAGTTTGCATACACACTGCGTCTCGTCTCTGAAGTGTTGTCGTCAAACGGCAGCACCTCAATGGCGTCGGTTTGTGCATCAAGCCTTTCGTTGATGGACGCAGGTGTTCCAATCATCGCCCCAGTGGCAGGTATCGCGATGGGTCTGATCTTTGATCAGGGCAAATACACCGCGCTCACCGACATCTTGGGTGCTGAAGACGCATTCGGCGACATGGACTTCAAAGTTGCTGGTACTGCAGACGCAGTAACCGCTTTGCAACTCGACACCAAGATTGAAGGAATTCCAAGCGAAGTGTTGGCAGCAGCATTGCAGCAGGCCAAAGAAGCACGCTTGAAGATTCTTGATGTGATGAACGCAGCAATTGCTGCACCACGCGCAACGGTTGCCGAAAGTGCACCGAAGATCGTGACGTTCACCATTCCATTGGACAAGGTCGGCGAAGTGATTGGGCCAAAGGGCAAAGTCATCAACACGATCCAGCAAGAGACCGGCGCAGAGATCAACGTCTCGGATGACGGTGCAACTGGAATCATCACCATTGGTTCACCAGACAACGCCAAGGTAGAAGACGCAAAGGCACGCATTCTCGCCATTGTTGATCCACCAACAGCNGACNTNGGTGCTACTTACACGGGCCGCGTTGTCAACATCGCACAGTTCGGTGCATTCGTCAACATCCTTCCTGGACGCGATGGTCTCGTGCACATCTCCAAGTTGGGCAACGGACAACGCATCGCCAAAGTTGAAGATGTCCTGAACATCGGCGACGAAGTGCAAGTACGTGTCGACGACATTGATGACCGTGGCAAAGTAAGCCTCTCGTTAATTGGTCCAGACGGCGAGCCAATGAAGGGTTCCGGAAGCGGACCTAGTGAAGGCGGAGATCGCGGAGATCGTGGCCCGCGTCCAGAGCGCAGTGGTGGAGACCGTGGCGGTCGTAATGACCGTGGCGGTAACAGCCGTGGTGGAGATCGTGGCGGCAATAGCCGTGGCGGTAACAGCCGTGGTGGAGATCGTGGCGGCAATAGCCGTGGCGACAACAGTGCACGTCGCGAACCAAATCGTGGATCACGCCCAGCAGAGCCAGTCAGCGACAACGCTGTTTCGGTGAGCTTCGAAGAACAATTCGACAGCGAATTCAACGGCTAATTACTAGAAATTGAGTTCATGCTGTTTTTGTTAACGGCTAACCTCGTTTCATGATCAAAGTAGGAGTCATCGGCGCCGCAGGGCGCATGGGCGCAACAGTCTGTGCCGCAATTGCGGCCGCCGATGGTCTTCAACTTGTCGCAGCAGTCGATGCTGCACCTGGCGTTACCGCTGAAGGCATCACAATTTCAAAAGAGTTGCGCGCACTTGCCGACGCGCATGTAGACGTCGCAATCGACTTCACTGTTGCAACTGCTTCGCGCATCAATTTGCCTTGGCTTGCCATGCACAGCATTCACGCTGTGGTGGGCACGACGGGCTTTACGCAAGATGACTTTGACACATTCAAAAAGTCATTCACAAATAGCAACTGCATTGTTGCTGCCAACTTTGCCGTTGGGGCAGTGTTGATGATGCGTTTTGCCGAGATGGCAGCCCCGTTTTTTGACACTGCCGAAATTATTGAAATTCATCACGACGGCAAAGCAGACTCTCCAAGTGGAACTGCAATTGCAACTGCGCAGCGCATGGCTGCGGCCAGCAATGAGTGGGCGAGCGACCCAACGAAACACGAAGCCATTGCCGGTGCGCGTGGGGCAAAAGGCCCAGGTGACATTCCGATTCATGCTGTGCGCATGCGCGGCACTGTGGCCAATCAAGAAGTCATTCTTGGCACGCAATCACAAACACTGACTATTCGCCACGACACAATTGATCGAGCAAGTTTTATGCCGGGTGTTGTGCTCGCGTGCAAAAAAATTGCCGAGCACAAGGGCTTCACCCTTGGACTTGATTCGTTTCTCAATATCTAACTGGTTTGAACCAGTTAATCGCAAGTACCACCAGAGGTTCTTGACTTTATTTATAGCGTTCNCTATATTTTGGACGTGAAAAATTTTTACAAAGTGGCAGTGAAGCATGCGTGTACAGCCATAATCGTTGGATCGGTGTTAGCAACGTCCGCACCCCTTGCTAGTGCAGCAAATTCGGCAGGTGGCAAATGCACAAAGGCGGGTGCAACAGTAAAGTCGGGTAAATCCACATTGAAGTGCACCAAAGTTGGGAAAAAACTTGTATGGGTCGCCCAAACCTCGACTGGCAGTGGCAGTGCGGGTTCGGCGAGCTCGGGAACGCAGCCAACCTCCCAACGAGATATCCCGGCGATTATTCAAAACTGGGGATTTAATTTCACTGACTACTCCACAGCAACAGGCAAAGCAGGAGACATGTTGATTAAGGGAGTGACCCCACCAACGTTTACTGGGCCGACCGCTGCGACGGACAATGCCATGTATCGACTACTGATCGGACCAATTGGTGCGGTTGTGCAGGGAATGGTGGAGCCTCAATATGGTTTCTATCTTCCACTTGGAACTCCTGTTATTTCGATGGTCACAGGAACAGTTTGTGATGTTTCAAAGCTCTACAGCAACGATTACAGCGTGCGTGTTGCTCCACCAGGTATGGCATGTATGCAAGGAGGCGCATACATTTTGTACGAACATGAGCACATACTTAACCCAACTGTAAAGGTAGGAGACAAGGTAACTGCTGGGCAAAAGCTCGGCATCGTCGGTGATTACAATCCGCACTGGAAAGCCAAAGGACTTGGTGTTCTAGAGACGGGCGTCTACTTTTCCAAGAAGGGGTCTAATGCACCTTGGCACGCATGTTTGTCAAGCTTTCTTGATCCAACGAAGAAGTCAGCGATGCTTGCAACCCTGAGCTCCGCCTTCGCTGCATGGGAAACTGAGTTGGGTGACAATACGTTGTATGACGAAGCAAAGATGTCGCCAGTTGGTTGTTACACCACCGCCGAGATGACGGATAGCAATGACAAAAACACCAGCAATAATGGCGGCTAACGAGATTTAGCGAAGAACGCTGATTGCTGCTTCGTAGTTTGGCTCGTTAGCAATTTCGCTCACAAGTTCTGCGTGCAGAACTTTGCCATTTGCATCGGCGACCACCACTGCTCGTGCCAAGACACCTTTGAGCACACCGCTAGTGAGGTTTACACCAAATGCCGCGCCAAAGTTGGAGCGGAAAGATGAAGCTGTTTTGACATTTGCCAAGCCCTCAGACCCACAGAAGCGACCCTGTGCAAACGGCAAGTCTGCAGAAACACAGTAGACATCGGTGTTGGTCAAGCCTGATGCGATCTCGTTAAATGTGCGAGTTGATGTTGCACATGTTGGCGTGTCAATCGAAGGGAAGATGTTGAAGATGACGCGCTTACCCTTGATGTCAGCGTTGCCAATCTCACTCAAAGTTCCAGTGGTGAGTGCAAATTTTGGAAGACGTGATCCAACCTTCGGAAGTTTGCCACTTACCGAAACTTTGTTGCCGCCGAGTGTTACGGAAGACTTTGCTGCGACTTTCTTCTTTGCTGTTTTCTTTGAAGCCTTTTTCGAAGCTTTCTTCGCTGATTTCTTAACAGCTTTCTTTACTGTTTTTTTAGCAGCTTTTTTTGTTGCTTTTTTAGTTTTCTTTTTTGCGGCCATGGGGTGCTCCTTGTTTGAGGTCGTTTAATGAGTCTGCCAAATATGTATGCCAACAAGCAAAAAAACTAATCTATTTTTGTTGGGGTCGACCCTTGCGCACCGACTGGAGCATGGACAGTGCGAACAGCGCCATCACCACGTACCACTGGTACTTCTCGATCCAGTTGAGAAACGACTTGATTTCTTCGGCAAAGATCTGGCCACCGCGCCATAAGACCGCGAGCTTTATCGCAATGCCAATGCAAAGGAGTGGCACAAAACGTCTTGGATCCATGCGCTTGTGGCCGAGTAGTAAGCACACAATATTGCTGCCGGGCATGAGCACAAGGGCCACACTGCCGGCCTTCTCAACAGCGTTTTCTGTCCAGCGGTAAATGGCTGGTAGTTCACCCATGTTGCCTTCGACCCAACCGAGTGCCTTTGCTCCGTACCAACGACCCACGAGATAGAGCGCAATNCCNGCNATGAGTACGCGTGGAAANCCGATTGCTATGTATGACGTCAGATCGATGTATGGCACCGACCCAAAGAGATTGCGGTTACGCGAACTTAAGAGAAGTACGAGCCTGGGGTTTTCGTCCACCAAGGCTGGCCCGATATTGCTTCCAATGGTGCCGATGACAAATAACAGCGTTGTAAGTGTGAGTACCGCTTTTCGCATTGTTTGCAATCTAGCGGAGTTGCTAACTTGATGAGACGCATAGAGACGGGGGATCGTTATGAAGGGTTTGATGCAAGAGACACCACTCACGCTGGTGCATTTGTTTGAGCGTGCCGAGAAATATCACAGCGACAAGCAGATCATCACAGCAACTGCAACTGGTCGAGAGCGCACTACATATGGTGAGTGGGCAGCACGTACGCGCCAGCTGGGTGGAGTGCTCGACAAGTTGGGCATTAGCAAAGATGGCCGCGTTGCAACATTTGCATGGAACACCGCGCGCCACCTCGAGTTGTATTTTGCTCCACCGTGCACGGGCCGTGTTTCACACACGCTCAACATCCGTTTGTTTCCAGAGCAACTCACCTATATCGCCAATCACGCAGAAGACGAAGTGATCTTCATTGATCGCTCACTATTTGGCTTGATCGCACCATTGCTGCCAACATTCACCACTGTCAAACATTTGGTAATCATGGATGACGGCAAGGGTGATGTTCCAGATTCTGTTAAGGGTTTTGAGTTGCACGACTATGAGGCGCTATTGAAGGGCACCCCTGGCGTCGAGTTCAATATCACTGACGAAAATCTGGCTGCCAGCATGTGTTACACAAGCGGCACGACGGGCAATCCAAAGGGTGTTGTGTACAGCCATCGCTCGACGTACTTGCACACATTTGGAGCGATGACTTCAGATTCGCTTGGTGCACGCGAGAGCGACATTATTTTGCCGGTGGTGCCGATGTTCCACGCAAATGCGTGGGGTCTTGCTCACGCAGCAGTTGCGTCAGGCGCAACATTGGTAATGCCTGGCCCAGACTTGTCGGGCAAAGCTATTGCCAATTTGATTGTTGAAGAAAAAGTAACGGTTGCAGCAGGAGT
>JGI12421J11937_10000391_pt1 | contig 16912 bp, 13 predicted proteins | sample LakErihyJuly2011_2_FD_11937 | JGI IMG/M metagenome (IMG submission 11937)
GCGTTGCCGGGTGTCACAGTCATTGACGGAGCCGATGCGGCTGCGCAGGTTGCATCCATTACATGCGATGTTGTCCTTAATGCAATCACTGGTTCTATTGGATTAGCCGCAACATTGAGTGCTCTTAAGGTGGGAAATCGCCTGGCACTTGCAAATAAAGAGTCACTTGTTGCAGCAGGTGATTTAGTTATGTCGCTGGCTAAGCAAAATCAGATAATTCCTGTTGACTCAGAACACAGTGCGCTATGGCAATGTCTTATGTCGGGCAAAATCAGTGAAGTTTCTAAGTTAATTCTTACAGCCTCCGGTGGCCCATTTCGTGAAAGAAAAGATTTAACATCGGTAACGATAGATCAAGCACTTGCGCACCCAACGTGGTCAATGGGTCCTGTTATTTCAGTTAATTCAGCAACACTTGTTAATAAGGCCCATGAAATTATTGAAGCTCACTATTTGTATAAGATGGCCTATTCTCAAATAGAAGCTGTCATTCATCCAGAATCCGTAATTCATTCAATGGTGGAGTTCATAGATGGCGCCACAATTGCTCAAGCAAGCCCACCAAATATGAAGGGCCCCATTGCGTATGCAATTAATTGGCCTGATCGCTTAAAGTCTGCAACTGCCGCGATGGATTGGAAACTCACGCATTCATGGAATTTTGAACCGGTAGATAACGAGAAGTTTCCAGCAATTGAATTAGCCAAACGCTGCGGCGAACTCGGGGGAGGCCTGCCAGCAATTTTTAATGCTGCAAATGAAGTTGCAGTCCACGCTTTCTTAAAAGGCTCTATATCATTTACATCAATTATGGAGTGTGTAGAGCAAAGCGTTCAACGTCTTGGTGGATCATCCCCAAGTGCGATTCGGGATTTAAGTGATGTCAGCGCTATAGAGCAGGATGCGCAGAGCGTCGCCCGAGAAGTACTAGAACGAATGGTCTCCTAATGAAAATTATTGGAATTTTAGCTTTTATAATTGCACTCCTGCTTTCGGTAATGATCCACGAATTTGGTCACTACATAACTGCCAAAAAATATGGCATGCGAGTAAGTGAATTTTTCCTCGGCTTTGGCAAAAGATTATGGTCTTTCACTCGCGGTGAAACAGAGTTTGGAATCAAAGCTATTCCTGCTGGAGGGTATTGCCGCATTGAAGGCATGACTGCAACAGATGAGATGCCACCTGGTGAAGAGTCGCGAGCGTTTTATAAAGCTAATTCAGGCCGCAAACTTATTGTCCTTGGTGCAGGTTCATTTTTGCACTTTGTTTTAGGTTTCATAATTCTGCTTATTATTTTTGCAGCCATTGGAACGGCAAAACCGACCAACACAATCACACAAATTTCAGCATGCGTTCCTCGTGCCAATGCAGCATGTGCAGATACAGATCCAAGATCTCCAGCGCAGAGAGCTGGATTACAAGTTGGAGACATCATCACTTCGCTCAACGGTGTACCTGTTAAGAATTGGGCCAAAGATGTTGAAGTTATTCGATCTTCTGCAGGTAAAGAACTCCTGATTGAAATTGATCGAAATGGTCAAATACAAACATTTTCAGTAATTCCTGCAACAAGAGTTGTCGAAGGTAAGGAATATGGATTTCTTGGAGTAGTAAATGGCTTTGAGTTAGTTAAAGATGCACCGTTTACATCGATTAAAAATTCAGCACTTGTTTCATGGGATTTTATGAGTAGCAGCGTAAAAGCAATTATTTCATTGCCATCGAAAATTCCTGCACTGTGGGGTGCCACGGTATCTGGAAGTGAACGAGATCCAAATGGACTTGTTGGAATCGTTGGCGTTGCACAAGTTTCCGGTCAAGCAGTGAGCTCTGAGGGATTAAGCAATGCAGAAAGAATTCAAACTTTTTTATTGATCATTGCAAGCCTAAATTTCTTTGTAGGCGTATTTAATTTGCTTCCGATACTTCCACTAGATGGTGGACATATGGCAGTGGCAATAGCTGATGAAATTAGAGCACTCTTTGCTCGCATTCGAGGAAGAGCTCGTCCAGAAGGAATTAACGTAAATAAGTTGGCACCAGTGACAATGGTTGTCTTCATTGTGCTTGCAGCATTGACTGTTCTGCTCTTGGCTGCAGACATTGTCAATCCCGTGCAACTGAATTTATAGCGCTCATGTCGCAACTTAAAAAGAATTAGGGCAGAATAAAGACATGGTCGATCTAGGAATTCCATCAGCGCCGCCTCAGACCCTTACGCCGCGTCGAAAGACAAAGCAATTAATGGTTGGAAAAGTTGGTGTTGGTAGCGATTCTCCAGTTTCAGTGCAATCTATGTGCACCACATTGACCGCTGATGTGAATGCAACACTTCAACAAATTGCCGAACTCACAGCATCGGGATGTCAGATCGTTCGAGTTGCTGTTCCAAGTCAAGACGATGCAGATGCGCTAGCTCAGATTGCTAAGAAGTCTCAGATTCCAGTCATTGCAGATATTCACTTTCAACCTAAATATATATTTGCAGCAATTGATGCTGGGTGCGCAGCTGTTCGCGTTAACCCTGGCAATATCAAACAATTTGATGACAAAGTTAAAGAAGTTGCTAAAGCCGCTGGAGATGCAGGAATTCCAATTCGCATCGGTGTAAATGCTGGCTCCCTTGATCCTCGATTAATTGCTAAGTATGGAAAAGCAACTCCAGAGGCACTTGTTGAATCTGCGCTGTGGGAAGCAAGCCTCTTTGAAGAGCATGGCTTTTCAGATATTAAAATTTCTGTCAAACACCACGATCCGGTGACAATGGTAAATGCTTATCGTTTATTAGCCGCCAAGTGTGATTATCCATTGCACTTAGGTGTTACAGAAGCTGGACCGATTTTTCAAGGAACAATTAAGTCAGCAACTGCATTTGGAATTTTGCTAGCCGAAGGTATTGGAGACACGATTCGCGTTTCTCTATCAGCGCCGCCTGTAGAAGAAGTTAAAGTTGGTATATCAATTCTTGAATCGCTAAATTTGCGACAGAGAAAATTAGAGATAGTTTCATGCCCATCATGTGGTCGCGCCCAAGTTGATGTGTATACATTGGCTGAAAAAGTTCAGGCTGGATTACAAGGTATGACCGTGCCACTACGAGTTGCTGTCATGGGTTGCGTTGTTAATGGTCCAGGTGAGGCACGCGAAGCAGATCTTGGTGTTGCATCCGGTAATGGCAAGGGACAAATATTTGTTAAAGGTCAAGTAATTAAAACTGTTCCAGAAGCACAAATTGTTGAAACACTCATCGAAGAAGCAATGCGCTTAGCCGATGAAATGGAAGCTGCGGGTGTCGCTTCGGGCGAACCATCCGTTGATGTTCACTAACCTCACACAACTCACGCCATCCCTCAGGTAGGCTCGCACCATGTTGCGAATGTCCTCACTCTTTTTGCGCACATTGCGCGATGATCCAGCCGATGCTGAAGTCGCAAGCCACAAACTCTTAGTCCGTGCCGGATACATCAGACGAATTGCAGCAGGTATTTATTCTTGGCTGCCTCTTGGCTATATAACTCTTCGAAATATTGAAAGAGTTATTCGTGAAGAGATGGATGCTGCAGGTTTTCAAGAAGTTCACTTTCCTGCAATGCTTCCAAAAGAGCCATATGAAGAGACAAATCGCTGGAGTGAGTATGGTCCTGAACTATTTCGACTCCAGGATCGCAAAGGCGCAGATTATTTATTAGGCCCAACACATGAAGAGATGTTCACTCTGATGGTCAAAGGCGAGTACTCCTCATATAAAGATTTGCCACTTTCGCTCTATCAAATTCAAACAAAATATCGTGATGAACCTCGTCCGCGTAGTGGAATCATTCGAGGTCGCGAGTTCGTAATGAAGGACTCTTATTCTTTTGATATCGATGATGCTGGATTGGAACTTTCCTACCAAAGGCATCGCCAGGCATACGTAAAAACATTTAAGCGTCTAGGTTTGAGTTACAACATTGTCAGTGCAATGGCTGGCGCAATGGGCGGATCTAAATCTGAAGAATTTCTAGCACCATGTCCAACTGGTGAAGATACTTATGTTCTCTGCGAAAAATGTGGCTATGCAGCAAATGTTGAAGCTATGAAAACACTTATCGATGCACCGGCGCATAAGGATTTCCCAGCACTTGAAGTATTAGATACGCCAAATACGCCAACGATTGATTCATTAGTTGCTGTGCTGAACTCACAATACGGTGGGGGATACACAGGCGCCGATACTTTAAAAAATGTAATGTTGATGGCAGATAACAAACCAATAGCTGTTTTGGTCCCTGGTGATCGCGAAGTTGATATCAAACGCTTGCAAGCGAATTTAATCGGCGTCTCTGAACTGAGAATTTTTGAAGAAGAAGATTTTGCAAAGCATCCTAAACTTGTTAAAGGTTACATCGGGCCACAAGATGCTAAAAGTTTTGGAATAACCCTTTATGCAGATCCACGGATTGCTCCAGGTACTACGTGGGTGACAGGTGCTAACAAGAAAAATTGCCATGCTCGAAACGTTGTTAATGGACGAGATTTCACACCTGATGCCTATGTTGAATCCGCTGAAGTTCGTGCCGGTGATTCATGTCCATCCTGTAAGGAACCTGTAATTATTGATCGAGCAATTGAAATTGCACATATTTTTCAATTAGGTCGCAAGTATGCACAGGCCTTGAATCTAACGGTTTTAGATCAGAACGGAAAAGCTCAAGTAGTGACTATGGGTTCATATGGAATTGGTGTTTCGCGAGCGGTCGCCGCGGTCGCCGAACAAACTTATGATGAAATCGGTCTTTCATGGCCTGTTGAAGTAGCACCTGCGAAAGTTCATATCGTTGCAACTGGAAAAGAAGATAAACCTTTTGATGTTGCCGAAAATATTGGCGTGGAGTTAGAAAAATTAGGCATCACAGTTTTGTTAGATGACCGCAGAGATCCAAGTGCTGGTGTTAAGTTTAAAGACGCAGAGTTAATAGGTATTCCAATAATTATCGTCGTTGGAAAAGCCCTTGAACAAGGCAACGTCGAAATTCGTGTGAGAAAGAGTGGAGAAAAATCCGAAAGTAGCGTTGCTGACGCTGTTAAATCAATCGCATCGATACTTTCAAAGCTCTCGTAATCCATGTTTGGTGATATTTCTCAAGCAACTATTTTCTTCCTGATTCTTGCCGCATTTAGTGCCGGATTAGTTGACGCCATTGCAGGCGGCGGAGGTCTCATACAACTTCCTGCACTCTTAATTGGATTACCGCAAGCAAGCACTGTTGAAGTGCTGGGTACTAACAAAGTGGCATCAATTTTCGGTACGAGTGCATCTGCACTTATGTATAGGCGAAGCGTTAAAACTGATGCAAAATTCTTGGCTTCGATGGCAATACCTGCGTTCTTCGGTTCAGTTTTGGGGGCCCTGAGCGCATCGAAAATTCCGACGCAATCTATGCGACCTATAGTTTTCATCTTGCTTGTGGCTGTGGCAGTTTATACATGGCGAAAACCAGATCTCGGTGCAATGGAACAGCTTCGCCACGCAACAAAGAAGCGTTTTTCAATTTCTGCTCTAGCAGGAGTAGTAATCGGTTTTTATGATGGAATTTTTGGACCTGGTACAGGTTCGTTTTTAATGCTGACATTGATTTACCTGGGATTCGCATTTTTAAGTGCCTCTGCCATTGCCAAGGTAGTTAATGTTTCAACAAACCTGGGAGCAATACTGGTTTTCGGCTTTCACGGTGCAATCATTTGGCAGGTAGCACTTGTATTGGCAGCTGCGAACATCGTTGGGGGATTGATGGGAGCGCGTTTGGCAATTAGTGGTGGCTCTACCTTGATTCGAAAGGTTTTTCTTCTTGTCACTCTTGCACTCATTGTGAAAGTGGGAATAGACACTCTAACGAATTGGTAAGTTTAGAATTTACAGGTTATTATTTATCTACAACTTAATAGAAAGAAGAGCAAAATGTCTCTCAGTGAAAAAATAACTGAGCTGGTACAACCAGTTGTTGAAAGCGCTGGCTTCTTTCTTGAAGATGTACATGTACTTTCACCAGGTAATCACAGAATCATTACGTGCATTGTCGATGGTCAGACACCACTTAATTTGGATCAAGTGACCAGTGTTTCTCGAAATATTTCAGAGTTNTTAGACACAGCAGAGTTTATGGGTGAAACNGCCTTTACCTTNGAAGTAACTTCACCTGGAGTTGATCGTCCACTCACACTTGCTCGCCATTGGCAAAAAAATATTAATCGTTTAGTTCGAGTTGTTCATCTAGATGGNTCTGTNACAGCAGGGCGCATTACATCGGCTGAATCAACGCATGCAATTCTTGTCGAGGANATAAAAGGCAAGAGTAAAGAACACACTGTTGNGTTTGCAGANGTTAAGCGTGCCACTGTTGAAATTGAATTTAATCGAAAAGGNGATCTCTGATGAATGTAGAGATTGCAGCNCTTACGGAATTAACTTCTGAGAAGAAAATATCATTTGAGCAACTAGTCATTGCAATCGAAATTGGTGTGCTTACTGCCTATAACGAAATTCCAGAAGCTAAGCGACAGGCTCGAGCATTTCTAGATCGTGAGACCGGTGAAATTCAAATACTTGTTCCAACCTTTAATGAACTCGGTGAGAAAATCTCTGAAGATAGAGATGAACCAGAAGGATTTACTCGGATTGCTACTTCAACTGCGCGCCAGGTTATTAAGATGAAAATGCGTGAAGTTAACGATGCCGACATCGTCGGAGAATTCACGGCATCTGTTGGCGATGTTGTTTCAGGTGTTGTGCAGCAAGGCAGAGATCCAAAGATGATTCATGTGAATTTGGGACGCGTGGAAGGAAAAATTCCACCTCAAGAACAAGTTCCTGGTGAAATTTATCAACATGGTGATCGCATTAAATGTTTTGTAGTTGAAGTTAAGCAAGGTCTTAAGGGACCAGAAATTATGCTTTCTAGATCGCACCCAGCACTTGTTAAACAATTATTTGCACTAGAAGTTCCTGAAATTACTGATCGCATTGTGGAAATTATGGCTGTGGCGCGCGAAGCCGGACATCGCACAAAAATTGCAGTGCGCACACATCGCGCTGGTGTAAGTCCTAAAGGTTCACTCATTGGACCTGTTGGATCTCGCGCACGTGCGGTGATGGATGAATTACATGGAGAAAAGATTGACATCGTTGATTGGTCAGAAGATCCAGCTGTATTTGTTGCGCATGCTTTAGCACCAGCAAAAGTTTCTCGAGTTGAAATTACGGATCTTCTTTCGCGAAGTGCAAAGGTGACAGTGCCGGATTACCAACTCTCACTAGCAATTGGTAAGGATGGGCAGAATGCTCGATTGGCCGCCAGACTTACAGGCTGGCGCATAGATATCCATCCTGATACGCCTGCAACTGAGTGAGAATTTCTACAAAGGAGCGCGCAAGCGGTACAGTAAGCCTGTTGAATTCGAGTGATTGGCAGAGGCAGTGAGTATCAATTCGATACGAACATGCATTACGTGCCGAAAGCAATCGAGTCCAACATCTCTTTTAAGAGTGGTTTGTATTGATGGGGCTCTAGTCCTGGATAACAAAAAATCACTTCCTGGAAGAGGCGCTTGGGTACATCAGAGTTGTTTAGCAACTGCGATTACTCGGGGAGCTTTTAAAAACGCGTTAAAGCTAACGGAACAACCAAACGAATTGGATGCGAAAGATATGAAACTCAAATGAGCTCGTTCAGATTATGAGGCTTTACAACTAAGGCTCGCATCGACTAGATCAATATCTAGAAAAAGAGATTGCGGGCCAAGACAGGAGAACTGTGTCAAAGGTCCGCGTACATGAGTTGGCAAAACAACTCGGTATGGAGAGCAAGGTTGTTCTTGCAAAACTCCAAGAAATGGGCGAATTCGTTCGTTCAGCATCATCAACTGTAGAAGCACCCGTTGTACGACGTCTCATAGAGATGTATCCGGATGCAAAGCCAGCAGAAGAGAAAAAGCCAGTAAAGAAAGCAGCTGCAAAAAAGGCTGCATCAAAAGCTCCCAAGGAAGTTAATCCTGAACTTGCAGCAGAGTTAGCCGCAGAACTCGGCGTTGATCTCGAAGCGCTCAAGGCATCTCGCGCAGAATCAATTGCGCCACCGCAAGTAAATACACCTGCACCAACTGCTGAATCTCCTTCACCTACTGATGCAACAAAGAAGCCAGCAATACCACGTCCTGGCAACAATCCATTTTCAACTGGTGGCGCAGTTCCGCGTCCACCACGTCCTGGTAACAATCCATTTTCAACTGGTGGTGTAGCTCCACGTCCACCACAACGTCCAACGGGTGCACCAGGTGCACCGCGTTCAGGAATGTCAGGACCACGTCCTGGTTCTGTGCGTCCAGGTTTTGCAGCGCGACCATCTTCACCGCGTCCACCTTCAACAGGTAATTTTCCACCACGAACTGGTGCGCCATCTACTGGTGCAGCAAATTCAAGTCCATATAAAACTCCTGGCGGCGGTGCACCTGCTGCAGGTGGTCGTCCTGGTGGCGGTCCAAATCGTGGTGGCGGTCGCGGTGGTGCTGGNGGAGCATTTGGAAAGAATCAAAGTAAGAGCAGCAAGCGCAAACCAAAGAGTAGAAAAGCGCTGCGCGATGAATTCGACAATATGCAAGCACCACAACTTGGTGGAGCAGTTGTTCCTCACGGTGATGGAAAAACACAAATTCGCATGCGTCGTGGTTCTTCCCTTGCAGATTTTGCAGAAAAAATTGGTGCAGATCCTGCAGCACTCGTAGCAGCACTATTTCACTTAGGAGAAATGGTTACAGCAACTCAATCAGTCGATGCTGATACTTTCGAAATTCTTGGTGCACAACTTGGATATGTCATTGAAATTGTGAGCCCAGAAGATGAAGATCGTGAGCTACTACAAGGCTTTGATATCGATCTCGGTGAAGAACTTGAAAGTCTTGATCAAGATCGCCTAGTTGCTCGTCCACCAGTTGTCACTGTGATGGGTCACGTTGATCACGGTAAAACACGTTTGCTAGATGCAATTCGTCAGACTGAAGTTGTTAAGAGCGAAGCTGGTGGAATTACTCAGCACATTGGTGCCTACCAAATTCACCATGACCACGATGGAACAAATCGTGCGATTACCTTCATCGATACACCTGGTCACGAAGCCTTTACAGCGATGCGTGCTCGTGGTGCAAAGGTCACAGATATTGCAGTTCTCGTAGTCGCAGCCGATGACGGTGTTATGCCTCAGACGATTGAAGCACTGAACCACGCGCAAGCTGCAGATGTTCCAATTGTTGTAGCTGTGAACAAAGTTGATAAAGAAGGCGCAAATCCTGACAAGGTTCGCCAGCAATTAACTGAGTACAACTTAGTTGCCGAAGAGTACGGCGGAGAAACAATTTTCGTAAACGTTTCTGCAAAATCTGGTTTAGGAATTGATGCCCTCATTGATTCAATTCTTCTCACCGCAGATGCTGCAATTGATCTTCGTGCAATCGCAGATGATGAAGCACGTGGTGTGGCAATTGAAGCTCACCTCGATCGTGGTCGTGGACCTGTTGCAACTGTTCTCGTACAACGCGGAACACTTAAAGTTGGAGATGCAATCGTTGCGGGTGGATCATTTGGTCGCGTGCGCGCAATGCTCGATGAAGATGGTGCCAATGTTCTAGAAGCTGGTCCATCTCGTCCCGTGCAGGTGCTCGGATTTACGTCGGTACCAAGTGCTGGCGATACATTCTTAGTTGCAGATGAAGATAGAACTGCGCGACAGATTGCTGAAAAGCGCCAAGCAGCTGAACGCAATGCCCAGCTCGCAAAAGCTCGCAAGAAGGTTTCACTTGAAGACTTCATGGAGCAATCAAAGATCACAACACTTAACCTTATTCTTAAGGGCGATGTGAGTGGATCTGTTGAAGCACTCGAAGATGCATTGCTACAACTAGATGTTGGCGCCGAAGTTGACCTTCGCGTTATTCACCGTGGTGTTGGTGCAATTACCAAGAGTGATATCACCCTTGCATCAGCATCGACTGCAGTTGTTATTGGTTTTAACGTTAAACCAGAACCACAGACTGCAGTATTTGCCGATCAAGAAGGCGTTGAAGTTCGCTTCTATTCTGTTATCTATCAAGCAATTGAAGAGATTGAACTCTCCCTTAAGGGCTTGCTCAAGCCAGAATTCGAAGAAGTTGTTCTGGGTAACGCAGAAGTTCGCGACATCTTTAAATCAAGTAAGGCTGGAAACATTGCTGGTTCAATGGTTCTAGACGGAATCATTCGCAGAAATGCCAAGGCTCGCTTGATGAGAAATGGTGATGTGATTACAGATAACCTGACAATCGATTCACTCAAGCGCTTTAAAGATGATGCCACTGAAGTCCGTGAAGGATTTGAATGCGGTATCGGTGTTGGAACACTTAAAGAGATGCTCGTGGGCGACACAATTCAGGTCTACGAAATGCGCGAGAAGAAGCGAGCATAAAACGTGGGTACATCGCATCGGAGTCAAAAAGTTGCCGACCGCATCAAAGTTGTTGTTGCAGGCCTACTCGAGGGAAAGATTAAAGATCCTCGACTAGGTTTTGTAACAGTTACTGATGCACGCGTGACTGGAGACTTACAACATGCATCGATTTTTTATACGGTCCTTGGCGATGATGAACAACGTGAATCCACTGCTGCTGCACTTGAAAGCGCTAAAGGAGTAATTCGTTCATCCGTTGGTAAAGACTTGGGTGTTCGAGTCACGCCATCTATCGAATTCTTTCTAGACGGATTACCGGAGAGCGCACTTGCGCTGGACTCTTTGTTGGCAAAAGTTCGCGAGCAGGATGCTGAAGTTTCCAAACTGCGCAAAGAAGCGAATTATGCCGGCGAAGAAGATGCATACAAAGCGCCAAAAATTATTGATAACAGCAATAAACCAGCCCCAGTTGATCGCATCACTAACTGGGATGACGTTTGAAAAATATGTCTACAACAGATGGATTTGTAGTTGTAGATAAAGCTGGCGCAATGACAAGTCACGACGTCGTGGCTGTTGGACGACGCGTGTTGGGTACACGCAAAGTTGGACACGCAGGAACATTGGATCCAATGGCAACTGGCATATTAATTCTTGGATTTGGTCACGGAACAAGATTGCTCCAATACATCACCGATGGTGATAAGTCATACAGAGCAACCATTGCACTGGGTGCAGCCACGATTACTGATGATGTCGAAGGCGAAGTAATTTCTCGAGCCAGTGCTTCAGATTTATTGAAAGTCACTGATGATGATATTAAAAAGGTTCTCTCCGGAATGTGTGGAGTTATTTCTCAACGTCCCAGTTCTGTTTCTGCAGTCAAAGTAGATGGCAAGCGTGCACATGAGCGAGTAAGAGCGGGTGAAGTATTTGAGTTGGCATCTCGTGAAGTAACAATTTCACAATTAGATGTCACTGAAATTCGCCGTAGCGAAAATGATATTGCGATAGATATTGAAGTAACGTGCTCAGCAGGAACATTTATTAGAGCCATTGCACGTGATTTAGGAAATGCACTCACTGTTGGGGGACACCTAACGTTTTTGCGACGCAGCAGGGTTGCATCCTTTGGTGAAGATGTGGCCACACCATTTGAAGATTTTAAAGCTGGCCAGTTTAAGGCTTTGGGATTAGTCGAAGTTGCGCGGAGAATTTTTCAGGTTCGCGAGATTGATTCAGTTGAGTCCCAAGAACTATCTTTTGGACGCAAAATTTCTGCTTCACCTAGTGCGCAAATTTATGCTGCCATCTCTGAATCCAATGAATTAATTGCCTTGCTGGAAAATCGAGAAGATGGAGCAAAACCAATTGCAGTTTTCGCTCCTGCGAATTGAAGTGGCAGAATAACCACATGGGTAAGCGCGTAGTTGCAATTGGTGTCTTCGATGGAGTCCATCGCGGCCACCAAGAGATTCTTAATCGCGCCAAGGAAATTGCCGATGGCGGATCAGTAATAGCCTTAACATTTGATCCTCATCCTGCGACAGTATTTGCACCAGAGCGTGCTCCGAAACTTCTCGTCACCCTTTCAGATCGAGTTGTACTACTTAAAATTCACAATGCAGATCAAGTNGCAGTCATTAAATTCGATGCCAAATTCGCACAAATGTCCCCGCAAGATTTTGTTGAAAACGTTCTCGTAAGTCAGTTACAAGCCAGCGATATTGTCGTGGGCGAAAATTTCACCTATGGACATAAAGCCCAAGGAAACATTGACTCACTGCGCGAAAGTGGAAAGTCTAAGAATTTTGACGTACACGTTCTATCTATCTCTACGGATGAAAATCAAAACATTTCATCTTCACGTATTCGCACCTTAGTAAAAGATGGTCACGTTGAATCTGCCCGTAATTTACTCACCAGACCTCATCGCTTAGATGGAATTGTTGTTCATGGTGAAGCGCGTGGACGCGAGATTGGATATCCAACAGCAAATTTAGGAAACATCGATGGTCAATGCATTCCTGCCGATGGCGTTTACGCAGGATGGCTTACTGTTGGAATAAATCGTTGGCCCGCAGCAATTTCAATTGGTACCAATCCAACATTTGAAGGAGATCGCGGAAGAAGTGTTGAAGCCTATGCACTCGATCAAGTTGGTTTAGATTTATATGATCAAGGAGCAACCATTGAATTTGGTTGGAGATTAAGAGATACCCTCAAATTTGATGGACTAGATCCACTCCTTGAACAGATGGCGAAAGATTGCCAACGTGCGCGGGAATTGACTGAGGAATAGCCCCGATTTCCTCTATCCGCAGCACCGCTGGTAACCTATGCCACGTCCAACGAGAAAAAGAGTTTCCGTGTGGCAAACCGGCAACCATCGTGGCCCAGTAAAAGGAGATGCAAGAAATGGCATTAACACCAGAAGTAAAGAAAGAAATCGTTGCTAAGTACGGCAACTCCGCAACTGACACAGGAAGCCCTGAAGCTCAGATCGCGTTGTTATCAAAGCGTGTAGATGAAATTACTTTTCACCTTCAAACCAATCCACATGATCACCACAACCGTCGTGGTCTTTTGTTATTAGTTGGTCAACGCCGACGCATTCTTCAGTACCTCTCAAAGACAGACATCAATCGCTACAGAGCGATTATTGAAAAACTCGGCATTCGCCGTTAATTAGACACAACTACTAGCCGCTTTGGGCAATGGTCCTCGGTAGTGGTTTCCGGAAATAGTGTGCACGAAAGTGGCACGTCCGTGAACTTCGATCGAAGATTCATTGTGCTCGACTCGGCTGTAGTCGAGAATAGGAGCGACCCATGGAGGGTCAAGAGATTCAATCTGCCGTTGCAGTAATAGATAACGGCAAGTTCGGAAAACGAGAGATTCGTTTTGAAACAGGCCGCCTTGCAAAGCAAGCAGCCGGAGCAGCAGCAGTTTATTTAGATGATCAGACAATGATTTTCTCAGCAACAACTGCTTCAAAAACACCTAAAGATCAATTTGATTTCTTTCCTTTAACAGTAGATGTTGAAGAGAAGATGTATGCAGTTGGTCGCATTCCGGGATCATTTTTCCGTCGTGAAGGACGTCCATCAGAAGATGCGATTCTGACATGCCGCTTAATCGATCGACCATTGCGTCCATCATTTGTTAAGGGTCTTCGCAATGAAGTTCAAATTGTTGTAACAGTTATGGCTCTAGATCCAGACCACATGTATGACGTGATCGCGATCAACGCAGCTTCAATGTCAACACAACTTGCTGGACTTCCATTTTCTGGCCCAATTGGTGGCGTTCGCGTTGCACTTATTGAAGGTCAATGGATTGCATTCCCAAATCACTCACAACTTGATAAAGCTGTATTTGATATGGTCGTTGCAGGTCGTGTGACTAAAGATGACGTTGCAATCATGATGGTTGAAGCAGAAGCTACTTCACAGACAATTGATCTGATCAAGGGTGGAGCACCAACTCCAACTGAAGAAGTTGTGGCTCAAGGTCTAGATGCTGCAAAGCCATTTATTAAGCTTCTTTGCGATGCACAATCAAAGCTTGCCAAGGTGGCTGCAAAGCCAACTGCTGAGTTCCCAGTCTTCTTGGATTACCAAGACGATGTTTTTGCGGCCGTAGAAAAAGCAGCAAAAGATGATCTTGCAAAGGCAATGACAATTTCAGGTAAGCAAGAGCGCGAAACAAAGATTGATGAAATTAGTGCCTCTGTTAAAGAGTCAGTAAGTGCGAAATTTGAAGGACGCGAAAAGGAAGTTCCTGCAGCGTTTCGTTCACTTACTAAGAAATTAGTTCGTCAACGTGTATTGCGCGACAAGATTCGTATCGATGGACGTGGATTGCGCGATATTCGCCCACTATCTGCAGAAGTTGAAGTAATTCCTCGCGTTCACGGTTCAGCAATATTTGAACGTGGTGAGACGCAGATTCTTGGTATTACAACTCTTAACATGCTTAAGATGGAGCAACAGCTCGATACCCTCAATCCAGAAAATCACAAGCGTTACATGCACAACTACAACTTCCCACCATATTCAACTGGTGAAACAGGTCGTGTTGGAACACCTAAGCGCCGCGAAATCGGCCATGGTGCTCTTGCAGAACGTGCACTAATTCCAGTGCTTCCAACTCGCGAAGAGTTCCCTTACGCAATTCGTCAGGTTTCAGAAGCACTTGGCTCAAATGGTTCAACTTCAATGGGTTCTGTATGTGCATCAACACTTGCAATGCTCAATGCAGGAGTTCCACTTCGCGCGCCAGTTGCAGGTATTGCAATGGGTCTAATTTCAGATGATGTTGATGGCAAAGTTGAATACGTTGCGTTAACAGACATTCTTGGCGCAGAAGATGCCTTCGGTGACATGGACTTTAAAGTCGCCGGAACTAAAGACTTCGTTACAGCGCTTCAATTAGATACAAAGCTTGATGGAATCCCAGCATCTGTTCTTGCTGGAGCACTTCTGCAAGCAAAAGAAGCACGTCTTGCAATTCTGGATGTAATGAATGAAGCGATTGACTCACCGGATGAGATGAGTCCATTTGCTCCACGAATTATTTCTGTGAAAATTCCAGTAGATCAGATCGGTGCTGTCATTGGCCCTAAGGGCAAGATCATCAATCAGATTCAAGATGAGACTGGCGCAGATATTTCAATTGAAGATGATGGAACAATTTATATCGGTGCAACCGATGGACCATCAGCTGAAGCTGCTCGCGCACAAATTAATGCCATTGCTAATCCAACGATGCCTGAGGTTGGCGAACGCTACCTCGGTACGGTTGTAAAGCTTGCAGCATTTGGTGCATTCATTTCACTTATGCCAGGCAAAGATGGCTTGCTCCACGTATCTCAGATTCGCAAGATGCATGGTGGAAAGCGCATTGAAAATCTGGAAGAAGTTATGAAGGTCGGAGACAAGATTCAGGTTGAAATTGGTGAAATTGATCCAAAGGGAAAACTTTCACTTGTTCCTGTTCTTGAAGAAGGCGCGGCTTCAGCCGAATAAATGTCAGTTCGTCGCACAGTTTTGCCTAGCGGTCTGCGCATCGTTACTGAAGAAGTTTCTTCAGTTCGAAGTGCAGCCGTTGGCATCTGGGTGAATATAGGTTCTCGTGATGAAGCACCAGCTACTGCTGGTGCTTCTCACTTTTTAGAACATCTTTTGTTTAAGGGAACGCCGCGTAGAAATGCGCTAGAAATTTCATCAGCCATCGAATCTGTTGGTGGCGAAATGAATGCCTTCACCAGCAAGGAATACACCTGCTTCTATGCTCGAGTAATCGATACCGATCTGCCAATGGCAGTTGATGTAATTTCAGATTTAATAACATCTTCTATCGTTACTGCAGAAGACGTAGACGCAGAGAGAAAAGTCGTTCTGGAAGAAATTGCCATGCGAGATGATGATCCCAGCGACCTAGTACATGATTTATATGCCGAAACGTATTATGGAGATACTGCCTTGGGACGCCCGATTTTGGGAACTATTGATTCAATCAATAATATGTCTCGAAATACAGTTTTTAATTATTACAAGAAGCGTTATCTACCTCAAGATCTAGTCGTAGCAGTTGCTGGAAACATTAAGCATAAGCGCGTGGTTGCAATGGTTGAAGAAGCACTTTCTCGAGATAACTTCTTAGATGTGCAAGGAACACCGCAGATTCGTCCCAACACTGCAGTCAAGGGCGGAAAACAAGGACGCGTTGGAATTATTTACCGAAAGAGCGAACAAGCGCATATGTTCTATGGAATGCAAGGTGTTGCGCGCAATGATGATCGCCGCTTCACAATGGGAGTACTTTCTTCAGCACTTGGTGGCGGAATGTCATCACGGCTGTTCCAGGAAATTCGCGAAAAGCGCGGACTTGCTTATTCTGTTTATTCTTATGCTCAACAATTTGCTGGTTCAGGTCAGATTGGTTTTTATGCTGGGTGTAATCCAAGTAAAGCCACTGAAGTGATAAATATTATTCAAGAGGTGCTTGCAGACGTTGCGAGTAATGGAATGTCACATGAAGAAATTGAGAGAGCCAAGGGCGCCGTTCGAGGTTCATTGGTACTTAGCCAAGAAGACTCTGCCTCTCGCATGAGCCGAATCGGTAAGAGCGAGATTGTCTATGGCAACATTATGGGCTTTGATGAAATTCTTAAGGCAGTTGCACGCGTAACTCCAGAAGATGTTCGTGTAATTGCCAGCGAATTTCTAACCAAAACGCCTACCCTTGGAGTCGTAGGTCCCTATAAGAGCCAAAGCCACTTCGAGAAAGTTCTTGCGAAAGGAAGTACACGATGAGTGCAAAGATACGCGTTGGTGTACTTGGTGCTCGCGGACGAATGGGCGCTGAAGTTGTTAAAGCTGTAAATAACTCAACTGATCTCGAACTTGTGGCAGAACTAGACCTTGGTGATTCACTCGATCAATTACTTTCCA
>JGI12421J11937_10000392_pt1 | contig 16898 bp, 19 predicted proteins | sample LakErihyJuly2011_2_FD_11937 | JGI IMG/M metagenome (IMG submission 11937)
CAGACCAAATTGCATAAGTGATTCCAACATCTATCTTCTTGAGCGATTGAGACAAAAGTGCAAAAGCCGTGAGATAACCGAAAACGACTCCAATAGATGGCCAGAGTTTTGTGAATCCCTCGCTTCGCTTAAGCAGCAACGTGCCAACAATTTCAGCCAAAATGGCAATCGCTAAGAGAAACCACGTCATGGCCTAATCGTATCTCTACTAATATTGCGGCATGCCTTCCAAAGACCCAAGTCGCGAAGCGCACTTTCCTTTAATCGAGAAAAAATATGGCGAACCAATGACATATTGGTTCAAGGTTATGGCTTCAATTAAGGATGAAAAATATCCAGCGCAAATTGCCCATCTGCGCGAAAATTATGGCTTCTCCCAAGCACACGCCAATGCACTAGTTATGTTCTCCCGTGGGTCAACGACAACTAGAAAGTTTGAAACCCCTAGTGATTTCTATAAATCCATAGATCCAGTACAAGCCAAAACTCTGCGAAAGACTTTTCGAATCCTGACTACTAAGTTTCCTGACCTTGAGTTAGTAATTGCCTGGAACCAGCCAATGATGCGAAAGGGCACTCAGTACGTATTCGGCGCATCCGTTGCGAAGAATCACATTTTGATAGCACCATTTAACTCCGAAGTACTTAAGAAGATGGCTTCTGATCTCAAGGAGTACAAGGTCAACAAAAAGACTGTGGCTGTGCCCAATAATTGGAAAGTTGATGAAAAATTATTAGTAAAGATGGTTAAGAGCGTGCTTGCACAAAAGTAAGAGATTTTTCGAAGATTATTTCCATATCGTGATCTAGCGTCGCAACGTGATAACTGTTGGTCAGTTCTATCCGCTCTTTATCCTTTGAACTAATCCCTTTGAGAATGATCTCTGTATTAGAAACCGGCAATACATGGTCCTCGGTGCTATGAAACAAAAGTGTCGGGATGCTCACTTTGCTCAGTTTCTCCCGAGTAATTTTGAGCATCTTTGTTAACTCATAGATGCCAACCAAAGGATTGGCGTCATAGGCATACTCTGTGACGTTTTTGCGTTTAATGTCATTGCCAACGGCTGATCGCATCTTTTTAAAAGTGGACAATACCTTCGCCATGGTCGGTGTAACCAAAGGTATGTGAATCATTGGATTCACTAGAACGATTCCATCTATTTTTTCTTGATGATTTTCGGTCGTATAAAGAGTTAATCCCCCACCCATTGATAAGCCAAACACAAATATTTTTGTACAGGTTTTTTGGAGTTCTCGTAGTTCACTCTCAACTTTGCGCGGCCATTCTTGCCACGTCACTTGATTTAAATCCTCTGGCTTTGTTCCATGGCCTGGCAAGAGTGGAACACGCACGGTGTAACCCTGTTGGTGCATAAATTCAGCCCACGGACGCATTGAAGATGGAGATCCAGTAAAACCATGAACTAAAAGAATTCCTATTTCCTTTGTCGCGCCATTTCCGATTGCAGAAAAATCTTCCAAATAACCTGCTGGTGCGCCCTCTGTTCCCATGGATTAAAGAGTACGCCGTCGATTAATTGGAGGCTAGGTTTTGTGTCAGTGTTGCCCAATTGCTTAACAATTGTGTTGCATTGCCAGAATCAACTGCGTCCATTGCTCGCTTGAGTCCGGCTGCAATGCGTGTGTGTATATCTGCAGAAATATCTCCTTCAAATGCGGCAATTGCTGCGGCAGCGTTGAGCAATACTGCATCGCGCGGTGCACCAAGTTCGCCATTAAATATTGCTCGTGTGATGCGTGCATTTTCTTGCGAGTCTCCACCAACAAGTGCTGAAATTGGCGCGGCAGATAAACCAAAATCTGCTGGTTCTATTCGTTGACTCTCAATGGTGCCACCGCCTATCGACAGTACCGATGTTGTGGTTACCAAAGTAATTTCATCTAATCCATCGTCGCCTCGAAAAACGAATCCATCAACACCACGATCGCCCAACACCTGAGCCATAACCAGGTGCATTCGTTCATTTGCCACACCAATAGCAGCGGCTTGGGGTTTTGCAGGATTGGCAAGTGGCCCCAAGATATTGAAAACTGTTGGAACGCCAAGTTCTTTACGCACCACTGCTGCATTTTTCATTGCTGGATGAAACTTTTGCGCAAAGCAAAAACCAATTCCTAGTTGCTGCACCGTCTTTTCAACGCCACTTCCATCTAGTGAAATATTAACGCCCAGGGCTTCTAATAAATCCGCAGCACCTGATTTGGAAGATGATGCTCTGTTGCCGTGTTTGACCACTCGGGCACCAGCTGCTGCAGCAATAATCGCTGCCGTTGTTGAAATATTGATGGTGTGAGCGCCATCGCCACCGGTGCCAACAGTGTCAACTGCTCGTTCGGTAATTTTTATTGGTGCGCTGTGATTAAACATTTCAGAGACAAATGCGCCCACTTCATCTGAAGTTTCGCCCTTATTTTTTAGCGCTAGCAAGAAAGCAGCAAGATCTGAATTTTCTGCTCGACCTTGAAGAATTTCGCGCATAAACCACTGCGCTTCTGCGATTGTTAAATCCAGCCCGGATTCAAGTGCTGCTACCGATGTTTTCCAACTCGCATTCATGAGTAGGTTTCCTTANGAATTTAGGCCGAAGTAAGTGAGCCAGTGCGCAATAAATCCGCGACGATGCGAGCCAGAGTAAATGGATCAATTGGATGAATCACAGAAGCTTCAGCTTTTGACCAAGCTGCAAGCCATGCATCTTCTTTGCGTCCNGTAATTGCNAAAACTGGAGGGCAATTAAAAACCTCATCTTTGAGTTGTCGCGCAATTCCAAGGCCACCTTCAGGGGCAGCTTCNCCNTCGAGAATNAAAAGATCAATNTTGAAGNTTCCTTCTTGGGATTTGCGATCNATGTATTGGCGAAGGGCTGCGCCAGTGGCAAATTCATGAATTTCGTGTTCNGGNAAATCNTCTGCGATNCGATTTCCTAAAGCCAGAACGATAGAAGCGCGCACAGAACTATCATCTGAATAGATAGCTATTTGCTTCTTTTTTTGGGCCGAAGATGTTGCATCCATGCTCGTATCTTATTGTCTTGGCACCCATTTAAAGAGCAAGAATTAGTAGTGACCCGTTTCACCTAGAAAAGGCAAAAATGCCTCAAGCAACGAGGTCCTGTGCAGTGGAAGTCCGAGGCGAATGCGGGAATAATCAGCCTCATGTCTACAGCAGCCACAGCCCACAAAATCACACGGCCTAACCTGGTTGCTGTCGGAACCATCGTGTGGCTCTCAAGTGAGCTCATGTTCTTTGCAGGTTTATTTGCAATTTATTTCACAACGCGAGCAGTGCAAGGTCCAGCAATTTGGCTCGAGTCCGCAGAGCTTCTCAACATTCCATTTGCTGCAGCGAATACAACTGTTCTGGTTCTTTCTTCGGTTACTTGTCAGTTTGGTGTCTTTGCAGCAGAGCGTTTCCAGAATAAAAGAACTGGAACTTTTTTGCAGATAAGTAAATGGGGAATGCGTGAATGGTTCTCTCTTACGTTCCTTATGGGTGCATTCTTTGTTGCTGGTCAAATTTATGAGTACGCAGTACTTGTCAGTGAGAACATGACACTTTCATCAACGGCATACGGATCAATTTTTTACGTTGCCACTGGATTTCACGGTTTACACGTAACTGGTGGACTTATCGCATTTCTTATTGTTTTAATCCGTGTGGCTAAGGCTCGTAGATTTACTCACGCTCAGGCAACAACGGCAATCGTGGTTTCGTACTACTGGCACTTTGTAGATGTTGTATGGATCGCTCTATTTTCAGCAATTTACCTAATCAAATAATTACTGCGGACAACGAAAGGCATATGAGTGAAGCGACTATCTAGATACCGCAGACACCGTGCTGCCGCACCGATGCTTCTTGTCCTTGCGCTCCTTTCAATTGGAACAACTTTTTCAGTAGCAAGTGCAACGCCAAGTAAATCTGAATTGGTNCTAGCGCGCTCTGCAATGATCGAAGAAGGCAAAGAACTCTTCCTAAAGGGCTGCTCCTCTTGTCATGGTTTAAATGCTGAAGGTGGCGCGATTGCACCATCGCTGATTGGAGTTGGCGCCGCATCAGTTGATTTCCAAGTTGCAACAGGTCGCATGCCGATGGCAGATATGAGCACACAGGCAATGCGTAAAGATCCGGTGTATTCCCCAGAGGAAGTAGCAGCACTTGCTGCATACGTTGCATCCCTTGCACCTGGTCCAGAAATTCCAGGNGATGAATTTCTTAATTATGAACGTGACGGAAGCGTTGCTGAAGGCGGCGAGTTATTTAGAAACAATTGCGCGATGTGCCACAACTTTGCTGGTCAAGGTGGCGCACTTACTCAAGGAAAATACGCTCCGACAGTTATGGGTGTTGAACCTGTGCATATTTATGAAGCGATGATTACCGGCCCACAATCAATGCCTGTTTTCTCAGATAAAACAATTACTCCTGAAGAAAAGTTATCAATTATCAAGTGGATTAAATTTGCAGAGGCTGAACCAGCACTTGGTGGCGCATCACTTGGACGAGTTGGCCCAGTAACTGAAGGTCTGTTGGTGTGGACACTTGGAATTGGAATGTTAATTGGCGTTGCAGTCTGGCTTGCAATGAAGGCGAGATAAGGAAAACATGGCACACGAAATCGAAGCGATCCAAGATCCTGGAATTCCGCCTCACGTTCATCGCAAGGCAGATCACGATCCTGTTGCTGCCAAGCAGGCAGAGCGCCAAGTCTCCATACTATTTCTGTTATCTGCATTTGGAACACTTCTTTTCATAGTTTCATACGTTGCTATCCCAGATGACATTTTTGTCTTTTTACCAGTTATGGGTAGCACCAATGCGCATCAATTGTTCTTAGGACTTGGCCTAGCCTTTTCTTTATTCTTTATCGGCATTGGTGCGATTCACTGGGCTAAAACTTTGATGCCAGATGAAGAAGTCACTGTGCAGCGTCATCAATTCCGTTCACCTGAAGAAGAGCGACAAGATTTTGTTGACACTGTAAAAGATGGCGCAGCTGCTGCAGCTCTTGGACGGCGTTCATTAATTAAGCGCTCACTCGGATTATCACTAGGCCTTGTTGGTTTGTCTCCATTACTCCTGCTGCGCGACTTAGGTCCGCTACCTGGTGATTCACTAACAAAGACAAGCTGGAAAGCTGGCACCCGTTTGGTAACTGATCCAGGTGAGCGTCCGATTAAACCTGAAGATTTAGAAGTCGGCGCTGTTGCGCAAGTTTTGCCTGCAATGTTGCCTGGCCAGGATCATCGTGTACTCAGTGATATCGCAAAAGATGCCGTGCTTCTTATTCGTCTGCGCCCTGAAGAGTTTAATTTAACCGCCGAGCGACTCTCTTGGACACATGAAGGAATTATCGCCTTCTCCAAAATTTGTTCTCATATGGGATGCGCCGTGGCTCTCTATGAACAGCAAACTAAGCACTTGCTCTGCCCATGTCACCAATCAACTTTTGATGTAACCCGTGCAGCCAAAGTGTTATTTGGACCTTCGGCCAGACCACTACCTCAATTAGCATTAGCCCTAGATTCAGAGGGCTACCTTGTTGCAAAACAACCCTTTACAGAACCAGTCGGACCTAGCTTTTGGGAGCGCTCTTCATGACAGCACGTGAACGTATTGCAGGCAATGTCGCTAACTATGTAGATGAGCGAACAGGCGCCGCGGCGTGGATGAAGAAAAACCTCAATAAAGTCTTTCCCGACCATTGGTCATTCTTACTCGGTGAAATTGCACTCTACTCATTTATTATTTTGTTGCTCTCAGGAACATTTCTAACTTTCTGGTTTGATCCTTCCCAACGTGAAGTTGTTTATGAAGGTTCCTACCAACCACTTTCTGGAATAAAGATGTCTGCGGCCTATGCCTCTTCTCTTCACATTTCTTTTGAAGTCCGTGGCGGTCTTCTCATGCGCCAGATTCACCACTGGGCAGCGCTTTTCTTTATGGTGGCAATCGTTGTTCACTTACTTCGCGTGTATTTCACTGGCGCATTTCGCAAGCCTCGTGAATTCAACTGGATCATTGGTGTTGGGCTGCTTACCCTTGGAATCGTTGAAGGTTTCCTTGGTTACTCACTTCCAGATGACTTACTCTCTGGCACAGGAATTCGAATAGCAGAGGCAATTATTCAAGCTATCCCTGTTGTGGGTACCTACTTAGCATTCTTCGCATTTGGTGGAGCATTTCCAGGGGAAGCATTTATTCCACGCATTTACACAGTTCACGTTTTGTTATTGCCGGCAGTTTTCTTAGCTCTGATAACAGTTCACTTAATGTTGGTGTGGTACCAAAAGCACACCCAATACCCAGGTCCAGGGCGCACCGAGAAGAACGTTGTTGGTTATCGACTATTTCCTGTCTACATGGCTAAAGCTGGCGGATTCTTCTTCGTTGTCTTTGGCGTAACAACATTTATTGCAGCAGTTGCATCGATTAACCCAATTTGGCTTTATGGTCCCTATACACCTGGGCAAATTTCTGCCGGTTCGCAACCCGATTGGTATATGGGCTGGCTTGATGGATTAGTTCGCATGGCTCCCCCACTTGAAACTTATCTATTTGGTTACACCATTTCATGGAACATTCTTATTCCTGGACTTATTGTTCCTGGTCTTATGTTTACAGGTTTGGCGCTCTATCCATTTATCGAAAGCTGGATAACAGGAGATAAGCGAGAGCATCACCTCCTTGATCGTCCCCGTAATGCACCAAATCGCACCGCAATTGGCGCAATGGCCCTTACCTTCACGTTAGTCGCTCTGATCAATGGTGGAAACGACATCATCGCTCAGCAATTTGAACTGAGCATTAACCAAATCATGTGGTTTAGCCGCATTGGAATCATCGTTCTTCCACCAATCGCATTTGTCATCACCAAGAGAATCTGTATTTCTCTACAACGAGCTGACCGCGAATTAGTTCTTCATGGCAAAGAAACTGGACGCTTAGTAAGGCTTCCTCATGGAGAATTTGTAGAAATTCACGAAGAGTTAACGCCTGAAAAGAAGTGGCTTCTTACCTCTCATGAACAAAGTGGTCCTTTGGAATTACCAAACATTGATAAGGCTGGTGTGCGCCGCACAGATGCAATTCGCAACAAGCTGCGCTCACGTATGAGTGCGGCCAACGCTGAGGTCGCACCAAAGGTATCTGCGCAAGATCTCAAAGAGATCGAAAACCACTAAAAAATATTCAAAGCTGCAATAAGCACTAAGGCTGCAGCTACTGCAATAGATCCACGCTTACCTATTCTCTGAGGTAATCCTCTAATCGCGCTCTGGCGATCTTGGTCCATATCTTTAATCACGTTAATAAAGTGGGCCGCGCATCCTAAAATCGCTCCGCCTAGCCACATCCACGTTGGTGGAGTAACAGATTTGGAGATGGCAATGCATGAAGGCAACGCTGCAAAAGCCACGGCATATGGCAGCGGAGAAAGAATATTAAATTTAAAGTAAAAGTTATAGGCAACGCCACAACCAATTCCAAGCCAGTATAAAAGCCCACCTTTAACACCTAAGGGCCCTAACAGATTTGCTAGGAAAGAAAAGGGCACCATGAAAATCAACCATTTGCGCAAATATGATTCAGTAATTAATCCAGAGACCAGTGGTTTATTCATTCGGCCATGGCGTTGATCATCTTTGAAATCATAGAGATCATTGCTCCAGCCAACTACTAGTTGACCTGTGAAGACTGTAAATGCGATGACGTAGGCCGGTCCTTCCCACCAGTAATAAGCACCGAAGGCAAAGGCAATACTGGAAACGATTAGTGTGGGTATGAAGTGAGATGCTTGTAAAAGCCCACGAACTTTGGTCACTATTTTTTAACCGCGTTCGAAATATTTAGTGCTGGCTTGAAGACAAAGGCTTTTCGTATTCGGTAACCCAACCGATTACGCAGATAACCANNGCNCTTACTGCNATAAGCGTGAACCACCAACCGATGATGAGTCCAAGACCTGTTGCAACTGCTGACATTCCTGTTGGAAGAGGCCACCATGAGTACGGGCTGAAGAAACCTAATTCTCCAGCACCATCTGCTATCTCAGCCTCAGTATTATCTTCTGGAAGTATCTTTCCAATACGCTTTTGTGTAAACCAAACATAAAAACCCACCATGCCAGCCAAACAAGCCGAAAGAAGAAGGCCTGTAATGCCAAGGGCTTCACCATCTACTTGCCAATAAACAATGGTGATGAAGAAGTAAAAAATAGATAGACCAACAAAGAGCATCCAGTTAGTTTTCATAAAACTTAGTGCCCTTCTGTTTTGATGTGTGGATAATGTAGATCAAAGGCCGGACGCTCACTTGAAATACGAGGCATTGAAGTGAAGTTGTGGCGCGGTGGTGGACAAGACGTTGCCCATTCAAGGGAAGATCCGTAACCCCAAGGATCATCGACGTTGACCATCGGACTCTTACGTGTAATCCAGACGTTGATGAAGAACGGAATCATTGAAAGAGCTAATAGGAACGAACCAATCGTTGAAACAGTATTCATAAATGTAAATCCATCAGTCGGTAAATAATCCGCGTAACGACGAGGGAATCCCTTGATGCCCAGCCAATGCTGGATCAAAAACGTTAGATGGAATCCAAAAAAGAGTGTCCAGAAGTGAATTTTTCCTAGACGTTCATTGAGCATGCGTCCTGTCATCTTTGGCCACCAGAAATAGAAGCCTGCAAACATTGCAAAGACCACAGTTCCAAATAGAACGTAATGGAAGTGGGCTACCACGAAGTATGAAGCTGAAACCGCAAAATCAAGTGGTGGTGAAGCCAAAATAATTCCTGTTAACCCACCGAATAAGAACGTTACAAGGAAACCCATTACCCAGAGCATCGGCGTTTCAAATGTAACGTGGCCGCGCCACATTGTTCCGATCCAGTTAAAGAATTTCACACCGGTTGGAACACCAATAAGGAAAGTCATGAAGGAGAAGAACGGGAGTAAGACCTGACCGCTTGCAAACATGTGGTGGGCCCACACAGAAACGGATAATGCAGCAATTGCAATCGTTGCAGCAATTAATCCTTTATAGCCAAAGATTGGTTTGCGACTAAATACAGGCAAAATTTCTGTAGCTATTCCAAAGAATGGAAGTGCCAAGATGTAAACCTCTGGGTGACCAAAGAACCAGAAAAGATGTTGCCAGAGCATCGCGCCACCATTGGCCGGATCAAAAAGATGGGTGCCATAAAGACGATCCGCTTCAAGTCCTAGGAAGGCCACAGCTAATGGAGGAAACGCTAGTAATACCAAAATAGAGGTGAGTAAAACGTTCCAAGAGAAAATCGACATACGAAACATCGTCATACCAGGTGCGCGCATTGTAAAAATTGTGGTGATGAAGTTAACCGCACCCAAGATAGTTCCGATACCACCGACTGCAAGACCAACAATCCATAGATCCGCACCAATTCCTGGTGAATATTCTGAACTAGAAAGTGGTGCATAAGCAGTCCAACCAAATGATGCTGCGCCGCCAGGAGTTAAGAATCCTGCAAAAACCATGATTCCGGAGAAAAGATAGAGCCAATACGAAAGCATATTTAAACGAGGAAACGCTACGTCTGCCGCGCCTATTTGCAGCGGCATAATTACGTTTGCAAACCCAACAAAGAGCGGTGTTGCAAAGAGCAATAACATAATGGTTCCGTGCATTGTAAAGATTTGGTTGTACTGCTCATTGCTTAAAAATTGTAATCCTGGTCGAGCTAATTCTGAACGTAGAAGCAGAGCTAAGAATCCAGCGATAAGAAACCATGCAAAAGTTGTAATCAGATACAAATAGCCAATGCGCTTGTGATCAGTCGTTGTTACCCACTTAACGAATGCATGTCCTTTGCGCGTTGGCTTTAAACCCTCGGTCGGCAACTTCAATGCTGGACGCTCTGCATACGTTGTCATACGGCGCTCTCCTTCAGAGTCTCTAGATAACTCTCATATTCTGCTGGCGTTACAACTTTTACGCTAAATAGCATCTGTGTGTGGTTGCGGCCGCACAAAATGTTGCACCGTCCCGGGTAGGTACCCAATTTATTTGCGGTGAATTCTAATTTATTCGTTACACCTGGCAGATTTTGCATCTGGATCATAAATGCTGGAATCCAGAACCCATGGACAACGTCATTGGAGGTAATGGTGAATCGAACTTTTTCACCCTGCGGCAAATACAGCGTTGGCGGTTGCGCAGGTGATCCAGTTACGACTGCTCCTGGTCCAGCTTCTGCATAACCAAATTGCCACGACCACTGAAAACCCTCAACTGAAATTTCGTGGGCAGGTCCAGTAGTTTTTGCGGTGATGACATTTTGTGCCTGCAACGTATAGACAAAGAGCACTGCGACGATAATGAATGGGATTACTGTGTAAAGAATTTCAACGGGTATGTTGTATTGAGACTGCTTTGGAAATTCAGGTGAATCTTTTTTTAGGCGATGAAATATCGCTGGCCAGATGATTAAAATAAAAGTGATTACACCAACTACGCCAGCTGCAATCCACGCTCCTTGCCATAGTGATAAAGATGCGTCGTTAACACTGGTGACGCCTTCTTCAAATCCAAGTCCTGACACCTTTGAACAACCGGTAAGAAGTAATACGGCTGAGACCACTATCCCGGCTAGGGATAAAGATCGCTTATGACGTGCGGACATAGGCTTAAGAATAGTGGGGCATTTCCAAAACCCGCTCACCTGCCAGTAGCGTTCACCCGGTGGTACGTGTCACAGGAAACTTCCAGAGTGAGAGCCCTCTTCATCCAAAGGCTTTTGACGTGCTTCACGCTGCCTTTGATAGTGGATGGGCAGATCCGGCAAAGCTTTCTCAATCTGGCGCCAAAGCGCGTCAATTAAAAAATAACGCCCTTGAATCGATAGCAACTTCGCTGTTGGTTGAAGTTGATTCAATTGTTCCCGTCTCACCCGCCTCACTCGGCTATTTCTTAGGCATCCAAGGGTTGTTCCCGGATTCGCCAACTTTGATTCATGGGGCCACGGATCGAAAAGATGTCTTTGCAATCGCTGCAAAAATTTCACACCACGTTTTAAAAAGCGCCCTCGATGGAAAATTCATCCCCTCAACTACGCCAGCCAAAAAATCAGTACTCGCTTTACAGATTGCCAATGCAGAAACAGGTGTCATTCAAGAGTGCGATGCGATTATCGCAAATACGCAATCTGATCGAATCTTTCTTGATGCGACAGCCAGTGGAATTCGCGTGCCACTGGTGAATCAATATTCAACAGCGCTATTTGACAGTAAATCTTGGTACGGCCCAGCCGAACTAGGAATTTTGATTGTGAAAAAACCTTCACAATGGAGCAACCCACTTCCCCATCTCAATGCCGCCCACCCAAACTTTGATGTTTCACTTCCACTACTTCTTGCAAGCGCCGTTGCTGCGGAAAATTTCTCAACAGAGGTTGAGAGCGCGAACACCCAGGCTCGTAAATTTAATCAGGATCTAAGAAGTGCATTTTCACAGGTATCAGATGCCGATATCGCTGGATCCCTAGATTCAACTCTTGCCCACATGCTCAGCGTTTCATTTCTTAATTGCAACGGTGAAGAATTACTTCGCGCTATCGAAAGCGATGGCTACAGCGTGGATTCGGGTTCGGCGTGTACGGCAGATAACTTGCAACCAAGTCATGTTTTAGCCGCAATGGGCGTGCTCACCCACGGAAACATTCGAATAACAATTCATCCCGGCACCACCCAAGCCGACATTGATGGTCTTAGTGCTTCAGTAATAAAGAATGTAAATGGATTGCGCCGATGAAAGAGATTGACGCCCGTGGTTTGCGTTGCCCTCAGCCAATAATTGAATTAGGAAAAGAAGTTTCTTTCATGCGTGCCGGGGATCAAGTGATGTTGCATTCAGATGACCCTGCCACAGAACCTGATTTAGTGGCCTGGTCTCGCATGACTGGCAATGTTTTTGATAAGAAATCTAAAGACTCTTTTGTAATTACGAAGCTAAGTGAGCGCTGATTTCTGCCGCAGCTTTATCGCCATATGCTTGCTTGAAACGATCAGTAAATTGCGCAGGAGTAAATCGATACTCCTGTGTGCCTTTTGTTTCGATGACGTAGGTTGCAAGCATTGCCCCAAGTTGTAAACATCTTTCATGAGAAAGCCCCCATGCAAGACCGGCAATAAAACCTGATCTAAATGAATCACCCACGCCCGTTGGATCAACTTTGCCATTCTCTTTTGGACAGGCAATTTTGATCAGCTCGCCACCTTTGGTTTCAATTCGAGCACCCTTTGACCCCTGTGTAATTACGCGATGTTTTACGCGAGATAAAATTTCAGCATCGCTCCAACCCGTTTTCTGAATTGCAAGTGCCAATTCATATTCATTCATAAACAAATAGGCAGCGCCATCAATCAATGTTTTAATCTCTTGACCCTCCATGCGGGCCATTTGTTGTGACGGATCAGCGGCAATTGCTATTCCACGAGCCTTTGCAACCTCACTATGGCGCATCATCGCTTCAGGATCATCAGGTGAAATAACGATCAAATCGAGTTCACCTGTTTTTTCCATAATCGGTGCTAACTCGATATTTCGCGCTTCACTCATTGCGCCAGGAAAAAAAGATGCAATTTGATTGAGTTCAGTATCTGTTGTCACCATAAAGTGCGCTGTGAAAAGATCTTTAGAGATCAAGACGTGCCCGGTATCTACGCCATGTCGCGATAGCCAGGCTTCGTAATCTGCCCAATCTTTGCCGACTGCAGCGATTAAAATTGGCTTTAGACCAAGCATGCCCATACCAAAACAAATGTTGGCAGCGCATCCACCGCGACGCACATCAAGATCATCGACTAGGAATGAGAGTGAAACTTTTTCTAGGGAGCCGGCCACAAGGGAATCGGTAAATTTTCCAGAGAAGGTCATTAAATGATCAAGACCGACAGAGCCAGCTACACCAATTCGCATGGCGTGATACTAGTTAAATGATGGCTTAGTTAAAAGAATCGCCACAGGCGCATGAGCCCGCCGCATTTGGATTATCAATTGTGAAGCCTTGCTTCTCAATTGTGTCCACGAAATCAATAGTTGCTCCAGCTAAATAAGGATCACTCATCTTGTCTGTAATTACTTTAACGTCTCCGAATTCGCGAACAATGTCGCCTTCGAGATTGCGATCATCGAAATAGAGTTGGTACTTCAGACCAGAGCAACCACCAGGCTGTACAGCAACGCGAAGATTAAGATCGTCGCGACCTTCTTGTGCCAACAGTGCAGCGACTTTTGATGCTGCATTATCGGTAAGAAGAATTCCTGTTGTAGTGCTTGTCTCTGTGCTCATATTCTCTCCCTTTCGAGTACGTGCTAAGCCTAGCAACCTCATGGACTCTGCGCGACATGGACACAGATTATGAGAGAGAATGCACCTGTGAACCTAAGTGACCTATTACTACTTGGACAAGGCAGCGATCTTGCCAGCGAACGTGGCGTTTCATGCGATGGCCAATTACCTGAGGCCAGCGATCCTGATTTAGTTGATCGCGCCAGAGCTGCTCGAAAAGCACTCGGTTCCAGGGTGTTAGTTCTTGGTCATCACTATCAAAGAAATGAAGTTATTGAATTTGCAGACATTACGGGTGATTCATTTAAGTTGGCACAGGAAGCAGCCAAAGCAAGTAATGTTGAAAACATAATTTTTTGTGGTGTTCACTTCATGGCAGAAAGTGCTGACATTCTTACATCCGATAAACAACGAGTAATTCTTCCCGATCTTGCCGCTGGTTGCTCTATGGCAGATATGGCTACGGCAAATCAAGTCACTAAATGTTGGGAAGAACTCGCAAGTATTGGCGTGGCCAAAGAAGTTATTCCTGTGACATATATGAATTCATCAGCTGCGATTAAATCATTTACAGGCGAACATGGTGGAACGATCTGTACATCTTCTAATGCTGAATCTGCAATGAAGTGGGCATTTACGCAAGGCTCAAAAATTCTCTTTTTACCCGATCAACACTTAGGCAGAAACACCGCTGTTCTCTCTTTGGGATTATCACTGGAAGATTGCGTTCTATGGAATCCATGGAAGCCAATGGGTGGTTTGACAGAAGAGGAAATCAAGAAAGCTAAAGTAATTTTGTGGCGTGGACATTGCTCTGTTCATGGGCGCTTTTCTATCGATAGTGTCAACGAAATTCGAACAAGAGTTCCAGGAGTGCAGATTCTTGTTCACCCCGAGTGCACCCACGAAGTTGTGCAGGCAGCCGATCGTGTTGGTTCTACTGAAAAGATTATCAAAATTGTTGAACAATCCCCCGCTGGTTCGAAATGGGCCATTGGCACAGAACTCAATTTGGTTCAACGCATTTCCCAGAACAATCCAGATAAAGAAATCTATTTCTTGGATAAAGACATCTGTTACTGCTCAACCATGAATCGTATTGATTTGCCACACTTGGTGTGGGCCATGGAATCCCTCGTATCCGGCAGGGTAGTTAACCAAATTCGGGTAGCCCCTGAAGTGGCAAAGTATTCAAAACTCGCATTAGAAAGAATGCTCGCTCTATAGTTCTCTCATGTCTAATACTTCTGATGCATCTTCAAAAAAGGGTCGACCAACTCCTAAGCGCAAAGAAGCGCAATCAAAGCGAATAGTTTCATCCCTTGCTCCGGCATCTACTAAAGAAGAGAAAAAGCGTGCACGCGAACAGAGCCGTGCTTCTCGTAACGCATCACGTGCGGCATATCTACGCGGTGAAGAAAGTGCGATGCCATTGCGAGATCGTGGACCTGCCCGCCGTTATGTGAGAAATCTTGTTGATTCACGTAGATCTATTGGTGAATATTTCTTACCAATTATTTTTGTTGTTCTATTGCTCTCAGTCTTTCCAGTACCAGCGCTTCAATACGGTGCGATTGCACTGATGTACGCGGTTCTCTTAACTGCAGCCATTGATGGCGTTTTTCTCTCTCGAAAAATTAAGAAAGAAATTCGCAACCGCTTTCCAGATTCGCCAACAAAGGGACTGGGTCTCTACGGCTGGCTGCGTTCAACTCAAATGAGACGTCTACGTACGCCACACCCACAAGTTAAACCTGGAGAGAGTTTCTAACTAGCTTTTCCAGGCTTACTTAACTTGGGACTGAACAAAAGGAAGATTTACTACTTCTGCTTGTGATTGTCGCCCGCGCACGTCGATTTCTACAACTGTTCCCAGTGTCACCGAAGAATCTAGTAGCGCCAAGGCAATTCCATTTTTTAATGTGGGCGAAAATGTTCCTGAGGTAACTTCGCCAATTTCAATACCATCTGAATCTTTAACCTTCATTCCAGCGCGAGGAATGCCTCGATCCAGTGATTTCAGACCATGTAAAAATCTACGTGGACCATTTGTGCGCTCACTTCGCAATACGGCATCTCCTGAGAACTTCTCTTTCTTCCAACCCACAGCCCATGATGCGTTTGCTTGCACCGGCGTTATATCAAGTGAGAGTTCGTGACCATGCAGCGGGTATCCCATTTCAGTTCTCAACGTATCGCGAGCACCTAAGCCGCACACAACGCCGTCAAAGGCCGCGATTGCGGTAACAAGTGCGTCCCAAACTTTTTCGGCATCTTTCCACAACGGTAATAATTCAAAACCAAATTCACCTGTATATCCAGTTCGGCACAAAATTACATCGCATTGGGCGATCTTTACTTGTGCAAAACTCATGTATTCAATTGAAGTTTCAACGCCAAGAGATGCGAGAACTTGTTCTGTTGCTGGACCTTGTAACGCTAGTACCGCATACTCTGTATGTAAGTTTGTAATCGTAATTGCCGGCAGTTTTTTAGCCTCCAGTGCCGCAACCACATCTGATGTATTCGATGCGTTTGGAACAAGAAAAATGTCGTCCGATGAATTTCTGTAGGCAATCAGGTCATCTATTACGCCACCATCGTCATTGCACAACATCGTGTATTGAGCCATGCCATCAGATATACGATTAAGGTCATTAGTAAGAATTGCGTTGAGAAAATCTAGCGCGCCGCTTCCTTTCACACTGGCTTTGCCTAAGTGAGAAACATCAAAAAGCCCTACGCGTTCTCGAACCGCTGCGTGTTCAGCAAGCACCCCAGTGGCTGGATATTCAATTGGCATAAGCCAGCCGCCAAAATCTGCCATCTTGGCTTGGCGATCTAGGTGTTTTTGATGCAGAGGAGAATTTTTCACATTCACAACCTACTCCCACTGCAACAAAAGTTCCTACAACCGATAACCTGTGCGTCTTGCAGATTTGAAGAAGGAGCAGCATGTCCTCGTTGGCACTTACTGATGGCGCCGTAACCGGCGGTGTGATTGTCGTCGGGCTTTCATTTAATCCAAATAAAGCATCAGCATTGACCATTGAATCAGGCACGCTGACTCTGGATGCTAAAACATTGCTCGCTCAACTCAAAGAGCTCGGAGCAACCGGTAAATCTGATGAGATCATCAAAATTCCTGGCACCCGAACAAAACTAATCGTCTTTACCGGATTAGGTCAGAGCGAAAAAGAGTATGCGCATGAAACTCTACGTCGCGCGGCAGGAGCAGCTGCGCGCGCTTTAGCCGGAAGCGATGCTGCAACATTCGCCTTGCCAGCTACAAATATTGAAGCTGTCTCTGCAATTGCAGAAGGTGCAGCACTTGGCGCCTATGCCTTTGATGAATTCCGCGGCTCAACAAAATCAGAACGAAAATTGCCACTGGCAAAGATTGCCATTCACTCCAAATTTACTAAAAAAATTGAAGCGAAGAACGCGCTCAAGCGAGCACAGATAATTGCAAAGTACACACATTTGGTTCGAGATTTAATCAACACTCCCCCGTCACATCTGACTCCAGATACTTTTACTA
>JGI12421J11937_10000395_pt1 | contig 16850 bp, 18 predicted proteins | sample LakErihyJuly2011_2_FD_11937 | JGI IMG/M metagenome (IMG submission 11937)
ACCCATTCAGGAGCTGATAGAAAATATTTAGCGCTCTTTGTTTTGGGATACTCTGTATTAAGCCATAGAGTTTTAGAAAGTGAAACAATTTCATTAACCGGGGCACCAGCGCGAGCACGGAATTCAAAATCTCCAAGCTCTTTAATTATTGGCTCAGTTAATCCGCGTGGATCATGCCAAGCAAGGCCTGGGGCAAGTGGGTTTCCGGCATCATCGAGCAAGAAGCCAGTCTCACTAAAACCAGTAAATGCAATTGCAGCTACTACTCCGCCAGCATCTTGAGCTGCTTTTGAAGCTACAGATATCACTGTCTGAGCAAGTTTGCGAGCATCGATTTCACTAAAATTTTTCTCATGCGTGAAAGGTGTAATCTCTGAATACTCTGCAAGTATTTTTAAACTTGTATCAGTTGCTACAGCTTTAATATTTGATGTACCGATATCTACACCAATGAGTATTTGTTTAGACATATAAACCTAAATCTAGTCTTTCAACCTGGCATTTAATAGACCCTCATTAAAACATTTAATGAGATAGGCAGGAGATTTAGCCGAGAAAAAATGCTTTTCAGGGCTGGTTGAATACTCTGGCATGGCTCTAGAATAAGGGCATAGCTGGTGAAATCACTAGTAAAAATTGGAGTTACCTAATGTCTGATGTATCCATTCGCCTTAAGCGACTTTTTAATAATGGGCGTTGTCTTGATATTGCTATCGATCACGGGTTTTTTGGTGAAGTTACATTTCTTGCTGGTATCGAGGATATGAAAGTAGCAGTAGATACATTAGTAGCAGCCGCACCAGATGCGATTCAATTAACTATTGGACAAGCAAAGTTACTTCAAAATAATCCTTACCCAAATAAACCAGCATTAGTACTTCGAACAGATGTAGCAAATGTATATGGCAAGGTGATTCCAGATCATCTTTTTAGTATTTTATTAGGAGACCCAGTACTGCAAGCAGTTAGATTAGATGCTGCAATAGTTGTTGTGAATTTATTTGACTTACCGGGCCGGCCTGAACTTAAGGATGCTTGTATTAGAAATATTATGACCCTTAAAGCACAGTGTGAGCATTATGGAATGCCTTTAATGGTGGAGCCATTAGTAATGAAGGATGCTTCAGCAGGTGGGTACACCTCTGATGGTGATCTAGATAAAATTCTTTCATTAGTTCGCCAAGCAGTTGAACTCGGCGCCGATGTAATTAAGGCTGATCCAACTGATGATGCTGCCGATTATCACCATATAATTAAAATTTCCGGGGCAGTTCCAGTTTTAGTAAGAGGCGGTGGCAGGGTTGGCGATGAGGAACTTTTAAATCGCACCTCTGAAGTTCTAAAGCAAGGTGCGGCAGGAATTGTTTATGGCAGAAACATAATTGCGCACCCAAAACCTGCAAAAATTACAAAGGCTTTGATGGCTATGCTGCATAATCAAACATCAGTTTCTGAGGCACTAAAGATCATTTCTGCCTAACATGTTAACTCAAAAAATCGTTAAGGTTGGAATTATTGGCGGTGGACTAATGGGGCGTGAACTATTAGTTTTAGCTGGTAGATGGGATGCGTTAATTGAGCATCCAGTTCGACCAGTAATTACTGCTATTGCCGATACATCAGATTCTGCGCGTGAGTTTTTTACCAAAGCAGGAGTTAGTGAGTCTTATTCTGACTATAAACAACTACTTGAAAGTAAAAATGTAGATGTTGTATATATTGCAGTTCCTCATAATCTTCACCAAGAAATCTACTTAGCTGCGATTAATGCAGGTAAAGATTTTTTAGCAGAAAAACCATTTGGGATTGACTTAAACGCTGCTCAATCAATCTCTGATGCTTTGGTTGGTAAAAAAAACTTTGTTCGAGTATCAAGTGAGTTTCCGTTCTATCCAGGTGCTCAAGCAGCTCTAAAAGAAGTTAAAAGCGGCAGGTTAGGTGAAATTGTTGAGGTTAGATCTGGGTTGTTACATTCTTCAGACATTGACCCATTGAAATTAATTAATTGGAAGCGCCAGAAAAAATTCTGTGGCGAAATTGGCGTCCTTGGAGATCTTGGCATGCATGCCGCTCATATTCCACTGCGCTTAGGTTTTAGGCCTACTAGTGTTTTTGCAATTTTCTAGATGACATTATTACGCACCGCCCAGATGCTAAGGGAGAATTAGTAGTTTGTGACACTTTTGATAATGCAGTTCTAGCATTGCGCGCAAAAAGTTCTGAAAGTATTCGAGAATTTCCAATGTTCTGGGAGATGAAGCGAATTGCCCCAGGTGAAATTAATACTTTCTATTTCACTGCGACTGGACTAACTGGTGGGGTTCGCTTTTCTACCCGAAATCCTGCTGTCTATCAAACTTTCACACTTAAAGATGGCAAGCAAATTTGGTCAGAAATACAACCAGGCTATAACACTAATTGGCCGGTAGTTACTGGCCATATTTTTGAGTTTGGTTTTCTTGATGCACTACTTCAAATGTGGGCTTCATTTTTAGCAGAGCGCGAAGGAAGTCTGGGGGATCGATTTGCATGTGCTTCAGTTGCAGAAGTTTTAGATTCCCACAAAGTATTTGCTGCCGCACTTAATTCACATCAGAGCCGCGGGCAAGTATTAATAGCCTAAATTAATACCGAGCTTTCATGTATTTAAGTGCATGAGCAGCTAGATCATCTGAGTCTTCCCATAGGTTTCTCCAAATACATAAAGCATTAGAAAGTGCTGGGTCAACGACTACTGATGAGAATGATTCAAAGGTGATCGGGCCTGAATAATTTATCTTCTTTAATGCTGTAAAGAATGTATCAAAATCTACATTGCCAGACCCTAAGTAACCACGATGGCTTTCACCTATATGAACATATCCAAGAGCGTCACCAGCATCTAATACTGCCTGTGACATTCCATCCTCTTCGATATTCATATGATAAGTGTCTAAGTGCAAATAAGCATTTGGTCTATTTACAGCTTCAAGAAACTTAAGTCCTTCTTTTCCAGTGTTCATAATATTTGTTTCATATCTATTAACTACTTCTAGATTTATATTTATACCCTTATCAGCTGCGTAATCAGCAAGGCGGGCAACTGCCGCAATTGAGTTAGCTCGATTTTCAGCAGAGGCAGGTCCAGGATATTTACCTAAACTGCAGTAAATAACTCCACAAAGCTCAGTTGATCCAATTGCATGTAACGTATCAACAACTTTTCTAAGAAGCTCATCGCCTTTTTTTACAATAGATGGATTTGTACTCGTAACATCTGTCTCAGGGGAAAGTCCCAATGAGGCAGTAGCAAATAATCCATACTCTGATAACACCGCTTTTGTCATTGCCACATCTATTTTGTCTGGCTCAATCATCAACATTTCAATGTAGTCATAACCAGCTTTTTTAGCACTGGCGGCAGCCTTTCGAGCACTTGCCTCTGACCAATCACCAGCCCAAACAAGAGCATGTCCACCAAATTTTAATGCCTTTTTGTTAGTCATTTATTTTCCTATCTATTGAATAGCAGACTAAAGGTAATTAGAATCTTAGAGTCTGTTTAACGATATAGGAAGGCTTTTTTAAATAATTATGAAAGCTGTCCTTTTGACTGAAATCGGTAAGTTAGAAGTTAAAGAAATCCCAACTCCAAAACCAGGTAAAGATGAATTAGTTATCAAAATGCTTGCCTGCGGTATTTGTGGAACTGATAGACATATTTTATTAGGTGAGCATCCAGCGGCGATGCCTTTAGTTTTAGGTCATGAATTTGGTGGTGAGGTAACTGAAGTAGGTGAAGGTGTTGATTTTAAAGTAGGGGATCTAGTTTCAGTTGATCCAAATATTGTTTGCGGAACATGTGATCACTGCCTTGCAAAGCGAACAGCTCACTGTCGAAATCTTGCTGCCCTTGGCGTCACATTAAATGGGGGATTTGCAGAGTATGTTCTGCTTCCTAAAAGCCAGGCCTATTTAGTTCCTAAGAACTTAAATCCGCTTTACTTAGGTTTAGTAGAGCCACTTGCTTGTTGCATCCGCGGAATGGATCTTGCGCAAGTAAAAGCAGGGGATCGTGTGGCAGTCCTTGGTGGTGGCTCGATGGGAATGTTAATTGTGCAANTAGTTAAATTAGCNGGAGCAAGTGAAATNATNTTAATNACNAGACAAAAANAACGACGNGAAATNGCTATGAAACTAGGNGCAACNAGCACGATTGATCCANTAGCNGAGGATGTTACAAAGNTTCTAAANGATATTGATGTTTCATTTGAGGTTGCCGGNGTNAGNCAAACCTTTCAGCAAGCATGTGCGATAACTCGATCTGGTGGAACAGTNCTNGTNCTCGGCGTNGCTCCATCGCATGAGACNGTGCAATTTAGTGTTTATGATCTNTTNATTAGGGGATTAAAGATAATTGGTTCATATATAAACCCATATACCCAAGGAAGGGCTGCTGAATTAATCTCAAGTGGAAAATTAAACCTTGACCTACTTATTTCAAAAACTGTCTCCTTAGATGAATTACCAGCTGTTTTAGCGGCCAGTCCTGGCCAAGGCGATATTAAATATATTGTGACAGGAGATTAAAATGGCAATTGATCCAATTATGAACAGCGAAAATATCCTGGGTCGATTTTCTCTGCGCGGAAAAGTAGCTTTAGTAACAGGTGCGGGGCAAGGAATTGGACGGGCTTTTGCGCACGCACTAGCTGATGCCGGCGCAGATGTTGCAGTAATTGATCGAGAAAAAGAGGCATCACAAATCGTAAGTGATGAGATTAAGCGGAGAAACCCAAGTCAAAAATCAATTGCTATTACTGCTGATGTAACTGATGAATCACAAGTTAAAGAAACCATTAAAGAGGTTGTAAGTGAATTAGGGGATTTAACAATTGCCTGTAATAACGTTGGAACTGGGCAATGGATTGATAGCGAAAATATGCCCTACGCTGATTTTCAAGCAATGATGAGAATTAATCTTGATTCAGTTTTTTTATGTGCTCAGAATGAAGCNAAACATATGTTTACGCGTGGTTACGGCAAGATAATAAATACCGCTTCAATGTCAGCACATGTTGCTAATTTCCCGCAAAATCAATCTCATTACAACACTTCAAAAGCTGGCGTGATTTCTCTGACCAGAAGTCTTGGAACTGAATGGGCTGATCGAGGGGTTCGAGTAAATAGCATTTCACCTGGCTACACAAGAACTCCATTAGTGGAGGAATTACTTGAAACAGAAATTGGGAAAAAAATGTGGCCAGTCTGGAAATCAAGAATTCCACAGCAGAAAATGGCTGAAGTAACTGATTTACAAGGCGCCATAGTCTTTCTAGCATCTGCAGTTTCAGATTACATGACTGGGTGTGATTTAGTTATCGATGGCGGGTATACAGCCTGGTAATTAATCAGATCAGAATGTATAAGATTTACTCATGAGCGTTTTAGTCTTTGGTAGCTTAAATTTAGATTTAGTTACCTACGCCGATAAGTTGCCTGCAATTGGTGAAACTATTGTTGGCGAGAAACTACTTAAGTTTCCTGGTGGTAAAGGTTTAAATCAAGCAATCGCAGCAAGAAGAGCTGGTTCTGAAGTTTTAATGGTTGGCTCGATCGGAAATGACTTAGACGGTGATTTTTTATTTGATATTTTAAAGAGTGAAAATATCGATCATAAATTTATTACCAAAACTTCAGAGCAAACTGGTATTGCCGTTATTGAAGTATCAAAAAGTGGTGAAAATAGAATAATCATCATCGCTGGAGCTAATTCTAAAACTAAATTTTCAGATGAAGTTTTAACTAGTTCACCTTTAGTAACCGTTTCTTTAGCTCAGCTAGAAACACCAATTATTGAAGTTGCTAAATTTATTCAAAAGAGCAAAGCGGCTGGAAAAATCACTATCTTAAATCCAGCACCAATTCAAAAACTTGATGAAGCATTACTGAAAGATACCGATTATTTAATTGCCAATGAGACAGAGGCATCATTTTTAGTCGGTAACGCTGTTGAGCACTTAAGTAAAGATGAGGCAGTAATGATTGCAAGACAATTACAAAAAGATGGCGCGAAAAAAGTGATAATTACATTAGGAGCACAGGGAAGTATTTACTTAGATCAGGAAAAGGATTTATTTACACCTGCCTATAAAGTGAACGCAGTGGATACAACGGCGGCAGGTGATGCATTTTGTGGCGCATTTGCAACCGCTATATCCGAACATAAACCAGTTGAATATGCGCTCAAATTCGCCTCAGCCGCAGGCGCCTTGGCTGCAACTAAAGCGGGGGCGGTGCCATCTCTGCCTAGTCAACAAGAGATATTGTCAATGATTACATCTTTAGACTAAGTTTTCATCATGATTAAAAATGGAATTCTGCATCCTCAGTTAGCCTCACTACTTGCCAGATTTAGGCATGTTAATTCAATAGCAATTGTTGATGGTCCATTTCCATTTTACCCAGGTATAGAAACGATTGAATTAGCGATAACTATGGGCTGGCCAACAATCCCACAAGTGCTTGATGAAATCTTGCCATTTTTAGATGTGACCTCTTTAGTTTTAGCAAATGAGTTTGAGGAAAAAGTTGATAAGAAGATAGTTGAAAAATACATTAGCCACCATAAAGGTATCCCTACAACAAAGGTTGCTCATAGCGAATTTAAGAAACTAGCAAGTCAATCTTTGGGAGTTATTCATACTGGCGATGGCATTCCTTATAGTTCAGTTATTTTAAGATCAGGTTTTTAGTAATTGTGAAGAAAAAAGCTAGTGATATCTGCATAGGTGTAATTGGTGCAGGAGTTATGGGAAGTGGGCACGCACTTTATATTTCAGAGAGTGTTAAGGGTGCACGAGTAGCTGGTATATATGATGCAAATGCAATTGTTGCAAAGAAAGTAGCTAGTAAAGTTAAAAAAACTAGCAGTTACCCAGTAGCGGTCTATAACTCAATTGAAAGTATGCTAGCGGCTAAAGAAATAACTGCAATAATTATTGCATCCCCGGATCATCTTCACTCCGAACACCTATCAATGGCATTAGCTGCTGGAAAAGATGTGCTTTGTGAAAAACCATTAGCCTCAAATGAGTCTGACGCTAAAAAAGTTGCACAAAATGCAAATAAATCTAAGTCAATAGTTGGTATTGGATTTATGCGTAGATTTGATCCAGCTTACCTAGAGCTAAAGCGAGTAATTCGCAGTGGAAAATATGGAAAAGTTTTACAAATTCGCTGTACCTCAAGAAATGTTAGCTCACCAACTGCAACTACAGCCATGTTATTAACCAATGTTGCAGTGCACGAGGTTGACGTAATTAGATGGTTATTAGAGGAAGAAATTAAGTCCATGAGTGTTAATTTAACTAAGGTTACTTCGAAGGCAAATTCAAAACTTTCTGACCCAATTTCAGTGAATTGCTACACCACATCTGGCGTCTTAGCCACAATTGATATTTGTGCAAATAGCACATATGGCTACGAAGTTGGCATGGAGGTAATAACTGAGCGCGCATCCCTTGTTGTTGAAAATCTAGGAGATTTAACAATTATCAAAGATTTTTATCTACCGAAGCGAAAGTCAGGAAAGTTGCATAAAGATTGGATGGGTCGATTTAAACCAGCTTATATTGCCGAATTAAATGCATTTGTTGATTCAATTAAAAAGCGAAAGCTTCATCCAAACTTTGCTACAGCAGATGATGGTTTAGCTGCGAGCATTGCATGCGGCCTCGGTGTAAGGAGTTTGCAAAACTAGTAACGTTGTCCAGATTTACCCTGAATTAATCGTTGATAAGCATTTTGTACTTCGACCACATCACTTACACCTGATACTCCTACCTCCCAAAAAGTTCCACCCTCAGTCCATTTTTCTGGATGGGTTTGAATAACTAATACAGTCACACCTGGTAATTTTTTTGCAGATTTGAATTCATCTACTAAGTTATTAATAGTTACGTTAATTGCTCTAGCGCCTAAGGATTTAGCATGAGCAACAAAATCCACTTTAAATGGAGGATTTAAATCTGAATCATTAAACATGGTGCGATAACTTTTTGAACCATTTGATACTTGTAGCCTTTGAATTACTGCGAATCCTGCATTGTCGCAAAGAATATAAATTATAGAATCGCCATTATTAACTGCAGAGAGAATTTCACTGTTCAACATTAAATATGAGCCATCACCAACCATTGAGATTACTTTTCCATCACGATTGGAAGCCTTAAGTGCTAGAGCAGCACCCCATGCACCTGCAATTTCATATCCCATACAGGAGTATCCGTACTCGCAATCAAATGAATCTATGCTCTTACTTAACCAGTTGTTATTTAGTTCCCCTGGGAGCCCACCTGCAGCAGTTAATACATAATCTGAAGCAGTTGCTACTTCGTTTATTGCGACAACAACTTGAGCATACGATGGTAAATCTAACTTTTCCGCAACTCTAGATTTTATATTATTTTTCACACTCGCTTGAGTAGTAGATCTCTTTGCTGACCAATTTTGGTCCGTTTTATACCCTGCTAATTGGTTCTCTAGCTCCAATATTGTTTCTTTGGCATCACCAGTGAGTGCAATAGCATTTCGCTTGGTAGCATCAAAGCGTGCTGTATTAATTGAGATAATTTTTCGAATTGGATTTTTAAATAGAGTCCAGGACCCAGTAGTAAAATCTTGTAGCCGCGTTCCAATTGAGATTATTAGGTCTGCCTCTTCTGCAAGTAAATTAGCAGGATCACAGCCTGTTACTCCTACTGGACCACACCAGGAAGGATCAGTGGCTAGAAGTGATGCTTTGCCAGCCACAGTTTCAACAACTGGAATTTCAAAGAGATTAGCAAAGTGCGAGAGTTCTTTGTGTGCTTTACTGTATCTAACTCCACCACCTGCAATTATTAGCGGCTTTTTTGATTTTTTAATGGCACTAGCTGCATCGCTAAGTGATTTTGAGTCGACTCTCAACCGTTTAATTTCATGAACTACATCTTTAAAGAATTCGTCAGGAAAATCAAAAGTTTCGACCTGAACATCCTGGGGAAATCCCAAAAATACTGGTCCGCAATCTGCTGGATCTAATAAAGTTTGAATTGCAGCAGGCAGAGTATTTAGTAGTTGCTCGGGGCTAGTAATTCGATCCCAATATCGCGTCACAGATTTAAAGGAATCATTAACTGTTATTGATGGTGAATTAAAATGTTCTACCTGCTGTAATACTGGATCAGATCGACGCGATTTAAAAGTATCACCAGATAAAATTAACAATGGAAGTCTGTTTGCCATGGCCACACCAGCTGCGGTTACAACATTTGTTGCTCCCGGACCGATAGATGTTGTTACGACAGCACACTGAGTCCTTAGTTGGGCCTTACTAAAACCAACACCTGCCAGTGCCATTCCTTGTTCATTTTGGCCTTTAATTGTTGGCAAAAATTGTTTGTAACGTTCAAGTGCATCACCAATGCCTAGTGCATTGCCATGACCAAAAATTGCAAATACTAATGGGAAAATAGGCTTGATTTCACCATCAATTCTAATTTTTTGAGCAATTAAATATTTAATTAAGGCTTCTGCAGTAGTACACTTCATATTCATACCCTATCTACTAATCCAAATTTATGAAAGAATAAATAAATGAAATCTTTTTACTCACGAATTGCTTCTGCGCCAATCTCTTGGGGTATATGTGAGGTTCCTGGTTGGGGAAAGATGCTTCCTACTGATCGAGTTTTATCAGAAATGCAGAATTTAGGTTTACCTGCAACAGAGCTAGGCGCACCTGGTTTTTTACCAAGCGACCCTAGTGAAATTTCAGCCAAATTAGATGAATTTGAAATGAGTTTAATTGGTGGATTTACGCCAGTCGTAGTTCACGATAGTAACCAAAATGATGAAACCCTCAGACAAATTAAGAAAACAGCAGATCTATTTAAAAAAACTGGTGCTACTCATATAGTTTCATCACCAGTTTATAGTTGGAATTGGGATAAACCAGAGCCGCTTTCTAATGATCAATATAAAAATATGTTTGAAATGTTTAACGAAATAGATAAGATTTGTGCGGACTACGGCCTTCAAAATGTTTTACACCCCCACTTACAAACAACAGTTGAGACGAAAAAAGACGTTGAGAGAGTTCTTAATGGTTGTGGCGTTAAGTGGTGTCTAGACACAGGGCACATGGCAATCGGTGGAGTTGATGTAGTCGAGTTTGCAAAAAAAGCCTCTGATCGAGTTGGTCATGTTCATTTAAAGGATGTTAATCTCGCTAAATCGGAATCGGTATTATCACGCAGAGAGTCAATTATGTCAGGGGTGCAGAATGGGTTATTCACTCCACTTGGTTCTGGTGATGTGCCAATCGCTGAAGTTATTAAAGTTTTAGAAGAATCGGGTTACCAAGGTTGGTATGTAATTGAACAAGATTGTGCAATTACTGGGGAGGTTCCAGCGAATGGTGATGGTCCTGTAAAAATGATTAGTAAGTCGTTAGATTATTTGAATTCCCTAGACCTAAAATGAGCAGAAGATTATGAATACAAAATTAGATTTAATAAGTGTGGGAAGAATAAGTTTAGATTTTTACGCCAACGAGTCAAATGTTGGATTTGAACAGGTTAAATCCTTTAGTATGTCAATTGGTGGTAGCCCCACAAATGTTGCAATTGCAGCGGCTAGATTAGGAAATAAATCTGCGGTTGTAACCAATATTGGGCGCGATGCTTTTACAGATTATATTCTAAATAAGCTGAATGAATTTTCTGTAGATACCAGTTATGTTGGAATCGATGAAACTCAATTTAGTCCAGCCGTTTTTGCTGCCATGGATGATCCATATAATCCTTCAATATTCTTTAATCGCCCCCAGCTTGCTCCTGATACAGGTATTTCAAAAGAGAGATTAAGTGAACAGGTAATTAAATCAGCAGGTGTTCTTTGGGTCTCTGCATGTGCATTAGCTGTTGGACAGACGGCAAGTTCGATTCAGGATTGGTTAGTGATTCGCAATAGTAGTGGCCATACAATTTTAGACTTGGATTATCGTCCAACTTTTTGGAAAAATGAATCAACCGCAAGACAAGTTACTTCAAAAGCTATTGAGGCTAGTACAGTGTTAGTTGGAAATCGTAAAGAGTTCGAAGTAGCAACTGGTATGTCAGATCCTAATCAAATTAGTAAGAAACTATTAGGTAATCAGATTTCACTCGTAATTGTAAAGTTAGGTGAGGATGGGGTTTATATGGCAACAAAAGAGAAAAATTTTTTAGTTAAGCCAGTTAAGGTTGATGTTAGATGTGGACTTGGTGCAGGTGATGGCTTCGGCGGAATGCTTGTACATGGGCTTTTAAGATCTTGGCCTGTTGAAAAAATTGGTGATTATGCAAATGCTGCCGGCGCAATAGTTGCATCAAGGCTTTTATGTTCAGATGCGATGCCAACGTTAAGTGAAGTAGAATCTTTATTAGTCGGGGTGAATAAGTAATGAAATTCAACGAGAAAACCTACAATAATCTTTGTGAAGACAGAGTTAACAATCCACTTAAACTTCAAAAACTTCTTAAAATGCGCAAGCGCCGTACTAAGTTAACCAAAGACGGCAAATTATTTATTGTTGCAGCTGACCATACAGCTCGAGGAATTATTGCAGCATCTGGTAATAAAATGGCTATGGCTGATAGGTTCGAACTATTAGGGCGATTGATTCGAGCACTCACTGTGCCTGGTGTAGATGGAGTTTTAGCTACCGCAGATATTATTGAAGAACTTGCCTACTTTGGCGCCTTAGATAATAAGGTAGTTTTTGGAAGTATAAATAGAGCTGGGATTTTAGGTGCTGACTGGGAGTTAGACGATCGCCAAAGTGCATATGATGTAGCAGGTATAAAAGAATTTGGTTTAGAAGGCGGTAAAACACTTTTAAGAATTGAAAATACAGATAGTGGTGTGTTAAATACCATGGAAATGGTTTCAAGGGTAAATTCTGAATTATCTAGGGCTAAAAAAATTTCGATAATAGAGCCACTTCCATATATAAAAAACAGTGATGGGAAATTTGAGCTTAATAAAAGTATCGAGGAGTTAGTAAGAGTCATTGGAATTGCTTCAGGACTTAGCTCTTCTAGCGCCTTTACTTGGTTAAAAATACCTGTTTTAGATGATTTTGAATATGCTGCGAAAGCAACCACGCTGCCGTTAATGTTACTCGGTGGTGATCCTGGTAAAGAATTGGCAACAGACATTTAATAAATGGGAGCAAGCGTTTAAATATAAAAATGTCCGAGCTTTAATTCCAGGAAGATCGTTACTTTTTAGTCCAGACCTAGAGGTTGAAGATGCTGTCGCAAAAGCTGTATCAATTGTGAGGAAACTCTAATGAGTTGGCAATATAGAGGAATTAATGAAATTACTCCCAAGGATGCCAATTGGAATTATTGTGGAATGAAAATTTTTGATTTATCAGTTGAAGGTACTCATCAGATTATTTTTGATAATTTTGAGGGAATTTTATTAAGTTTATCCGCAGAAAATGTGGCTGTAACTGTCGATCAGGTTGAGTTTAAATTACAAGGTAGGACCGGGGTTTTTGCGGGTATTTCAGATTGGATATACATACCAGTCGGCTCAAGTCTTAAAATATTAGGAAATAATGGCCTCGTTGCGTTATGTACAGCGCAAGCAACAAAGGTATTTCCAACTTGTTATGTCGGTAAAGATAAAGTTTCGGTAGAGATCAGGGGTAGTTCTTTTGCTACAAGGCAAGTAAACAATATTGCAACTCCTGAAAGTTTTGGGGGTGCTGAGAAGATATTAGTTTGTGAGGTCTTAACTCCGGGTGGTAACTGGTCTTCTTGGCCACCACATCGACATGATGGTATTGCAGATTGTGAATTTAATAATGAAGAAATATATTACTTTCAAATTGGTGCGAATAATTCAAATCATGGATCAACTCAAGGGCACGGTTTTTTTAAGGTTTATTCATTTGATGGACAAATTGACGAAACAATGACAATTAAGGATAAAGATTTTGTAATCGTTCCCCATGGTTATCACGGTCCTTCTATAGCAGCCCCGGAATATCCGATGTATTTTTTAAATGTTTTGGCTGGACCTGCCCAAAATCGGAGTATGGGATTTTGTGATGATCCAAGCCACCACTGGATTAGAGATAGTTGGAAGAGTCAACAACAAGATCCACGCCTACCTATGACGAGTCTAAACGGAAGAAGGAGTNAATAATGACTGCGCGTAAAAATATTGCTGTTGCAGTNGTTGGTTTAGGTTGGATGGGTCAAGCGCACAGTAGATCATTAATTCGTATACCAACTTTGTTTTCAGATAGAAACTTCAACCCAATATTACGAGTATGTGCTGATTTTGATTTGAATCGAGGAAATCAAGCTGTAGCAGATTTTGGATTTGAGCGTTCAACTCAAAATTGGCAAGATGCAGTAGAAGCAAATGATGTTGATGCGGTATGGGTGTGCGCACCTAATATGTTACACCTGCCGATAATTGAAGCCGCAAGTAAGGCAGGAAAAATAGTTTTTTCAGAAAAACCTATTGGTGGAAAACCTGAGCAAACTGTAGAAGCATTTAAAATAGCGGCTAAAAATAAAACTTTCACAGGTGTTGGCTATAACTATCTATGGGCACCGCTTGTGCTACATGCCAAAAAGATGATTTCTGAAGGTGAGTTAGGAGAAATAATTCACTTTAAAGGTAGATTTTTTTCGATGTATGGAAGCGATGAATTAGGTTTACTATCTTGGCGATTTAAGTTTGATCAAGCTGGTTATGGAGTTTCAAGTGATATTTTAAGTCACAGTATCTCTCTAGCTCAATTTTTAATTGGTGAGATAACAGAGGCTGTAGGAATGAAAGAGACAACGATTAAAAAGCGGCCCCTACCTTCAAATAACTCCAGTCACTATAGTCGAGGAAAAATTGGTGATCCACTTGGTGAGGTTGAGAACGAAGATTTTGCTTCAATGTTATGCCGGTTTAAAAACGGTGCTACGGGTACTTTTGAAACTAGCCGAACCGTAGTTGGACCTGAGAGCGAGAACTTATTTGAAATTTATGGAACAAAAGGAGCACTCAAATGGAATCACGAAAGCTTAAACGAGTTGCTCTACTATAAAAAAGATAATATTTTAGAAACTGGCTATACAAAAATTCTAGGGGGAGACCGTTTTGATTTTCATGGAGCATTTGTACCTGGCCAAGGTAATAGCTTAGGAACAGAAGATTTAATTTGTATAGAAGACTATTCATTTCTTACCGCGTGGGTTAAAGGCCAGGAATTTAAACCTTCATTTTCAGAAGCTGTCGATGTTGTTAGTGTCCAAGCAGCTTTGATTAAGTCTTGGGAGAGCAGAAAATGGGAAACTGTTAAGAGGTTAAGTTAGTCTGATAGTAAATGATCCAACCAGATCGAGACGGGCAAGATAGTATTTAGCAATGAAAATGCAACTAGCAATATCAGTTTTTCTAATTGCCTACCTTTTAATTGCCTCTGAAAAGGTAAATCGCATTGCAGTTGCACTAGGCGGAGCGGCAGCAATGATCCTGATCGGTGCCACCGATGCAGATGCCATTTTTTATGACCATGACACAGGAATTGATTGGAATGTAATTTTCCTGTTGCTGGGCATGATGATAATTGTTGGAGTTATCCATAAAACAGGGTTATTTGAATTTTTAGCTATCAAAGCTATAAAGATAGCGAAAGGTGAGCCTAAGCGGGCACTAGTTTTTTTGATTATCTTAACGGCAGTTGCAAGTGCAATTCTAGATAATGTAACCACTATTTTATTAGCAATACCAATGACTTTGGTGGTTTGTAAGCAATTAAATGTTTCACCTATACCTTTTATTTTATCTCAAGTTTTTGCATCCAATATTGGTGGGGCAGCCACTTTGGTTGGAGATCCACCAAATATCATAATTGCAAGTCGGGCAGATCTTTCATTTAATGATTTTTTAATTCATATGGCGCCTTGGGTTATTGTCGTAATGCTAGTAATAACTCCTATGTTGGTCTTTATGTTTAGGAAACAATTAGTCAACGCGCCTGAGGATCGAAATAGGATTAGTAAACTTGATGAAAAATCTTATTTAAAAGATAAAGTTCTGTTAAGGAAGAGCTTATTTGTTTTAGGTGCCGTAATGATTGCGTTTGTACTCCACACTGCTCTTAACCTTGAGCCATCTATTGTTGCAATGCTAGGTGCTGGGTTATTGGTAGGTATAAGTGGCTTAAAGCCAAAAGATTATGCAATGGATGTGGAGTGGGGGACATTAGTATTTTTTGCCGGGCTATTTATTATGGTTGGTGCNTTAGTTAAAACTGGTGCACTTGGTGAGTTTGCAGCTTTTCTTAAAGATCAAGTTGGTGATCAGGCATCTCTTGCCGCAATGGTTTTGCTATTTGCTTCTGCAATTCTTTCGGGCGTAGTAGATAACATTCCATATGTTGCAAGTATGTCACCAGTTGTTACTGAATTAGCAGCAAATGTTTCAGATAAGCATGGTGATGTACTTTGGTGGTCATTAGCCTTTGGCGCAGATTTTGGTGGAAATGCCACAATTATTGGCGCAAGCGCAAATGTTGTAGCTATTGGATTAGCTCATAAGGCTGGAATTAAAATAAGTTTTTGGCAGTTTGCTAAGTACGGNATTCCCGTAACACTAGTCAGCGTTTTACTAGTTGCTCCCTATATTCTAATTAGGTANTTTTAGTTTTNATGTGCAACAAATAAAAGGAGTGGNTNAAAATGTGTAGTCTAGTAACTTGTAAANNATGTAAAAAACCAACCTGGTCNGGNTGTGGNGANCATATCGANGANGCATTAGNTGNNATNGCTCTAGCTGATCGCTGTGCTGGCCATGCTGGTGAAGTGAAAAAAGTAGGCCTGCTGAGNAGATTATTTAAACNCTAATTNAATGCANATTAAGGTTGAAGCAGCGAGCGAGTTAGATGCTGATCGTCTTCGCACCCTTCGATTAGCAGCACTTAGTGACTCACCANATTCTTTTGGNGCNAAATATGAAGTTGANAAAGAAAAACCAATAAATTTTTGGCAAAACTCNGNCCGNATTACCAATTGGTGNCTGGTATCTGCAGATGGTGGCGACATTGGGTTAGTTGCAGTAGATAAAGCTACTCAGGACAGAACAGCTGATTGCTGGGTTTCAGCATGGTGGATTCAAAAGGAATTCAGGGGTAAGGGAGTAGCAAGGTTGATGATGGATTGGATAGATCAACTAGCTAGTAAAAACGATTGGCACCGGATAGGCCTTGGCGTGTGGCCTGATAATAAACAGGGGATTAGCGCATATAAAAAGTTAGGATTCGTTGCAGGTAGTGAGCTGATGCCAAGTAGATCCATTCCTGGCTTGTTATATCTACCTATGTTTAGAGATATTGGGGGTGAATCACTTGAGCAAGCGTGAAATTGATTCATATATTGCCCAACAGAGTGAGCCAAATAAAAGTAATTTAAAAGTAATGCGTGAAATCATTCTAGAGATTGAACCAACTTTAAAACAAGGTATTTCCTATGGCAGGCCAGCATTTAAATTAGATGGTGATGTTGTTTGTGGCCTAGCTGGGCGAAATAATGGTTGCTCTTTTTACCCATTTAGCGGATCTGTTTTAGCAGCTTTAAAAAATGATTTAGTTAAATATAAACAAAGCAAAGCGGCACTTCATTTTAATTCACCACTACCCAAGACACTTGTGCGTAAATTGATGACCCAGCGCATGGTGCAGATAATGGTCAAAAAGAAGCGCAAGTAAAGTTGTAGTATTAGGGTGTGAAAGAGCCTAAGAAATCTAATCAAGACCTTGATATCTCCCA
>JGI12421J11937_10000396_pt1 | contig 16826 bp, 18 predicted proteins | sample LakErihyJuly2011_2_FD_11937 | JGI IMG/M metagenome (IMG submission 11937)
GTAGGTGTGGGCATGTTTGCACCCACCCACACACACACATTCCTACACACACAGTGACGCACTTACACTTACACACACAGTGACACATTCACACACACAGTGACACACCAACACATACAGTAATACACGTGTGTGTGTGTGGGTAGGTGTGTGTGTGTGTGGGTGTGCGTGTGTGGGTAAGTGTGTGTGTGTGAGTAGGGGTGTGGGTGTGAATAAGTGTGGACGTGTTTGCACTTACCCATACACACACATGTGTGTGTGTGTAGGTAGGTGTGGGCATGTTTGCACCCACCCACACACACACATTCCTACACACACAGTGACGCACTTACACTTACACACACAGTGACACATTCACACACAGTGACACACTCACACATACAGTGACACACGTGTGTGCATGTGTGTGGGTAGGTGTGTGTGTGGGGGTGTGCGTGTGTGGGTAAGTGTGTGTGTGTGAGTAGGGGTGTGGGTGTGGGTAAGTGTGTGCGTGTTTGCACTCACCCATACACACATTCCTACACACACAGTGACGCACTTACACTTACACACACAGTGACACATCCACACACACAGTGACGCACCTACACAGACATACACACAGGGACAAACCTACTTACACAGTGACACACTTACCCACACAGTGAAGCACCTACCCACACAGTGACACACCCAACCACACAGTGACACACCTACACACACCTACCTACACACACAATGACACACCCATACACCTACTCACACCCACACACACAGTGACACACCTACATATACCCACACACACACTCACACCAACACCCCCACCCACCCCATAATACCTTAACAATAACAGGGATTCCAGGGGGGTTCTCATCAAGTGGATCAAGCTCTGCCTAAAGATGTTCAGTGATTTTATCAAGATTTTATATATTTTATCTATTTCATATACTAAGTGATATTAAAATGTGAAATTATACCTGAACACTAACAGGAGTATTCATCAAAAGTTTTTCGTCAAGTGGATCAATTTCAGCCTAAATATTATATGAATGGTTAGTTTTAAGGTCAGTTTTTTTTTTCTTTCAAGATTTTATATACTAAATGCTATTAAAAGCTTTATTTTGTTATACCTTCACATCTACAAGCACTCCATCTAACTCATCATCATGAGCTAAAATTTCTTCCAATTCTTTGTCTGTCCACAACGGTTCAGTCCAAAGAGTCGGATTTTTCGCCTACGTAATAAAAAATGATAAATATTACCATTGGCAGAATTTTATTGTTTTTAGTTTTTTTCAATAAATTTTTTTACGGCAAATACCTTTGATTTGGCTAATATAGCATTTGCTACTTTAGGAGGTATGTTGAGTCGTTCAACTACAGGTCTCAATATCTAAATGGTAGTTTTAAATATGTTTAAATAGCAATAATTAATTATAAAAAAATAAAATGGGGTTTTTATATTATTCGTAACAAATTTTTACCTTTCCACTTTTTTCTTGTTGGTAAAAAGGACAACTTGCCAGTGGATCGTCTACTTCACATAGGGGGCAGTACGGGGTGTGGTGTTTAGTGCGGTAATGTGCATCCAGTTCAAAGCAATATTCACTGGTGAATGCACAAATATTACAATTGTGCTGGAATGAACGAACGTTCTTTTTATGGAGCCCAATTGACTTTTGCTCTTCTAATGTCCTTTTTTTGCTGGGGATCATTTTCTTATCTGTAATTGATATCATTATTGTCTGGGCGGAAATATGGAAGAAGAAATTGTCTCACAAATTTAAATTTCGAGACTTTTCTAGGAGCCCCCAATTTTTTTGGTCCTATTAAAGGGCACCCGTCTAACAAAGCGTGCCCTTTAATAGGGCCAAAAATATCTCAGGCTCCTAGAAAAGTATCGATTTCCTGCCCGATTTATTCAGAATCATTGAACCAAGTCCATATAGTGATTTGGCCTGGTAAATCTTAAAACTTCATGTTAGATTTACCGCACTGTGGCATTAATAGTTATATTTTTTACCTAGTGTTTGTGAATGTTTTTATATATTTGTGAGACAAATCTTTCCTAATTCAATTCTATTATATACTCCCACTTTTCAATAAGATGAACTATTTGCTCTAGTTTCTCGTTGATTGATTTGATAGCTTCTCTCCTGTGTACGATATCTTGGATATCTTGGCACCTCAAAAGTGCTCTTTCCAGCCTATGTCGCTTCCATCTGGCGTAGAATTTGACGGTGGAGAGATCCATTAATTCCACCTCCGCCATAACGAAATCATCCGTGGACGAATACCGCCCATCTTCTACTTTTTTGTCCATCTCGTCAAAACGAAACTGCTCCAAATCATCAGCAATTTCATTCAGGGTTTCCATTATTTTCTGGAAAATTTTTTTTAAATGTTTAAAAAAAAATAAAAATAGAATTTTGAAAAACATGTTTAAATTGATGTATGTCAAATTTGAGGTGGAAGATAAATAAAAAAATGTCGGTTGTTTAAATTGATGTATGTCAAATTTGGGTCGGAAGCTAAATAGAGGATTGCAGGGTTGAGTCTTGGTTCTTGGTAGGTTGACTGGATCCTGCAAATATTTTTTCGATAATTTGCTTTCGGTGTGTGTTGGTAAGAATGGGATTGATTACAGCAGCTATTCTGATTTTATCAAGTTCTTTTTGAAAAAAATCATTTTTTCTGGTGGCTTTTAAATCTTCAATAAGATGGATAGGAGTGTAGATGTATGTAATGCGACCAAAACTAACAGTTTTTTGAATTTTTATTTTGCTCAAAAAGTCTTCAGCTTCTTTTTCAGTCATTGTAATCTTCAATAGTAGCAACAACCGTTAGACAATTAAAGGATAATCTGTTTTTTGGTATTGATAATGGTTTATTCATGTTATTTTTAATCACAGTAAATAACAAGGAATCTGATGGTATTATTGTAATTTGAGAAGTAAGACCATAACGAAACAATAAATCTGTACCATAAATTATAGATTGAGTAGGCAAAGAGGATTCTACCAACACAGGAAAATAAATAGTTTGTTTCTCAAAAGGTTGAATATTTATACTATGAGGATAAATTAATGTTATATTTGGTCGATTATGGGCAAAATGTCTATAGGCCGGAGATTGAGGCGATCCCACATAGTTGATTTTAACAATAGGGGTGGGATGATCATTCTCAGTTCGGTTTTTGCGGCTTTTATATTGCGGTGAAGGGATTGTAATGGAATTCATTTTAATTTTCTGGAATAAATTTTAAAAGATTTTTTAAACAGGTATTGTTTCTTTCTAGCAGTATATACGTCAATTTATATAAAAAAATAGGGGAAAATGGTTTATTAGTAAAAAATACATTTTTTCTAAAGCGGTATCAAAATTTTCCTAGAAAGGTGTAAGCATGTCGTTTTCATCATCATCAACCTCTACTTCTGAATCACTGTAGTAATACTCGTCCTTATCTAAATAAAAATTATGTCATTAAGAAAGTTTTCTTTTTATTATTATTATTATTATGAGTAATAATAAAAAGTTACCTTTGATATCGTACAGAGCTTCTTCTGGTTGAATGAATCTAACGTGGCAGATATTCTCTCCAATCTTTATTTTTCGGTTGATGGGGCTAATCAGGTAAATTGAAATGGAGGAAGTCTGTTTAGTCAGATGGACGTACTTGTTGATAACACGCCACGGTTTGTCACATAGGTGATTATCTATCTGAAGTAGTCGAGGCTCACTATTGAATCCGGTTATCGGTATAACAATTTTAGTAACCGTCATAGGACGCAGATGAACAACATCTCTGCTGTTCAAAACGGGGTAGCATCGATGACAGTAGGTTCCTATTTGAGTATGGTCTTGAGACACGGCAGATCGGATCAATTCATTAATATGCATTTTTCTGAAAGAGTTTTTAGATGTTTAAAAGCAAATTTTATGGAGCATGTAAAAGTGCACTGACCTTATTATAAACATCCGTATGGTCATTTGAAATTTTGTAATGTTCATAATCTTGGGCAAGTTGAGCATACTTACGACTAACAAAGGTGATAAGCTCACGTTGCTGTCGGTTAGTATAATTTGCAATGTCTAAATAACATTGCCGGGAACTAGCTTGTTTAGTGATGTCTTGTATTTTTGCGGTTTCTCTACGCAGCTTGTTATACATATAAGAAAGTTCACCTCGGTACTTAGAAATTTCTTTCTTTAATTCTTCAATATGGTTTAGAGCTATAAGCAACTGATTCTTTGATTCGAAACAACTATTTTCTTCATTTAGTACGGTGGTGGGGACAGTGGGTTCATCGGTTTGGGTTGACTTGTTAGCTGTATCCAAGAGGTTTCTACGGCATTCATCAATAGTATCCAAAGGTGAAGAAAAGTGGTTCCCACTGTTTTCAGCATAGGCTTTATTACTCTGGTTAGACATTTTCTCTGAAATATGTTTTACTCATATGAATTTATTTAAAAATAGTTTTGAACGTATTCATCTTTTTTATTGTTTTATAAAGCATCAGTTTTAGTGCTAAGTTTTTCAAAATTTTGACCCGTAGAACCAAACCCACCTCTAGAAGAAGTGGGGGGTGGCCAGTTTCTTTCAAATCTAGGAATTTGGCTGGGAATTATAAGAAGTTGGGCCACAGCAATTCCTGATTCCAGAATATTGGGGGTGGAAGCCATGTTTTGTATTACAACCATCAAATAGTCATTGTAACTTACGTCAATAAGACCAAGTTGTACATTTACATTAAATTGGGTTCGAGCACTAGATTTATTTAGTAGTAACCCACAATAATGAGGGGGAATTTGAAATTTTATACCCAGGTTTACTTTTTTTACTTCATGAGGTAAAAAAATTTCTTTATGTTGAAGTGGAAGATCCAGACCATTTGAAGCTTTGCATAATTTAGGCAATATATCAGAATCTGGATGAAGATGATAATAAACTAGGGGATTTTCATTTCTAAAATATAAAATCAAATTTTAAAAAGTATTATCAGATAAAATAACCTTTTATATATTTACCCAAATGTCATTGTTACAAAGACACTGGCAGTAGGGTTTTTTTCTGAAATATAAAAGTAATATTTTCTAAAAAAATATGTTTAGGAAAATTTGTATTGATGAAAAAAATGACCAATATTAATTTACAATTCGTAAATGTATTTTTTTTTGCCTTGTATGTTTTAAATGATTCAAAAGAATTTTGTATACTTTTAATTTAATGTTATGATCTATAAGTTGCACCATAACTTCAAAAGGTATTTTTTTATCATTTACTAATGTATGGGGAGGGGTTTTGATGTCCAATACCCATTCATTAGGGATATTCAATAAATTAAACAATGATAATATTATTATTTTAAAGTTACAGTGGTTGACCAAATTGGTGAGGGCTAAATTTCTTAACCCCGATATACATATACAAGGAGGATGTTCGTTGACCAGTTTTAGTTGACTGATTTCCGTCTCTAGCTGAACCATGGAATATGAAGTTTTTTGAATATCTTTTTTTGAATTCATGTCTGAAATTTATAAAAATTCTTTAGAGATAATAGTATCATATTCATGTGAAATAACATACGCAGAAAGAATCTGGTTAGCTTTTTCACAGACTATGTTATTGATAAACATTAATGTTACTGTATTAGGATGAGCACTTTTAGATGGATTTAATATATTTAATAACCAGCATTTGTAAATACTATTGGCAGTTAAAAGGTTTTCAACTTGGGTTTGCCAATTGTGATCAGATTCAAAAGGAATTTCCTGTAAACCATCAATAGTTAGACAGGGAATCGAATTATATTGTTCAGTCAATTCTTGAAGTTTAACTTTTAAGTCCTTCAACTTTTCACTAAGTTGGCGGATGTTGGAACTCATTTTTTCTGTAAGCATATTTATTGTTAACAATACTCTTATATATATATAGTATTATTATATACTTTTAAAAAGTAATTGTTAAGAAGTTCTATAGATTTCATTTTTACAAAATGATTGATAAAATTGATCGTAACGGTATCTACAGTATTATTAGTTTCAGTCCATGTTACGGATATCTTCCAATTGACCGGAATAGATGCATCATAAAATAAAGAGTTTACTTTATCTTTTACTGATTTAACAGCTGTAGTAGCTTTAAAATTATCGAAATTATATATTGTTACCACTTGCGGTTTTAAATATTCATATAAACAATCAATTTGAGTTTTTAGTTCATTGATAGTTTGGTTAATTTCAGTAAGATCATCGTCTATAGCATCATAGTCCTCTGCACATTGAAGAAGTATATCATCGGTAATAGGTTCATTTTTAAATAAGTCAACGGGTTCAATTTCCACCAATTCAGAGAGGGGTTGGGGATCATCCACCGAAGTGGTTGATGTTACATCGGATGTACTGCTCACACACAATTTGCTCACAAGTCTGTTTATCATGGTTCTGAAATTAATTATCTAATTTTAAAGGTAGACTTCCTGATGCACAACAAAAGAATCTTTTAATAGGTACATAGTTGGAAAAAAGATCTTTACTTAAATTTGTTTTAAAAATTATAAAGTCGGAGGATTTTTGAAAAATGTTAAATCTAATGTAGGGAAATATATTTTTATCAATATTTTCTTTTACAAAACGACTTTGAAAATGTCTGTTTAGTCCCTTCATGTGGGAGGTGGTTTCATTAAGAGGATCGTTATGTAAAACATAACTTTTTTCACCAATATAATCAGCTCTAGTAAAAAATCCTTCAATTACCCATATTCCAGCTGTTTTGTTACTCTGAGCATGTTCAAAATGTTTGCTGTATAAACGATGAAAATCATGACGAAAACATTCATCAATGTTTTCGTCAAAAACTTTTTTATGTAATAAAATATGGGCAGAATCAGTATCCATGTAAAGCAGTTGAGCTTTACTTGGATTTAAATACTTTAAAACAAAGTATAATCGCTTAAGAAGTATTATCTTACTAAAAAACAATATTGAAGAACCTACATGACCAAGCATGGTTGAAAATGGTGGCTGAATTGCATATGTTTCATTTAAAAAAACCTTTGGAGCTAATTGTATTGATGACTTAATTTTTTTTGTAAAAGCTTTATGTTTAGAAAGTGATTGAGCGTTTTTAAAACATTTAAATTTGGATGAAGTAAGGTTGCATAAGGTGAAGCCGTAGCAACTATTAAGCATTAATTTAATTAGTTCTGCCTGGATTTCTAAAGTTTGTTTTATTGTAATATCGGTTTCATTTTTAATCAGATGTTTAAGCTCTTTTCGTTTTTGTAATTTACTTTCAATTTGATCCCTTAAATAATGTTCAAACTGAAAAAACATACCATGATAAATATCAGGTATTTCTTTAAAACCAAAGACGGTATGCAACCATATAAAATATTGCGTGCTTAAGACCATGAAAGAGGAGGCCTTGTGCAACGAAACTACTCTTTCAGATCCTTGGAAATGATGGAGAAGACTTTTCGTGTATGGAGAAAGACTTTTAAGTTCGTAATAGGCTTTTTGAATCAAAAAACCAAAAATAGGGTTTTGATTTTTTAATTCTAGATTTTTTGTAACAATAAATCCGGTCAATTTTTTATTCAAAATGTTTTGAAGAAAATTGTTGTATTTGTATTTGGGATTAAAATTACAAATCAATTTTCTCATTTTGGGTATTTGGTGATTAACAAACTGACACTCACTTATTTCTACGTATTGGAAACTAACATTTGAAATTTGAAAGTGTTGAATAAAATGCAAAAATAGATCTTCAATATTCTTTTTTACCAAACGAGTTTTTTCTAAATATTCTTTCTGTTTTGCATTATTTTCAATGGGGCAAGTTTCAATATGCCCATGCCAATGGGTACTGTTATAATTGATTATTTTTATAAAAATATTTTCATTTTGTGTATAGACTAAAAATCCATCTACCGGATATTGCACAAAATACAGCTGTCCTAAAGCGGTAAAGTTTGATTGGAATCGTATAATGTTTATATCTTTAGGTAAACAGGATAAATAATAGTTAATAGAGTTGTATTCTGGGTAATTGCGAGGAGGTTTGTTTATGAGTTTAAAGCAATCCGTTTCAACATTGCCAGTTGTTTGCACTTGTGTGCAAAAACTTTTTATATTTAGCATAGATGAAGAATTGGGCAGGTTTTGGCTATCTCTTTGGGTAAATCTGGTGTAAATTAAGGGAGTATTGACTGGAATTGGTTTTACAGACGCACTAGGATATAGACTTCTAATGTCGATGGTTAAAATACCGTCAGGTTTTTTATCAAATGTCATTTCGGCTTCAGGATGAAAGTTGGGCCATGATATTGGATCCAAATTTTTATCCACATACGCCAAATGTGAATTGATAACAGTGTTCTGATCAATATTATTATGCACAAAAGCGGTGCAAAGACCCCCGGTGACGCTTTTTTTTATGAAGTAATTTATGAAAGGATGTGACATTTTTTTGGGGGCTAGAACATGGTTTATCTGACGAGAAGGTTCTACAATAAATAATTGCTGAAAGGCTAAATTACTCTGAGAGTAATTTCTTCTTATAAAAATATTAATGGAATCTTTTAGATATGTTTGAAAAAGGGTAATAATTATTGAGTGTAGAAGTAAGCAATCTAATGTTAAATAGTATGTGTTGTACTCATACAAATTGGAAAAATCTTTTTGGTCGAAAAGATTTTGGGCGTTGATTCTAGATTCTACAGAAATCGTCTTGTTCAAAAATGGGTCTTTCCAGTACGTATCATCCAATGGGTGAAGAGATGTAGTATTTTTTAGTACGGCTATTGAAGTACTCTTATTATAGGGGAAACAGAGTTTTTTAAAAGGTATTTTGAAAAGAGTTCCAATTTGGTCCAACGTCATGGTAGCGGACACCATGTTTCTGATATCTTTAATGTAAAGATTGGACAGGAACATACAATTATTTTTTTTCTTAGATTTTGCTTGTATATTGTGATTTATTCTGATGTGGATAGTGCTTATTGAGTTTCCTTTTTTAAAAATACTTATTTTATGTTTTAATTTGGTTAGACATAAAATAAGTGGGTTAGCAATAAGAAAACAATCATAATTTTGTCCATTAAAGGCCATTAATACAGATTCAAAAATAAGTTCATTTAATCTTTTCTGGATGTGACTAAAAATTCCTTTATAGGATGGAGTAAGTAATGATGAGTTTAATTTTTGTAAAATATTATTAAGAATAATATATTTTACAACGGTGGCAATAATATTTCTTTTGTAAATACAAGTCATAAAGTTTAAGACGAGAGATTCTGTATTGGCATGTGTAGGCTCGGTAGCCGTAATACTATTTTGATTTTGACCGATATGAAAGGTTTTGCAATACTTTTCTTGCGGAATTAAATTATTTAAAACTTGTATAAGCTCTTGTGAGCATACCGATAAGTTACATAAGTCTAGTTGAGACTTACAATAGTCCCAACTTATGGTAGTGGAGGTACTTTCGGAAAGGCAATATTTTCTTAATTTGTTAAAAAGCGAAAATGGTATATGTTTTTTAAAAATCGTAAATATTTCATTAACTGGTAAACAGTCATAAAGACCAATAACAAAGAGGATTTGAATGCCAAAATTGGTTTTTTCATGAGGAGCCTTGTAAAAATCATTAATAAAACTGTCTTGCGCCATTGGACCACATTTCTGATTTAGGGCTTCTGTGTCAAAACTGAAAAAATTTTAATGTTATTAATTATGTAATGTCAATTAAAAGTAATAATTTTAATATACCTAATGATAGAAATAATTGAGCATATTTCTAATTTTTTCTCGGTTTCTTTATCAAGAAGACCAAAACAGGCTAAAGTATTGTCATATGAGAATATTGTATTCACATATTTAATAATTACTTCTTATTACTGACCCATATTTTCACTGAGGAGATATTTGTTGGATGATGGTGAAACTAAATAATTCCAATTTATTTGTAAAGCATTTCTTCAATGATTTAATTTCAAAACTCTTTACCTAGGTGGTTATATTTTTTCGGGGCAAAAAATTGTTGTGTTTCTTTATGCGCGCATACACAATGTTGATTATTGTGAATTTTTTCGGTTTCCATAGCATGGGGGAATAATGTTTTATTTCCTTCTTGTATGTGGGTATTAGTAAAAAACGAGTTTTTTGTGTAAGTGTTGGTTATATCAAGTTGATGAATAAAAATACCATCTCCTTCTAAAGTTGGGGATACAAATATGTTTAGTTTCAATTCGCTATCACCCAAATCTGGGTTGTATTGTCCAATCATATTAGACCCTAAGGTTTTGGAGGTATTTTTAAGGTATGTGTACGACGTATAAACATTTATCTGGAGGTTAAATTTAACCAGTAAGCTATTGTTGATAATTTGTAAAATGTTTTCTGATGTTACAGGTACATTTCTAAATCTAATTTCACTTTGTTCAGGCATATCTATTAGTTTAGGAAAAATATTTTTTTGATGAATTGAAAATATTTTTTTTTTATAAATTAGTAAATTAACTGAATTATAATTACAAGTTCGTAGCAATTTTACCATTGGGTTGTTAAACAGATAAATTAGTTGATCTCTAAACAAGTGAGTGGTGGGACATTTCATGCGACGTATAGTAATTATGTTTAATGAAATGTTTAGTCCCCAGGATATATATTTCAGGGCATGTTGCAAATCAGTTTTTTTATTCCAAGTCTGTCTTCCAGTGAGTTTCAATTGAGAATAAACTTCATCGATATTTTGAAATTTTGTTTGATTGTTGATATAAATGTGAAATAATACAGCATCTAAAAGAAGCATAAAAAAAGAAAATTAACGGTTAAAAATAATTATATTCTTTAGGATAGTTGATAGTACCTAAAATGGGATGTCCAAAAGCTGTTTCTTTAACTACTAGCGGTGAACAGTGATTCTTTATAAATTCCCCTATGTTTTTAATGCAAGTAAAGCAGCTACTCATTTTTTTCTATAATCTGCAATTTACATGATTAATTAAATTGAACAAGATCAAATAGGTGGAACTAAAAAAAAATTTGAAAAAAAAGAGAAACTAGACTGGTGAGGGTTTTTTTAGTTTCCAAAAAGTGTCATCGATAAAATTTTCGATCCACTTAATTGTATGATGATAAGTTGGATTAGGAAAAAGAGGTTTTTTAAAATATGGGCAACAATAATTTTCAAATGATTGGCGACCTAAATATTTGGAGATTTTCTTTACAACATATTCAGTTTGGCTAATGTGAAAGTATTGAAAGGGGAAAACATTGGACATTGGGGAGTTTTGCTTAATTTCAATAATGTCCTGGTGGCGTACAAAATTTTCTTGGTTGGTAGTGCAAAAATCAAGAAAAAGAGAAGTTAATTCAGTCCACGTAAATATAATTTTTCCCGTTTCCATTAATTTGTTTACATACGGAAAGAGCCAAAAACAAGCACTATTATCGAGAAAAATAATTTCCCTGGGACAGAAAACTGCTAAACATTTTTTTATTTGTTGTGTTTGAAGTTCTTTTCTTAGATGTTCAGACACTTTTTCTAATTCAGGGTAAATGTAATTAAAAATTTCCGGTTTATAAATTAAGTTGGCGTTAAAAATTTTTTGACATTCAAAATCTAACAAGAAAATTTCTTGATTGTACAATTGGGAAAATTTTTTCAAATTAAACAAATTTTCAATTGCTTTACACAATGTGTCCTTACAGAAATATTGATCCATGTTTATTTTATTATGGTCTAGATATTTTTTGATTAGACTATCTGGTTTAAAACTCCACCAATTGTCGAATTTCTTTGATAGAATTTGAATGGAATTACACATATTGTTTATAACTTTTTGGTAAATATTAATCATTTTGTGATGATCGGCAAAATCTTCCCCATAAATAGAATGGCATATTTCTAGAAAACAAAAAAAATCATTAGAAATAAAATGTATGAAGAAGTACAGTAAGATTAAAATTATAATTTAACTCTTTAAATTACCTAAGTGTTTTTCTAAATAGTTGTTTAACTGTTTCAATTCCTCAATCATTTTTTCTGTAATTTTAATCCAATATTTTATGCAAAATAAGTTGAATAATGTATAACGTATCCTCCCGCGATAAATTGACCAAATCACGCTTACTACAAAACATAAGGTTATCTCCTATGTATAATTGAAAAAGAGTATCAACACTTGAATCTTTTTTTTCAGATTCAGGGTGACTGGTAATTTGTATACTACATGATTGATGTTCCTCTAGAACATAAATGCTATAATTTTTAATATTTATATTGGTAACAAGTTTGTTAAATGACCGATAAGGAGATGGGGTATAAGGAATATAAAGGCGTTCAAAAGCGTTAAGACATTTATAAAAAATATCTACAATTTTCCAATAGTCTCTGCTACTAAAAATGGGAAGCCATTTAAAGCTAAAAATTAATGTTTTATTTAAAAAAAGATTGAATTCCTTTGGCACCGTGGATAGCGTTTGGCTTATAGTTGGAAATATTATAACACATTTGTCTTGTGAAATTTCAATAATTCCTGCTTCAACTTGGGCATTGTCAAATGTGTAGTAACTGCGCTCATAATTTACGGCAAAATTTGAATCACTCATCTGAAAAGATGGATAATTCTTTTAAATATAATTTATGATTAATAAAGATCACGAAGGATTTTATTAATTTTTTTCTTATTATTAGTACTTAAAGAGAAAACATTAAAGTTTTTAACAATATATATAAGGTCAATTGAAGCTGGTAAATCAACCGTTTTAAAATCATTAGTAAAAATATATATTATTTTCTTATCTGAACCCTTTCTAATTATGGTTATTTTATTTGTAGCATTATAAATTTTAAAATTACTAATACCTCCTAATTTAAAGTAGGGTACAAATATTGTGTCATAAATTACGTTAGCTAACATAACAACAACGACTCCATTGTGGGAAAAGTACGCAAATGGTAAACCATGTGAAGATAACTGGTCAAGAAACATAATATCACCAGGTAACTGGAATCCTAAAATGTATTATATTTAAAAATGGTAGCATATTTTATATTTTTCAAGTGTTTTTTTACTATTTACCTAACTCTTTTTTCATTTCAGAATGAAAGAATGATAATGGTCCCTCATAGTGAGAATTTAAAAAGAAGTTTAGCAAATATCCTATCAGACAACTTCCCAAGAGTCCTCCTAGAAATAGAGTATTTTTTTAGTCAAGAGATGGGTTATGTAAAATAGATCAAGTATACCGGTTGCCAGTCCCATGATCATTTCTATCGACATTGTACAAAAGCCTCGATAAACCCTCGTGCCCAATTATGCTTCAAAGGTTTTATTTCATTCTGAAGATTGGTATAAAATTTAAAGGGACGACAAGTGCAATACTTATCACAGGCTAAAGGGGCTTCTTCTAAATCATACAACCAACTGTTATCCCAGGTTTGTTCTTTTTTTTTAGTTATTTTATATGTTTTATAAGTGTTATATGATTCAAAAATAAAATCGAAAAAATCAGTGAACCGTTGAAAAGATTCCAGGGTATCTGGGTTTGTTTTTGTTATGTACCGCATAAATTTAGTTTGATAAGAATCAATCACTACATATAACCGGTTATCCAGAATCATTGGAGTAAATGAGGAGCTTAAGTATAAATTAGAATTTGAAATTATATGTTGGGTAAGTACATGACACCAAAGTGTATGCATATCTTCAAAAAATTTTTGTGTTTGTAGCAAATAGGGAGCAAATAGTTTACTCACAACTAGATGATAGTTATCATATATATTTAGGTACGAAACTATTTGTTTAATAATGTGGGAAGGCAAATATTTGTTGAATTTATGGTGAGCTTCTAGTTCAAACGGTCCATTGTCCAGACGGTGGTGGAATACTAAATACATGTGGAATTGAAGAGAGTTGAACTAAAAAGAAAAAACAAATATGAAAAAAAAATATAAAAATTTTTTTTTTTAAATATAAATTATACCTGAGGCATGTTTTCAATACGACGCATAGAAAGGTTAGGTAAAGGATAATCTACTTTAGAATTCATATTAAGAACTCGTATCTGCAAAAAAAAACTATAAAAGATTAATAACTATAAAAAGTTGTGAAAAATCAGATATAAGAACTTGGTTTCTGGCCGAATCTAATACTTTAAATTCCAAGTCTTGGGTTAATGATAAACCCTCTGTGTAAGGTAAAATTAATTCGGGTTCAAAAAATGGAATTAAAGTATTTGTAGCCGAATCATAAGATAACATAGTCAATATATTATCTTCTAGATTCGGGCTGTCAAACCTATTAAAGCGTAAATAATTAGGTTCAATTCCCTGGGCTCGAAAACTTATTTCAAAAGGTGGTATAAAGGCATGAGGATCATTTCCCGGTATATTATTGTTGGATAGTGTGCCGTTTGTTATATTGGATAAATCTTGGGCAAGGACCCATTCTGGCCATTCTGATCCATAACGGGTATTCCACCACAGAGATGGTTTAAAGAATGTTTTACTTTTATCGGGTATTTTAAGGTATACAGTAAAACGATTAGATTTAAATATAGATTTTTTAGATAAATTTTGGAAAAATATCGTGTTATTTTCAGTGTTTAATTCAACGTTAAAGTATTTGTAGATAAAACTTTTTTTGTAAATAGAGGCAATTAAATTTTCTAATGCATTAGTAAATTCATCGTTTTGTCTCAGTTCATTTGAGGTCAACAGCCAAGAAACATTTTGCGAGTTTTTTACGTTACAAGGAAATGTTTCCCAGTTGTCTTCATTGGGAAGAGATAAGAGCATCATAAAAAACCCAGTCGTCGGTTTTTTACGTTCTTCGGTAAGAGGAATTGTGTACAAGTCATCGTTGTTCACGCTGATTTGTATTTGTATTTGACATTCTTCCAGATCAATCTCAGTATTTTGTAACAGTGAAGCTTGGGTGGTGCTCCAACCTATACCTACTAAAGTAGTTTTAGAATTAAAAATTTTTTTTTACAAACTCAATTTATTTTCTTACTATAGTCCTGTTGAAAGAATTTTAAGGAAATCGCGTCTATATCATTTTCAATGTCTTTGAATCGGGTTTTCTAAAATTTAAAAATTTTATGATAGCTACCGATACATTTTAGGTTAATTTTATATCACCTCTGGTACGCTGTTTGAACACAACGTTATATTAGCATTAACCCCCTCTATCAGATTTCTAAAATTAAAATGATATTTATTTTAACCATACACTAATATAAACAAATTTTAAGTAACCTGATATCATTATCCCCATAGAATGCATGTTTGCCAAACACGGCCGGGTTAATTCGTTTTTCTAAGCTAGAAGGTAGAATTAATATTTGATGAGGAAGCAGAGTAATTGACAAACTATAAATCAGACGAGTTTCATCATCCGGATCAATTTGCGGATCCATATTATTTGATATAAATGAATTGGGTCGACCCGATATGTGGCTGAGATAAATCCTATTGGCAATGGTGAATGGATCGACATTTTGATTTGCCGTCGTGGGTTTGGTGATGGTTATAATATCTAAAGATAAATTTTAATAAGAGAATTTTCTAGATAAAAGTAAAAATAAATTGTATTACCTAGGGTAGGATTGGGATTGAATCGGATGTAAAAATTATCTAAAATAGTTTTTTTATAGAGTTATGTAATAGTATATACTTTTTATTAAAACTCACCCAAATCAGGTTGTTGAATTACGCAATTAAGATATTTCAGGCTGATATCCTTTTTGGCACAAGGAATATCTCGAAAATGTTGCGATAAATTACAAAGGAAAATGTTGTTCTAAAAATAAGAATTAAAGAGCATTTGTTTGTTTTACATTAAAAGGGGGGGAAAAACTTACACGAGCTTTGCATTGAACTAAAATGTTGCGGGACATTTTTTTTTGTCTAACACAAGTATTTACGTGCCATATTATTATTTATACAGGCTTGAGGTATTTTTATGTTGGCAGACTGTAAAGATTTGAGTAAATTTTTCATCGATGAATTTGGAACGTTATTCTTTCCAAATTTATTATTGCAATATCGGATAAAGTCAATTATATGGACATCGGGATGGTTCACGAAATAAAAATCGGTTCCTATTAAATTTCTATTTATAAAAATGTCAAACATTATCCTAAGCAGTTTTTGCTTAGGGTAATTTTGCATAAGAAAATCCTTTATAGATTCATTTAATGACGGAGTAGTATTTAATTCAGCAGATCCACAGCGACTATTTTTAAGGTGTATTGAATACACCAAATTTTGCGCAAACATGGTAGTTGCCTCGCCCACTAAAAGGCGATCAATATTATTTATGATATAATTTTTTTTTGAATTAATGTAGGCGAAATTAAATTGAAAATAGGGGTTATCTTGGTGATAAAAATTTAAACTATTTTGTCCACCCAATCTCCCACTAATTTTTCTGTAAAAAGAAAAAAAATTTGGTTAAAACCTCGGACCAATTTTTTTTCGCTTATTTTTTAAAAATGGGTAAAGGGGGATGAAAAAAATCTTATATGAAAAATAAAAATGTTTTCTAACAAGTCGTTTGAAAAAATTTTAAAATCGAATTTTCAAAGCAAAACCAAATTTAAAATAATTTTAAGTTTTTTAAAATTTTAACTGGAATAAAAATAAAATCAAATTTTGACCAAAAAAAATCTTACAAAAAAATTTAAAAATGTTTTAGGTTTATTAAAAAAAATTTTATTCCAATTTTGTTACAATTTAAAAAAAATTAAAATTATTTAAAAATTGTTTTTGATTTGAAAACCGATTTAAAATAAAAAAAATTTTTCCCCAAAAATAAAGTTAAGTAAAAAAAAAT
>JGI12421J11937_10000405_pt1 | contig 16636 bp, 8 predicted proteins | sample LakErihyJuly2011_2_FD_11937 | JGI IMG/M metagenome (IMG submission 11937)
ATTGCAGGTCAATTCCCCCGCCGTGAATGTCAAAATTTTCGCCTAGCAAACTTTTACTCATTGCACTGCATTCAATATGCCAACCGGGGCGACCATTTAAAACAATGCACCCATCGCCATTCTCAGTTTTTAATTCATCTTTTTTTAAAAATTTTTTCTCGCTTTGCTCGTTTATATTAAATAAAGTCGCGGCAGCTTGTAAAAATATTTTAAAAAAATCTTTCTTAAAAACAGATTTGCCGATGGGCTTGTAAGAATTAACAAAAAACTTCGCCTCAAAACTAATTTCGGTTTTTTGAGTTTTTTGAGTGGTTTTTGGGTTGCCTTTCCAAAGCACAAAATCGGCAGGATGTTTTTTGTTTGCGTCCACTTCAAGCCTTGCCCCGGAAAGCATCTCATCAATTTTGCGGCCAGATAGCCTTCCGTAATTTGCAAAACTTTCAACGCTAAAATAAATATCCGTTCCTGCGTAATAAGCATGCCCCCTTGTAAGTAAGCTGTTAATTAGCTCAATAATTTGATTTATATATTCGCTGGCTTTTGGCTCAAATGTTGGCTCAAGGCAATTTAAAAATTTGCAAGCATTGTGAAAATGGTTTGTGTAGCGATTTGTAATAACAAACTCTTCCACGCCTTCGGCCTGTGCTTTTGCAATAATTTTATCGTCAATATCGGTAATGTTACGGGCGTATTTTACATTTTTAAAAATTGCCTTGCAAACCCTAAAAAGCAAATCGTAAAACACAAAGGATCTTGCATTGCCAAGATGAACAAAATCGTAGACCGTTGGCCCACAAACATAAAAGCTAATTTCATCGTTTTTTAATGTTTTAATTTGTTGCTTAGTTTTAGTTAAAGTGTCAAAAAGAGTAAGGTGGTGTTGCATAAAAATTAAAAACGAGACATTGATGATTTTTCCTTTGTAATTTCCTTTTCGCGAAGCCAAATGGTTTCGTTATAAACGCAAACAATGTCGTTTCCATAACGCAAAGTAAAGCGGGCATTGAGGGTTTCAATGGCAACGTAAGGCCCTAAGATACGATAGTTGGCAATGGCCTCGTGATTTGTAGAATCCACAGTAAAAATTGCCGGCATAACACCACCTTTTTCTTTAAATTCAAAATATGTAAAGCGTCCATCGTCAAATATTTTGGTAGGGAATATCGCCTCCTCACCAGTAATTGTGTAGTTAAAATTGTATTCCTCGGGCTTATCCAAATTTGGCAGGGCTGAGGTTGCATATTTTTTAATGCCTTCGCCGTCCTCGCTTGTGGGGTAGTTAAATTTTGTGTAAAAGGTGAAGTCCTTATCTTTAAAAATATCGGGGGTTTCAGGCTCTTTGGCAAATAGCTCAAAAAAATATACTCGCTTGTTTGTCATTAGGGTAATTTGGGTGTTGGCTTCGCTTTCAACAGGACGAATGTAGACCCTATTTTGCACGGTTGCAATATCCCAAGCGGTTTGTTTTTGATTGTTAAACGAGTAGCTACTTACTGTTTCGCCTTGTTCTAGCTCCAAATAAGTGGAGGTATCGTAAGGAACAACAAGTCTATAAACCGCATTTGGTTTGTAGGACACGGTTCTAAACCTAGCGTCCGACCCTAAAATGCGAGATTCCACAAAGCGGCGTTTAACATCCTGCTCGTGCTCCTGCAAAGTTAGCCCGTAGGGTTGTTGTTTTGCAAAGGCATTTTTACCCACGAAATAACTTAACAGAACCAGCGGAATAAGTAAATTTTTTGCCAACACTTTTTTACAAACAAATTATAAAAAGTATGATAAATATTAAAAGAAAAATAGTCAATAATAAAATGTAAAATTTCTATTGAAAATTAATAAAATATTTGCAAATTGTTAAAAACATTTGATAAATTAGTAATGAGTAAAAACAACATATCTGTAAAACAAGTGCCTTTTTACGGAATTAATCAGGTAATGGCAGTTGTAAGGAGTGGAAGGCGAAAAGTTTTTGAAGTAATTGCCACAACGGAGGGTTTAAAAAAATTACGCTCAAAGGGCTTAAAAAGCAGCGTTGCAGTTAAGGAAGTTGCAATAGCGCATATAAACAATGCAATGGGGCTTAGTGGGGTGAACCATCAAGGAGCGGTTTGCCTTGCAAGCGTTGTTAAGGATGTTGATACCGAAAAAGCAATTGAATCGGCAAATTTTATTGTAATACTAAACAACATAACCGATATAGGCAATATTGGCTCAATAATACGAAGTAGCCTTGCATTTGGGGCTGGGCTAATTATTGCCAACAAATTTGGCATGCCAAATATACTCAACAATGGCGATGTTTGCAAGGCATCTGCCGGTGCAAGTGAGCTTGCAAATGTTTGCCAGCTAGCTAGCCTTAGCAAGTGGATAGGCATTTTAAAAACCAAGGGTTTTACAATTGCTGGGTTGGACGGCAAAGGGGCAATTAACATTACCAACCTTGCAACAAATGCCTGTGCCGCTGCAAAAGGCAAGCCCTGTAAAATTGCATTAATTGTAGGCTCGGAAGGCTCTGGCATAGAAGATAAACTTTTGCCCCTTTGTAATTTTATTTGCAAAATACCTATTTCAAAACTAACAGAAAGCCTTAATGCCTCGGTTGCCGTTTCTGTTGCAATGTATGAAATTAGCAAAATTTTTAATAAATAAATTTTTCAAAATTAAATGAAAATTTTTCTCTCGCTGGTTGCAATTGTTTTTGCTTATTTTTATATTACAAAAATAATGCTGCGTTTTCACAAACACAGATTGCAAAAAAAATTTAAGAGAGGGCTTGCGAAGGGCAATTTATATTTAAATTCTAGCTCGGTTTCGTTTTTAACATCTTCGTGGCTTGCAATTGTGCTCGGCATTTTGTTTGTTGTGTTTTTACAGCTAGAAAAGCCAAATTACATTATAGAGCTATTTATTGCAATTTGCCTATCAATTTTGTTTATGATTTTTACAAGCGTAAAATTTATCCGCAAAATTGTAAAAAAAAGCATTTTTAACTTTGATACCACAACCCAATTTTTTATGTATATTGCGGTTGCAATATCAGTTGCCATTACAGTTGTTACATTTTTAACTCTTTTAATTGAAAGTATTAAATTTTTTAAGGTTGTAAATATTTTTGATTTTTTCTTCGGCAAAAAATGGTATCCCGACGACTTTGAATTTGAAAGCTCAAAAGCCTTTGGCATTTTGCCGCTCATTGCCGGAACCTTTGTAACTTCAATGGTTGCAATTTTTATTGCCCTGCCAATAGGAGTGCTAAGCGCCATTTACATTTCCGAATATGCAAGCAACAGAAGGGCAAACATTTTTAAGTCGGTTTTGGAGGTGTTATCGGGCGTACCTACTATTGTCTACGGATATTTTGCTGCTTTTATTTTTTCGCCATTTTTTGTTAAAATGTGGGACTACTTTAACATGGATGTTTCCTTTGAAAGTGCCTTTAATGCGGCAATTGTTATTGGTATTATGATAATTCCTTACATTACAAGCCTTTGCTTTGATGTATTTCGCTCAATGCCGCCCTATCTTCGTTTTGCAAGTTTTGCTATGGGCTCAACCAAATACGAAATGGTGAAGGATGTTCTTATGCCCTATTCTAAGCCAAAATTGTATTCTATCATCACCCTTGCCCTTTCGCGGGCAATTGGCGAAACAATGATTGTTGTAATGTGTGCTGGGCTTGCGGGCAATTTGTCGTTAAATCCTTTTGAAAGCCTAACAACATTTACCGTTCAAATTGTTGAGCTACTTGTTGGCGATAGCGACCTTAGCTCCATTAAAAGCAAATCTGCCTTTGCCCTCGCCATGGCGCTTTTTTTAATCACCTTACTCATCAACTCCCTCTCAATGTTTTTAAGCAAGCGGGCGGAAAGTAGAAGGTAAAAAAGCTTTAAAGGTAAAAAAGATTTATGTAAGATAAAATTTATTAAGTTTTTAAGCCAAAAAATCTTTGCGTATCATTTTGATGTCGCCGTTTTCGAAGGCAACTTCGGCGAAGATGCCGTCAATTTTGATAATTTTGCCAGAGCCGAATAATTTGTGCGAAACAATTTGGTCAATATCTAGCTTTTTGTTGAGGTCGGTTTTTAGTGAAACCGCACGCTTGGTGCTGGGGGTATAGCCCGAATTTTTAGGCCTGCGAGATGCCCCAAACCCATATTCGCTGCTTTCGCTATCAACTCGTTTAGGCGCGTAGATGGCAGAAAATTCCTGCTCAAAGGTTTCGTAGGCTGTGGAGGAATGCGAGCAAATTTCGTCCACAAAGCGAGAGCGATTTGCCGGAACCAATGCCCCGCCAAAAAATCTGTTTTTGGAATGCGTTATAAACAGATGCCTAATTGCCCTTGTAATTGCAACATAACAAAGGCGGCGTTCCTCCTCAAGACCTTTTTCGGTTTTTGCCTCATCTATTGTTCGTTGGTTGGGGAAAACTCCATCCTCCATAAATGGCATAAAAACTGCTTCAAATTCCAGCCCTTTTGATGCGTGGACGGTCATTATTGAAACGGCTTCTTGCTGGGTGTCCTGACCGTTTTCGGTGTCAACTGCGAGGGAGATATGCTCCAAAAATTCGCTTAAAGAGGAAAAGCTTGATAAAAGACGCAAAAATTCGCGAATATTATCCTGCTTTTGCTCGTAATCCTTGCTATCATCGCTTTCGCCGCGTAAAAATTCGTTGTAGGCGGTATCGCTAACAATTTGCTCCAAAATGGCATCAAGGCGGATGTTTTGTGCCTCTATCATCATTTTCCATTGCAAATATTGGCTATAAAATTGCTCCAAGCCTTCAATAAGCTTTGGCCCAAGTTTTAGCTCGTTTGAGGCTTTTTTATTGCCACCGGCAAAAAGCTCATCCTCGTTTTCGGTGAATGTATTTAACACATCAACAAGGCTAAGTTCCATTACTGAGGCGTAGTTTGTAATTTTTAGCACACTTGCATCGCCAAGCCCCCGTTTTGGGTTTTGTATTGCGCGCTTGAAAGATATTGCATCAAAGGGATTATCAAGCAAACGCAAATAGGATAGTAAATCCTTNATTTCTCGTCTTTCGTAAAACCTAAGCCCGCCAACAATTTTGTAGGGAATGTTTTTTCGCACAAAGCTTTCCTCCAAAAAGCGAGAAAGTGCCGAGGAGCGTAGTAAAACTGCAATTTTGGAGTATTCCACCCCGTCCCTCGCCAAATTTTGTATTTGATTTACAACAAAAACTACCTCATTTCGCTCGTCAAGATATTGCCTCACAAGCACGGGTGGGTTATCAGTTTTGTTTGCTAGCAGTTTTTTGCCGAGCCTTTCGGTGTTGTTTTGAATTACAAAATCGGCAACTTCCAAAATATTTTGCGTTGAGCGATAGTTTTGCTCAAGCTTTATAACTGCTGCGTTTTTGTAGTCCTTGCTAAAACTCAATATATTGCTAATATCCGCCCCACGCCAGCTGTAGATGGACTGGTCGTCGTCCCCCACTACACACAAATTTGGGTTGGCGCCGGCAATATATTTTATTAATTTGTATTGGGTTTTGTTGGTGTCCTGATATTCATCCACCATAATAAATTTGTAGCGATTTTGATAGCCCTTCATTACCTCGGGGTTGGCTTCAAGCATTGCAATTGTTTTAATTAAAATATCGTCAAAATCGATGCAGTTCATCTCATCTAGGCGTTTGATGTATTTTGCGTAAATTTCGTCCAGTGGAAGCATTGCAAACATTTGCGGAACAAAGCTTTCGCCCTTGAGGGAGCGTGTTTCGCTTTCTTTTGCCTTAGATATTAACCCAAGCAAGTTTTTAATTGGATAGGTTTTGTTGCAAATTGCTAGGTCTTTGCAAATTTCTTTCATCATTTCCTTTTGGTCTTGGCCGTCAATAATGCTAAAACCTTCTTTTAGCCCAGCCAAGGCCCAGTTGACACGCAACATTTTTAAGCAAACCGAATGGAATGTGCCAATATTAACAAAATGCCCGCTGCTGGCAAGGCTCATAACCCTTTGTTTCATTTCGTTTGCTGCTTTGTTTGTAAATGTTACCGCCAAAATTTGCTCGGCTCTTGCCATATTTTGCTCAATAATATAGGCAATTTTTTTGGTAATTGTATTAGTTTTGCCGGTTCCTGCCCCTGCTAAAATTAAAAGTGGCCTATCAAAAGTTAGCACCGCCTTACGCTGACTTGGGTTTAGGGAGTGTAAAATTGTGCTTTCGTATTCATCATGCTCGGCGTTTTGTGATATGCTTTGTAGATCCATTTCTTCAGGCGAGGATTGCGCTGAGAACTCGTTGTGATATTTGTTTTCTATACCCTGCCTCAACATTGTTTGTGATTTTTTAATTGCAGCCTTGCTCATAGCTAATAACAAAATGGTAATCGCTTCACAATACATCACCCATTATAAAAAGCAACTAAAAAATATCAAAATAAATTTTCAAAAAAAAATTAAAAATGTGTTGACAATAAAAATTAATGGGGTTAAGATGCTGTTTGCTCTAAGAGGTATTGTGTCTTTATTATTGTTTGTTTATATATGATTAAAGAAAAAAAATACTCTCTCGTTAATAACTTAATTGAGCGTTATAACGAGTGTGAATTTTTGTTTTTGTTTGAATTTACAGGTGTAACCGTTTCGCAAATTTCAAAGCTGCGTAATGCATTTTCAGGTAAGGCTCAGGCTAGTGTAATAAAAAACACGCTCAACAAAATTGCAACGAAGTCTAAATTTAACAATATTCATTCGGGCCTTAAGGGGCAGGTGCTAACAATTTCAACTAACGATCCTATATCTACATCTAAGGCACTTAGCGTGTTTGTAAAGGAGTTTGGGGTTGGAAAAATTCTTGGATATTCCGACAATGCCAAATTTTACGGCGAGGCGGAGGTTCAAAAATACGCATCACTACCATCGGAGAGCGAAATGAAAGCAAAGCTTTTGGGCTCAATTATGGGCGTTCCAGCAACATTATTGCGTTTAGTGAAGCACAAATATTCAAACGAAGCTGTATCATAATTTGTAAAATTTGATATTGGCCTTGATTGATTGTCTATTGTTATATTTTTTCTGTATTAATTAATTTGTTTTATGGCAAACATTGAAAAACTTATTGAGGAACTTTCAGCTCTTTCAATTATTGAAGCAAGTGAACTGGTAAAATCTCTTGAGGAAAAGTGGGGTATTTCTGCTTCTTCTTTTGCTGCTGCACCTGCTGCTGGTGGGGCTGCTGCTGTTGAGGAAAAAACCGAGTTTAATGTTATTTTGGTTTCTGGTGGCGACAAAAAGCTTGAAGCTATTAAGGCCGTTCGCGAACTTACAGGTCTTGGTTTGAAGGAAGCTAAAGACCTAGTTGAAGGAGCTCCAAAACCAATCAAAGAAGGGGTTGACAAAAAAACTGCTGACGAAATGAAAGCAAAACTTGAGGCAATTGGTGCAAAAGTTGAAATTAAATAATTCAATTTTTGCTACCTGCCCCAATTTATTTTGGGGTAAAAATTTAACACGGCAAGTGTTATATTCTTTATTGCCAAGGCTTTTTTGGTTATAAAAGATATAATATTTCCCTATATTCTTGGTATTATATATTGTTTATGACCCTCAGAGTTCCACTTGGTAAAAACTACAATTCTGCCTTTATTATTAACGAAAACCTTAACTTTAAAAACAAAAAAAGCGGGCTTGAAGAAACCGTTACAAAAGACCTTCTAAACAGAGGCTCTTTTAACGACTACCACGACGATATTCAAGGCTTTTTGCCTACAAACGAAATGCTTTTCAAAACAATTGCTCGTTATTTTCCGGTTACTAACGACCTGCAAACCGCTTCGGTTTCGCTAAAAAGTGTGCAAATAAAAAAACCAACCATTTCATACAAACAAGCAAGGGAAAAACAACTTAGTTATGCGGCAGGCATATATGCAACATTTAACCTTATTTTGTTTAGTGTTGATGAGGTTTCTGGCACAAAATCGGTTGATTTAGTTAAAACTCAGGAGGTGTATCTTTTTGACCTCCCGATTATGACATTCAGCGGCAACTTCCTCGTCAATGGCGTTGAAAGGGTGATTATATCGCAGGTTCATCGCTCCCCGGGAGTTATTTTTAACACCACAATTGATAGCCTAAATCAGCAACTTTACTCCGCCCGCATTATACCATACCAAGGTAGCTGGCTTGATTTTGAAATTGAACACAACGATAACTTTATCTGCCGCATCAACAAAAAGCGTAAGTTTTCGGTTATTAATATTTTATCGCTTTTTGAAATTTCTCGCGAACAAGCTCTTGAGCTGTTTTTTGGCAAGCTTTCGTTGCATTATTCGGTGCAGCATTCTTTGTTTGAAATTACCTCAAAAAATATTTTGGATCTTGTAAATTACTTCAATTTAAGCTTTGATATTGTTGATGAGCAAGGCTCGCTAATAATAAAAAACTTTGCAACCATTGCAAAATCGATGCTTGCAAAACATAAAAAATTATTCATCTCTCCCGCTTCGCTCGCTGGGCATGGTATTATTACCTCTTGTAAACTAGGCAAGGAGGGCGATGTTATTGAGGAGGGCTTTGATGTTTCCTCGCTAAAAGCAATTAAAACCGATTTTGAAATTGACATCACCTTCACAAGCGTCTACAAAAATACTTTGTTTTTGGCGGTAAATTCTGAAAACTACTCTCGCGAGTCCTCGCTTCGTGCGTTTTTTAAAACCATTCGCCCGGGTAGCCAATTTGCTATTGACGATGCTGAAAGATTATTCGAATACACTTTTAAAAACAAGGCCACTTACGATATTACCGAAATGGGCCGTGTAAAACTCAATGAGGTTTTAAATTTAAACCATCCAATTGACGACCCACTTATCACAAAAAACGATGTTACTGAGGTAATTCGCAAATTGCAACACTACAAAAAAAGAGCCGTAATTGACCTTGATGTCGACTCCCTCACAAATCGTCGTGTGCGTTTGCCATCGGAGCTTATTGAAAATGCCATCAAAAGTGCGGTTTCTAAGCTTTCTCGCTCAATTTTGGAAAAGCTCAACTCAATTTCGCTTGATAATGTGCTTATTTCCTCGGTGGTGCAATCAATTAACCCCGATATTAGGGAGTTCTTTTTGCTTTCGCAATTTTCGCAGCTTGAGGATCAAACAAATCCGCTTGCGCGTCTCGCCCACAAACGCCGTATTTCCTCACTTGGACCCGGTGGAATTTCAAAGGCAAGTAGCGGCGCTACAACTGGGCTGCGAGATGTTCACCCAACTCACTACGGCCGAATTTGCCCAATTGAAACCCCTGAGGGGCAAAACATTGGTTTAATTGTTAACCTTGCTTTACACGCAAAAATTGACAAATACGGCTTTATTATGACGCCGTTTATTAAGGTTGTCAACAAAAAAGTTACAAACGAAGTTGAATATTTCGCCCCCGGGGACGACTTTTTTCACCACATTACAAGCATCGACATCATCAACTTTAAAAACGGCGAAATTATTACCCCAATTTTGCCTGCTCGTTACAAGGGTGAAATTATTCAAGCAACGGCGGAATCTATCGAGTATGTTGATTTTCGCTCAAACCAGTTAATTTCGGTTGGGGCCTCATTGATTCCATTTATAGAAAACACCGATGCCAGCCGTGCGTTGATGGGCTCAAACATGCAAAGGCAAGCCTTGCCACTAACAAAAATGCAAACTCCCCTTGTTGGAACTGGGGTTGAAACCCAAGTGGCGCAAAGTAGCCACGATGTTATTAGGGTTCGTAACAGCGGAACGGTAAAATATGTTTCTGCCGATAAAATTGCCGTAATGACCGAAAAAAACGGCGAGCCTTCGGTTGATATTTACGAAATATTTGACATGTCGGCAAATAATGGCGGCACAGTGAATAAAAAAAAGCCTGCGGTATCTGTTGGTGAAAAAGTTGCAGTTGGTGAGCCACTTACTGATGGCCCTTCAATTTACGACGGCGAAATTGCACTTGGGCAAAACCTGCTCGTTGGTTTTATGCCTTGGAACGGCTACAACTTTGAGGACTCAATTATTTTATCCGAAAAAGTTTGTGCTAGCGGAGCTTTTGAGTCCGTTCACATTAGTGAACACACAACATTTATTAAGGATACCCGCATCGGGCCCGAGGAAATTACTCGCACAATACCTGGTGTTAACGCCTCTGAGCTTTCAAAGCTTGATGAGAGCGGTATTATAATGGAGGGTTCATATGTTGAGGCCGGCGAAATTATTGTTGGAAAAGTTAGCCCTAAAATGCAGGAACTTTTAACCCCCGAGGAAAAACTTTTACGTGCAATTTTTGGCGAAAAAGGCGGCGATAAAAAGGACTCCTCCCTTACGGTGCCAGCAGGCGTTTATGGAACGGTTGTCGGCGTTAAAATTTTAACAAAACGAGGCTATCCAAAATGCACAAGAGCCCTTGAAATAGAGCAAGACGAGCTTAACAAACTTGCAAAAGAGCGCGAATTAAAACTGCAACTTATTAACGATTACTGCACTTCTTTAATGGATAAACTTTTTATTCAGGATGGTTTTTCAAAAAAGGACTTGGAAATTTCCTTTGAAAAAAAACTATCTTTAAAAGTTAAGGATAAAACCATTGCAAAACAAGTGGATGAGATAAAGTTGCTTGCAAAACGCCTTGCCGCTGAAAACAAAAAACGATACGACCAAATTGCATCAACAATTGTTGATGGCGACGAGCTGCAACAAGGTAACTTGGCGGTTGTAAAGGTCTACATTGCAACAAAACGCACACTGCAACCGGGGGACAAAATGGCCGGGCGACACGGAAACAAAGGTGTTGTTTCAAAAATTTTACCTGTTGAGGACATGCCATTTTTGCAGGACGGCACCCCGCTTGATATAGTTCTCAGCTCGCTTGGTATTCCGTCCCGTATGAATATTGGGCAAATTTTGGAGACCCACTTAGGGCTTGTTTCAAAAACTCTCGGTAAAAAAATTGACTATATGCTGCAAAACAAAAAAACCACCGAGGATGTAATTGATATGGTAAAAAATGTTGTGGATTCAAAAGCTTTCAACGAAACCCTAAAACATGTTAAAAAGGATGAGCTTGAAAAATCGGTTCAATCTTGGGCAAAATGTGGGGTTCCATTTGCTTGCAACTCGTTTGGTGGCTTTGGCGCTGACGACATTACACAGATGTATAAAAAACTTGGGCTTGATGAGTCTGGGCAATCGTATTTATACGACGGATTAACAGGGGAGCGATTTGACAGAAAAGTAACCGTTGGCTACATTTACATGTTAAAATTGCACCACATTGTTGACGAAAAAATTCACGCCCGCTCGGTTGGAACCTACAGCCTTGTTACGCAGCAGCCTCTTGGTGGGCGTTCTAACTTTGGTGGTCAGCGTTTTGGTGAGATGGAATGCTGGGCATTGCAAGCTTACGGAGCCGCCTACACATTGCAGGAAATGCTAACCGTAAAATCTGACGATATTGACGGCAGATCTCGCATGTATGAGTCCATAATAAAAGGCGATGTTAGCTTTACCTACGGCACTCCTGAGTCGTTTAAGGTTTTAGTTCGCGAGTTAAATTCGCTTGCTATAAATTTAACTTTGGAATCTGATTCTTGGTAAAAAATAACAAGGTAAAAAATAACAAAAAGTAAAAATTTTAATATATTTATTTGTATAATAATATGTCGTCGCTTGCAACTTACACCGAAGAAAATGACATTATCTCTCTCCCTCAGGAGGAGGTATCGCAATATGTAAAATCTTTGTTTCACAAGGATTTTCCGGACAGAATTTCAATTTCTATCGCTAGCCCTGAGGCAATAATGGCCGATTCCTACGGCGAAGTTACAAAGCCCGAAACCATTAACTACCGAACCTTAAAGCCTGAAAAAGGTGGTCTATTTTGCTCGGTTATATTTGGGCCAATTAAAAATTACGAATGTTTGTGCGGCAAATACAAGGGATTAAAATTTGAAGGAACCATCTGCGAAAAATGTGGAACTGAAGTTACAAATGCCCGAGTTAGAAGGGAAAGAATGGGGCATATAAAGTTATCCTACCCTGTTTTGCATCCTTGGTTTTGGCGTTCAATTCAGTCAAAAATTACCACCTTGCTTGATATTTCCTCAAAATACATTGAGCCAATAGTATATTTTGAGCTTTATGTTGTTACCGATGCTGGTGTTAGTGAGCTTTCTCGCGGTGATGTTTTGGACGAGGAGGGTGTGCAGGCTGCTCTTGATAAATACGGCCCAAACTCTTTTAAATACAACTCTGGCTCTGAGGCTATATTGGAGCTTATTCGCGCAATTGATGTAAAGAAAACACATCAAGAGCTAACCGAGGCCCTGCCTGCCGTTACTTCGCCAGCTAAACGCCAAACAATGATAAAAAAAATTAATTTGTTAAAATCATTCATTACTTCTGGTAACAAGCCTGAGTGGATGGTGCTAACAATTTTGCCGGTTCTTCCGCCAGATTTACGCCCCCTTGTTTTGCTTGAAGGTGGCCGCTTTGCCTCATCTGACCTCAACGATTTATACCGCAGAGTTATTAACCGCAACAACCGCCTACGCCAAATTACCGAGCTTGGGGCGCCCCTTCCTGTTATTGTCAACGAAAAACGCATGTTACAGGAAGCCGTTGAAGCCCTGCTTGATAACCGCAAAACAAAAGTGACAAACCTTTCTGGGTCTCGCCCGTTAAAATCGCTTGCCGACATGCTAAAAGGAAAGCAGGGTAGATTTAGACAAAACCTTCTTGGTAAGCGTGTTGATTACTCGGCTCGCTCGGTAATTGTTGTTGGCCCGCACCTAAAACTTAACGAATGCGGCTTGCCTAAAGCAATTGCAATTGAGCTATTTAAGCCATTTGTGCTTGCAAAAATGGAGCTTTACGGCGATGCTTCAAGGTTTAGATCCTCCCGCAATGCTCTTGATTTAAAAGACCCGGCAGTTTGGGAGGCACTAGAAAGCGTTGTGGAGGGTCATCCTGTATTGCTCAACCGAGCACCAACCCTTCACAGGCTTGGTATTCAGGCATTTGAGCCAAAGCTAATTGATACAAAAGCAATTCAGCTTCACCCGCTCGTTTGTAGAGCCTTTAACGCCGATTTTGACGGTGACCAAATGGCCGTTCACTTACCAATTTCGCTTGAGGCACAGGCGGAGGCTAGGGTTTTGATAATGTCCACCAGCAATGCAATTTCTCCTTCAAGTGGTATGCCAATTATTGTGCCAGATAAGGATGTTATTTTGGGGCTATACTACATTACAAACCTTGTAAAATACGAAACAAACAGCAAGGAAGTAAAACTATTTTACAATATTAACGAAATCACGGTTGCAACTTCTCTTGGCGTTGTAAAAATTAATCAGGAAATTCAATTTTTTGATTCCTTCACAAACCAAATTTATACAACAACCTCGGGGCGTGTTATGTTTTTTAAATGCCTTGAAAACAACGGCGAAATTGCATTTTCTGATTTTAACAAAATTTTCAAGAAAAAGGATGTGGATGCATTATTTAGCAAAATCTATCTAACATTTAACCAAAGTGTTTTAACAAATTTTGCCGATAGCGTTTTGCAGCTTGGTTTTAAATATGCAACGCAAGGTGCCATTTCCTTTGGTAAGGACGATATTATTATTCCTGAGGAGAAAAAAAAGTTTGTTGACCAGTCCTACGCAAAAATTAAGGAATACGAGCAAAATTACACTGAGGGCTACATTACTTCTGGCGAGAAATACAACAAAGTTACTGATGAGTGGCAACATTGTATAAACAAAGTTACCGATGCCATGATGAAGGCATTTGCTACAAACAACGAAAAGCACGGCATAAATTCAATATTTATGATGGCGGATTCTGGGGCCCGTGGTAGCATAGCCCAAATTAAGCAGCTTGCTGCCATGCGTGGGCTTATGACAAAGCCAAATGGCGACATCATTGAAACCCCAATTATCTCAAACTTTAAGGAGGGTCTTACAGTTTTGGAATACTTTATTTCGGCCCATGGTGCTCGTAAAGGTATTGCCGATACCGCCCTTAAAACCGCCGATGCAGGTTATTTAACCCGTAGGCTTGTTGATGTTTCGCATCAATGTATTATTACTCAGCACGATTGCGGAACCGAAGACGGCATTGAAATGTTCACCGAATTTGAAAATAGTAAAGTTATTAAAACCTTGGGCGAAGTTGTGTATTCAAGAGTTCTCGCACAGGATTTAAAAGACCGCAGCGGCAACATTTTAATTGCCAAAGGCACCATGATTACAAAAGACCTCATCCCCGTAATTAACGATAGCCCAGCTTCATCGCTTCTTGTTCGCTCGGTTATAACTTGCGAGTCGGAATATGGGGTTTGTGCTAAATGTTATGGTAAAAACCTTACAAGCGAAGGCTACATTAACATTGGAGACCCAGTTGGTATTATTGCTTCGCAGTCCATTGGTGAGCCGGGAACCCAACTTACAATGAGAACCTTCCATGTTGGTGGCGTTGCATTTAAGCAAATGGATAAGCCATTTGTGCAATCTACAATTGATGGGCAAATTACATTTATTGATACCCGAACCATTAAAAACAAAAAAAGCGAGGTTTATGTTGTTTCAAACACTGCAAGCTTTATTGTTAAAGGCAAGGACGGCGAAAACTTTACTCACCCAATACCACATGGTGCAAAATTGCTCGTTGCGGCTGGGGCTGTGAAGGTTGGTCAGGTAATTTATGAATCGGATGTTTATAATACTCTTATTATTTCCGAATACGAAGGAACCATTGAATTTAACGATATCTACCGCGATGTTTCCTACAGGGAGGACAACAACGAAACTGGTATTTCAAGCAAAGTTATTGTAAAATCTAACTTACATCCACGCATTATGCTAAAAAATAGCAAGGGCGAGTATGTTAAAACCGCAAACGATAATACAATTAAATACTTTTTGCCAATATCTTCGGTTTTGCTTGTTGATAACAACGAGGCGATTGGCTTTGGTGATATTATTGCAAAAGTGCCGAAGGCGGAGCAAAAGTCTAAGGATATTACCGGTGGTTTGCCGCGAGTTGTTGATTTGTTTGAGGCGCGTAGACCTGCAAAGTCGGCAATTTTGAGTGAATACGACGGGCAAGTTCTTGATGTAAAACACTACCGCTCCAAGAAAAAAATTATCATTCAAGCAGATGGTATTGCCGACCCAATTGAGTATGTTTCCACAAAGGACGCTCACATTTTAGTGCAGGGCGGAGCAACCATTAAAAAAGGCGAAACCATTGCCGATGGGGACTCCAACCCACACGAAATTTTGCGTATCCGTGGGTTAAAGAGTCTAATTTCTTACATGATTGAGGAGATTCAATCAGTCTACAAATTGCAAGGTGTAAAAATTGATAATCGCCACATTGAGGTTATCATTAAATACATGATGCAAAAAGCAATTGTGGACGATTGCGGCGATAGTGCCTTTGCAAATGGTCAAAAAGTTTCGGCCCGCGAAGTTAAACAAGCCAACAAAAAAATTAAGGCAAACAGCGGAAAAGAAGCTCAATACACATTGCTTTTACAGGGAATCACCGATTCTTCCTTGCAAAATGAGTCCTTCATTTCCTCGGCATCCTTTCAGGAAACCTCTCGCGTGCTTACCGAGGCTTCTATTAGCGGCGATATTGACCAACTTATTGGTATTAAGGAAAATGTTATTATAGGTAACCTAATTCCCGTTGGAACCGGCTTTAAAAGCTCCAAACTTGCAAGGCTTGTCAACAAATCTAATGAATAACAATTGGTGCGGGGCATGCCCCACAATCAACCTTGTAAAACAACAAGATTTATTGAAAGATGCACGGGGCGTGACCTAAAAATGAATTTGAGGCTATTTTTTGCCTCAAAACCCCCCTAATATCTCTTGACATTGTAAAAAAACAATGATTTATATAGCAATTATATCTTGTAATCTGGTATACTTTTTGTGTGTTTTTATGGTGATTGGTGATGTTTCTGTTTCGCAGTTTAGAACCTATCCGCAAATAATTCAAAAAATCTATCTCATTATTTTTTGTATATTTTTTCGCAAAATTTTATCAAATATTCCCGATATTCTCAAAAATTTTGAGTAAAAATTCATTAAAAACTAATAAAATATCTTTTGTAAATTATTTGCGGATAGGTTCTAAATTTACTTTTGCCAATTTTGGAGGGGGCGACAAAGCGAACAAAGCCAAGGAAAACAAGCTTTTATGATGTTTTTTGTGGAATTTTGTATCTGTTAAAAAGTGGAAACAGCCTAATGCTTTGGAAAAAAACTGGAATTTTTAAAAAAGTCTTGCAAAAATTAATAGAAGAGAGGAGAAAAAAATCAGGGTAAAAAGTGCAAAATATTTTGTGCGATGGTGGATATTCTGGTCAAAATTTTGCAGATGAAATTAAAAAAATCATCAACTAAAAAATCAACCAAAAAAATTAACCAAAAAGTTGAAATTGCAAAACGAAACGAGCTTCACAAATTTGTAGTTTTAACCAAAAGATGGATTGTTGAACGCTCTTTTTCATGGCTTGAAAAATGCCGCCGCCTCTAGAAAAACTGCGAAAAACTCCTCCCCCCACTCCTCCCTCACAACCATGCCTCGTTAGATTATTGCTAAAAAGATATTGGATGGGTTCTGAG
>JGI12421J11937_10000406_pt1 | contig 16635 bp, 25 predicted proteins | sample LakErihyJuly2011_2_FD_11937 | JGI IMG/M metagenome (IMG submission 11937)
TTCTTGAACGTCTTGTGGTAGTACAATTGGTGCTTGAACACTTTTCTCTGCTGCTTCCATTGCCAATAAGGCGAAACGGTTGCGGAGAAGTTGAATACCTAGTACGTCGTCGAATTGTCCACGCATTTCACCGTCGATAGACGGCTTACGCGCCACGACAACCATCATCTTGCCCATTGGATTCAATGCGCGAGATAAAACTAAATCTTCCCTACGGGGTACATAAATTATAGACTGGTCTTTATCGTAATAACGAATCATCTCAATCACTGCATTAAGGTCTTGCTTATAACCGTCCGAGCCAAGAAGTTCTCTGTCATACTCTGGGAACTGAGATACCAGTTCACCAAGTGTCATAGAGTATCGTTTGGCAAATGCCACACAACGTCCGTAGCGGTCAAATTCTGGGTAAGCCCCAATTGGATTTTCTACGCGGATACGCGGCAACTTGCTTTCTTCGTCCAATTCAATCATGAACGGAACGAAACCATAGGTTAAGTACCAGTCTGCACCAGAGTACATCTGTACTGATAGGTCAGAGTGAGAAAAATAATTGGCAGCAATACGGGTACGCTTGTCAGCAAAGTTACGTGCCTTGTCACTAACGGAGTTAGCAGCAGAGCAGTTGATTGCTGGAAGTGGAGCCATAACCTCTGAAAGGTCGCGTGCTACCACATCAATAAAGTTGGCAACTACGTTGGCATCTACGCCTTCTGGGAAGAAGTTAGGATATACCTGAGCAATCTTTCCTTTACGTACAGCGAGTACGTCAAGGTTACGCGCATCTCGTTCGTGGTTACGGTAGCGCAACGCTTCAACGCGTGCTACTACCTGTTCCATTGATAATGCCATTGGTATCCTAACCGTATGTTTGGGACCATTGGTCCGCAAATGCTTCATCTAAATTGACTGCTTGTCGCCTTGAGGCTTGAGCCTGAGTCGTCCATCTGTTCTGCATCCACTTAGATGCATTAGTTCTCTGTTGCATCATTTCGCGTATGCGAATAATAGCAAACCATAGAGCCATAACGCAGTCTGTTGGGTTCTTAGTGTCTGGCTTCCAGGTAATAAGTTCTTGCACTAGAGTCTTCAGGCCTTCAGAACCTTCATTACTTGGTAGTTCAATAATATTATTATCTTGGAATCTACCATCTCTGGTACTGCCAAAAAGCATAGACATAGACGCAACACCAAAAGACGTGTCCCATTTATTCTTGCCAGTAAAGTGTGAGTTGAGTTGGCATCCGTAGGATGCTAGATATGCTCGTAAGTCATCATCTAAGGCATACGCCTTCTGGTGTGCGTTAATTTCAATACGCAGTTCCTGTGGACGATACTTCTCAACCCACTCCTCAATCAAAGATTGAATCTTTGCAGGAGAGGGGTCAGTCATGTTCACACAGTCTAGGATGTAGATACGTCCGTCTGCTCGGTTGTATGTAACCGCAACTGCTGCCGTAGCACCTGCCATAGCAGGGTCTAGGCCAATAATAGTATAACCCTCAATAGTCTGAGGATGTCCAGGAGTATCAGACTTTAAAGGTCCTCGCTTGCGCATTCCGTTGACGGAACCTGCGATACAGGTGGGTGAGAAGATTGAGTCTTCTCGGACGTCTTCTTGCTGGTAGACCATAGCCCATACAGATGGAGCGACCTCAGAGCGACGCTTAAAGAGCGAGGGTCCATCCCATTTGGGGTATAATCCATTTTCAAGTACATCGTCCAAATCATTCTCTTGCTGGTCTGTTTCAGGCCAGAGGGTCTTCCAATTTGTAGGCTTGTCGTCAAACTCTAAAACTGCTGGCATAGCACAGTAGGTAAAGGGGGTCTTGCCACCTGTCCATTGTCCGCCATCACGAATCATCTTGTAGAGGTCTACAGAGGATACGCGGGTGCCTACAATAATAAGTTTACCATGTCTACCTAGACGAGTGATAACTTCCTTCTGCAGCCATTCAATCTGTTTTTCCCACTCATGGGCGTTGGAAGTCATTACCACGTCATCGAGAATAATTAGGTCAGCACGTGCTCCATATATCTGGGACCCAAAGCCTAGGGCTTGTACGGTTGGGTCCTTCTCGCCAGAGTCTCGACCTGTACCTAGATAAATCATGTCGGCGGACCATTGTGTTGCGTCCGCCTTATATCCACCGTTAGGGCCAAAGGCCGTTTGTAGTTTCATGTAGCCAGGGTGGGAAAGGCGCGTCTTAATAGCGCCTAGGAACTTGCGAGCCATACCCTGTGTTTTAGAGACGATAATCACTCGGGTGTTAGGGTTGGTCACAATCTGATGAGTTACGTAGTTAGTCGTAATCGTTGTCGACTTGGCGTGCTCAGGTGGCACGTTAATCAAGACACGGTTAGGGTCTCCTGGCTCATATGTCATACCCGCAGGTAGCCATCGTGGCTCTTTACCCTCAATAAGGTCAATCCAGTTTAACTGGTGGTTAAATAGTTTAGAGCCTAGAAACTGCTCTGAGAACTCAGCAAAGGGCATATCCTTGAGTTCTGCTAAATCCTGCTTTATGCCCTTGCCCGCAAGGCGTGCTTTGTCCGCTTTGTCCTTAAAGTCCGCATCTACCATAGACCACTGACGAAATGCAGTATCTTGACGGTCAACGGCTGCCATAGCAGCGGTGATAGTAGCGCCCTGCTCTAGAAGTGCCAGTACCTTAGCCTGGGCATCTTCCTTGGTATAGGTCTGTTTTCCTGCTTTGCGTCCCATGTTATATCCTGTCCTGTAACGCCTATTTAACGCATCCTGTAAACGGACATAAGGGGGGCATTTTGATAAAAAAAAATTTAAAATTANATATATAGGAGTCGCGGAGTCTTAAACGGAGCGACTCCGTATATATTATATATATACTATAGAAGACCCGTTCAAACGGGTCTTTTCCGACTGGGTTGGGAAAGTATTTTCCCAGACCCTTATATACTAAGCCTAGAGTGTGACGTAGGTCACACCATCCGAGGAGTACTTTAGGTACTCTGAGGGGGCTATTAAATATAACAGAAAATAATTATGGGAGTATATATATACATACAGACGCGTTTTTTAACAATCACGGGTCATAAATGGCGCATAATGCGCCTAGTGTGTGCATTATTTATAGTGCGCAGTAATTGTGAATGAGCAACTATCTGCACCACAATAAATAAATGAATTACCCCCCAATAAATAAATAATAAATACATGAATGAATTGTTAATAAATTGCCATAAAACCCCTATAAAAGAAGCTGCGTGTTGGTTGAAGTTTCAACTACTTTGCAAAAGAAGCTGCGCAAACTCCAGCCCTGCCCCGTATCCCTAGAATTAGGCGTAAATCTAGGCGTGAGAGGGCGCGCTCATTGAATGAGACATGGGGCGCGGTCGGCTGGCCGACCGATACACGCTCAAAAAAAGATTGCGACATGGCATGAATAAATCGTATTTATGCCTTACACTTGAGACATGGCAAACCGCCATCCCAAATGAAAGGTACGACAATGACAAAAGCAAAAGCACCAAAGGCAAAAGTGAATACAACTATCCCAGCGGTAAACACTGCATGGCGTGTATTCTGCAAGGCAACTACCAACAATGAGAAGGCAAACCGCACCGCGGTGCTAACTCTTGCTGATGTAATCGAAAGCCAAACCGCGAGCATCAACAGCATCAAAGCCAGCATCACCGACACAGCAACGGTTTCACCATTGCTAACTGCAACGCAGGTTCGCACCCTGCCAACCTTCAAGGCACTAGAAAAGAAGCACCCAGAGTTCCGCGCTCTACCATTAAAGAAGGCTCTCACCTTCGCTGCGAAGGCTTATGACCTTTTGGGCAAGGGTGAAGCAGAAAAGCACTCATTCTCAGATGCGGTTAAATTGGTTGATGATGCACAAGCGGAAAAAACCCGTAAAGCAAAAGCACCAAAAGCACCAAAGGCAGCAAAGAAGGATGCGAGCCTGTTTCAATCACTAGAAGCGGTTTATGCGCTTGTGAGTGAGATTGACCCTAGCGCGATTGGGGATAAGGAGATAGACCTACTGAACGACATCCTCGGAACTATCGAAAGCAAGATGCGCGAGGATGTAGAAGCAGCATAGTCGGCTAGCCGACCAAAGCCCTCGCCCCGAAAGGGGCGGGGGTTTTTTGCTGCCTGTTTTTTTTTGCCCCAAAACTGCCAGCCAACACAAACTTTCTTTGGCGCCGACCTTTGGCACAGACCAACCTAAAAAATTTTCAACACAAACCCGCCACCGAATGATGAGTGCCACCGATTGACGAATGACACCGACCTGCGACACCGTAGTCGGCCAGCCGACCAGCATCCGATGAATAACATGGGTTGCATGAATAATGTTTAGGACCTATACTAGAGTTATTGGCAGGGGCTATGCCCTCTGTCAATGAGAACCCAAACGGTCGGCCAGCCGACCACTAACGAAAGGAACGGCAATGAATGTACAAGAGTTCGTAGAGAGTATGGAAGTGAAGGTGAACATCATGAACGAGCAGAAGCGTGAGCGCGAACTGTATGAGCGTGGAGTTAAGGCTATGGCCGAGGCTTCCAACAAGGAGTCAATGTGAGCGAGTTAGAGATTTTAGAAGCGGAGTATCTAAGATTGCTAAATGACCCACTCTTTGACTCTCCCGAGCAATACACAGTTATCCTTGATTTGGTAATGGATAGAATTGAGGACATAAGGGAACTACATGCAAATTTTTAGCGCTTGAACTAATAATGTTTAGGTGCTAGAATAAAGCCTTAAGCGGATAGCCTACCCTGATTTGGGCGGGATGTAGGCTGGTGGCTCACGATAGGTAGTTACGCAGGTGCGAGTCCTGCGGTGAGCGCGTTGATAGCAAATCGCTATTAACTGGTCGGCTAGCCGACCATGTACTGAAAGGTTATCAAATGGAACTGTTCAACTTAGAAGTAAGCGAGTGGAGTATCAACCTCACTACTTACTTTGGTGATGTATTCCTACCTCACCGCACATGGCTTATTGTTCTTGGCATTGTGGCTATCCTGCGCATTGCTAAACTCATCCGCAAGGCATCACGCTGATGTATCCAACGGCCGATGAAATCATCGAGAGCGGATTTTCCGACACAAATTTATGGGAGTCCCGTCTCGACTACCAACTTGTCCAAGAAATTCTTGGGCATGGGTTGTCGAAAGACGAATGGGCAGAACTCATCTCGCAGTTAGATGATGCCGTATTTGAGACAGTTATGGCTTATCAGAGATGATTACTGTGACCTTTTCTGATGCTGAGGTGAACCTTGTGCGACAAGCGCTGAGGGCTGAGCATGAACGCATGGTAAAACAGGGCTATGCGGGATTGGCTACGGTGTTAGATAGTGCTAGGCAAACCCTGTCAGATGCCATAATTGACAGCAAAATAGTTAGCGTGTAAGATGTACTTATTGCAGAGCGCAATGAGCAACAATGGTCGGCTAGCCGACAAGAGAGGTAAGTAAATGACAGATGAAGTCGTGGACTTAGATGTGGAATGTTCGGTATGTTACGAAGTCTTAACATCTGATGGCCAGATTACAACTCACTATGATGAGATTGTATGCAACGAATGTGTCACTACATGTGAAAGATGTAGCAGCATAGGTTCCGTCAATGACGGTTTCCATGAGGTTGATGGTGACCTATGGTGTGAAGGATGTACTGAAAATCGTGCGTACTTCTGCTCGAACTGTGAGGAATACAATTCCAACGGTAGTTGCTACATACATGACAGAGGCGAGAACTGGTGTGACAACTGTCTCAATCAGGCTTACTACTGTGACGAATGTGATGAATACAATGCAGACGGATGCGATAGATGTATAGACTCAGAGGATACCGATAATCATGGCAATCGTATTATCCATGACTATTCGTACCGACCTGATGCTATCTTCCATAGCACCGACAAAGAGGAGCGACTATTCTTTGGGATAGAGATAGAGGTAGAGGCTAAGGATAGCAAGTCTACATCTGCCATGCACGCCTACCAACTAGAAGGGCTAGACCTAGCCTATCTAAAGTATGACGGCTCACTCAATGACGGCTTTGAGATAGTCACGCATCCAATGTCTCATGACTTCTTTAAGAATGAGGCTACCGAACTATGGACTGTACTAGAGGACTTGCGTAGTAAGCATGGTATGAGGGTCAAGGCATGGGATACTCGTACCTGTGGCTTACACATTCACATCTCACGCACAGGCTTCAATGGTGGTTCACACATGCACAGGTTCCTCAACCTTGTGTATTCCAATCCAGACTTCTATTCAACCTTAGCAGGTCGCACATCAGACCAATGGGCTAAATTCACAGACATCTATCGCAATGATTACAAGCGTGATAGTAATGGTGAGCGTGTGTGGAATGAAGACACAGGATACCATGTCACTACTAAGCGTACCTTCATGCACAAGTTAAATACAGACACTAATAGTGACCGCTATTCGGCGGTCAATACCAATAACAGAGACACACTAGAGATGCGCATCTTCCGAGGTAGCGTCAATGGTGAGACTATTAAATCCCAATTAGACTTAGCGCATGCCAGCGTTGAGTACACCCGAACCCTTACCATCCAAGATGTGCGTGAAGGTGCGCTATCTGCCGATAACCTCATGTGGTATGTATTCCAACATGAGACATTGTATCCAGAACTATCAGCCCGTATAGATAGACTAATAACTAGCGGTCGGCCAGCCGACCAGAAAGTGAGTAACTAAATGTGTCTACTCGTTGTAGCCTCGCCCAATTCCACGCCTCGTAAGAAGGACTTGGAATGTGCATCATGTAATAATCCGCATGGCTTTGGCTTTGCGGTAATCACGCCCAATGGCATTGTCACTGGTCGTGGTATGTCAAGCAAGAAAGTAATCAAGAAATTCCTAGAAGTGCGCAAGGAGTTCCCGTCTAATTATGCTATGTTCCATGCTCGCTTTGCTACGCATGGTGTCAAGAATGAGGACAACTGTCACCCATTCAAGGTGCCTAATTCGCACGATACATACCTAGCACACAATGGTATCCTTGACATCAACATCTCAGCAGGTGACCGCCGTAGTGATACGCGTATCTTTGCAGAGGATACATTACCTGCTATGGGTGGTGTCACCGCGTTAGACGACGACCATGTATGGTCTATGGTTAGCAAGTGGTCATTGGGTAGCAAGATTGCTATCTTCACCCTAGACCCTAACGCTAAGGAGACCTGCTACATCATCAACGAGAGTTCAGGCTTCTGGGATGATGAGGGAATGTGGTGGTCTAACTCTACCTACAAGCAATCTACATGGGCTACCTACTACGGCTTGCCCAGTAAGGCGTCGGCTTCGGCGCTTAATGATACTGGTTGGGAAGGTGAAGTCCTCGGTGAGTGCGCTCATTGCCTAGGCTTTGCGGAGACAGATGCTAACCCGTACTACTGCGAGATGTGCTTTACTTGCTATGACTGTGACGGTATGTACCAAGATACCTGCCTATGCTGGACACCAGAAAAAGACCGATACGCCTATAGTGCAAAGGGGAAAGTAAGTGGATACTACAATGACTCATTCGGATTCTAACGGTCGGCCAGCCGACCCCTTCAAGGGGATGTGGGTGGCTGGCTGGATTACCTCAACACAAACTGTAGACGGACTTGTCCACTACGGACCATTCGACACGCAAGACCTAGCCCTAGAGTGGGGCAAGGAACTAACCAATGTAGAGGTGTATCGAGTATTCGTACCCTCTTACAATGCAGGATAGGAGCATCATGACTATAGAACAGAAAGAAAGATTGCGGGAAGTCCTAATTGACTACCTGCAAGTGTTGACATCAACAAAAGGGTTGTACCGTTCAGAACATGAAGTGGCACACTTTGCACGAATAGCAGAAGTCCGATTACTCCTAAAGGAGGTAGTGTGAGTGCGCCTTATGGATTACCATACTGCGATGATTGCGACCAGTATGTTGAAAAATTCTGTGACGATTGCGGTCTATGCAATGACTGCGGAGATTGTGAGGTAGGGGTATGAGTTACGAGCCACGATTAGACGACGACATAGCACTAGACATAGAACTAGAAGAAGAAGACGACGGATACCAAGAGCCAGATAGGATGTGGGGAGATGATTAGTCAACTAAGAGGAAGTTGTACCGATGATGATAACCCTGATGCGTGGTTTCCCACCATAGATAGTGGTGACATAGAGACCATGAACCTCAGAGTTCTACCAACAGTTCAGTATGCAATTGGGGTATGTAGTAGATGCCCTATCAGGGATACCTGTCTAGAGGAGGGCATCAAGCCAGAAAACCTAGCATATGGTATCTGGGGTGGCTTACTTGCTGGGCAAAGAATAAAAATCGCTAAAGAAAGGGGTATAGACTATCGGGTTGACCCGTACAATACAGGACGGAAGACATCTCAAAGGTACACGAATACGATAGGTCCCAGTGGGAAGGTTACTGCTGATGAGGAGAACGCAGCAATGATGTTCCTACGACGAATGAGACCCTATTTGGAGGGAGCAGTATGATTAAAAGACTAGCACTATTGCTTGTTGTTCTTGTAGCGGTAGGACTTTTCACTCGGTCGGCCAGCCGACCAGAAAATCCAACACAAATTCGTGACTGGAAGGTAGCGGATAGCAAGGCTTACGCACATGATGTAGTACAATCGTGGGCAGACAATCAGTATAAATGTCTTGATAAGTTATGGACGCGGGAATCCAACTGGCGGTCAGAGGCTTATAACAAGGTTAAGGTAATGGGCAAGAATGCTGGAGGGATACCACAGATATTAGGGTTGGACCCTAAGACCCCAGCGCCATTACAGATAGATAGAGGAATGAAATATATTATCCACAGATATGGCACACCATGCATGGCATGGAAGTTCCACCAACAGAAGGGTTGGTACTAATGAAGACATACAAAGTTACAGCGGTAGAACGGGTACGCTCAATGGGTATTTACGAAGCAGAAAGTAAAGAAGAAGCAATAGAAATGTTTAGGCTTGACTCAATCAAAGTAGATTATAGTCAAACACCAGTTGGATTTTCACATAGTGGTTGGAACCCTAAAGCAGTAGTCTACAATGGCGACGTATGAGTACAAATGTGATGGCGATTCTAGCATCATCGCTATCACTAGAGGTATGGCAGATGATGAAATCATACCTTACTGCGATACATGTAATGAACCCATGACTAGGGTATACCATGCTGCGCCAGTCAAGTTCAACGGCTCAGGCTTCTACTCGACAGGAGGGTAAATGAATAATGAAAAGATGCAGGAACTACAAAACAAAGTTGTTGAAAGTGTCGACTCATACTTTGAAAGTTACGACTGGGACACAGCGTTCGAAAAACTTCTGGAGGATAAATGAAAGATAGTAACTGGGACCTAGACTACAGGGACGGTATGGTGGGTGAGAGTAAGGTAGCCGACCTACTCCACATGGATACCGTAGAAGTCAAGACTGACAGGAAATGGGTGCAGACTGGTAATCTGTACATTGAAACGGAATGCTACTATGTTAACGAAGATGTTTGGAAGCCATCTGGCATCAGAGTTAGTAATGCTACGCATTGGGGATTCGTACTAGAGGACTCGGTACTTATAGTTCCATTGCACAGGCTCAAGGAGATTGTATGGGAGAGTGGTAGACCTATCACCTGTAACATCCCACCCAATCCGTCAAGAGGTTATCTCATAACTCCTGGACAATTAATAGAACATATGCGTCTTGCCAGAGGTAGGGAGATTGCTGAGTTCGAAGAACATGAACGCTGGGAGATTTATGGATAAAGAGGCACTAATCGGTTTCTTGTCCTTGTTTACTCTCTTCGTTCTGATTGGGTTCATCATCCCCTACTTGTTCTGTTTCGTCTTTATCTAGGTAGGAGCGGAATCCGCCAAGCCTAGTGATGAGTTTCTTGATTGCACGATTATGTCTCATGCGTGCAGCATCATCACTAGGTAGGGCGAGTTCTATAGCAATATCACCATACGACAATGACCCTGCATACTTGTGGTAGAGAATGTGTCTATCTTCTGTATTTAATTTTAAATATGCAGCCTTAATCTCAGCCATCATAGCCATCATGTTGCCACCTTCTGCTGGCGCAGATGGTTTTCCAGGCATACCTAAGTTAAGTATCGGTGCTTCCGTTACATCTCCACGTAGGATTGCTGGAAGCAATGCTTCGATAATGTCTGCCTCATAGAAAAACAAATCAGATGTTTCATAGCCCAATGACTTGGACTTCCAGTACTGACAATAGTCTAATGCTTGATTGCGGAGCGAACGATAGAGCAGGTTCTGCGCAGACTTTTTGCTAAACGATTCCCACTCTGTCAACTTCCTAGGATGCGACACAAACCATTCATAGAGCGACTGCTTAATATCTTCTCGAGCAACCATTGTAAATTTACGATTGTACTCATCGGCTACGTGTACAACAATGTAATCCCAAGGTTCAATGCGCTTCCAATCCATTACCATTTCCAAGTTTTTCCTTCTACGGTGAATGAATTATTAACGATAGGTACAATCTGTGGTACCACGGTGGTACCGTCAACGTGAAGAATACCGAAGCCCTGTTGCCATGTGAACAGACCTGCCTTGATATACTTAGCATTACGGTAATCCATAAGGTTACCAAGTTCCATACCCCAAATAGTCTTAGGCTTACCGCCACGATAACTTTGAGTATGATGAGTCAAACCCATTCGATGAGTGTGACCACACACCACAGACATACCGCTACGCTTGGCTAGACCAAGGGCTGTGGCACCTGCTGTAGGCTGTACGTTACCTTCATCACCATGCATGAGCAACCAGCCTGGGGCTAGTTCATAAGGGTCAGTATGATATTTAATTTCTAATTCTTTTAAACCAAGAAAGTTCTCAAGTTGTAATTCTGGTAGCCCGAGTAGACCTGGGGCTCGCATTGCAACTGTGTTAAACAATCTGTCTGTGTGATTACTGCGAACCATATGTTCAACAGTTAGGTCATACAGAACTTGGCGAGTGAGGTCTCTATCCCGTCCGATAGAGCGCTCAAACTCTAGTTCAGTGCCCTTACTCCACTTACTGATAGTCTGCATATCCATTTCATCGCCACAGGATACAACGGTATCTGGTTGGTACGCCTTGATAAATCTAGCCACAGCCTTGGTGGCTTCTACATCGTGGTATGGTACCTGAAGGTCGGAGATGCAAACTATAGTTTTCATGGCTTCTTTTTAACCGCTTTCTTAATAGTTTTTTTGACAGCCTTTTTGACTGCACGACGTTTGTTTTCTTTGCCAACATTCTTTGAGTGGCTCATTGTTTGTAGGTTTTCGATGCCGTCTTTTCCTGCTCGTCCTCCGTTATCTTTATGGTCAACGTCAGTAGTGCGAGCCAAAGTCTTGCCAGTAGCCCGCTCAAAGTCAAGTCGTGCCTTGTTGGTCGAAGTAGTTTCAGTTGTGCCATCTTTCTTTTTGCGCTTAATGACATAGATTGGTCTCCCACCGTTTGCTTTGCTTCCCTTGTATGGTCCAAAGATTTTCATAGTTGCTTCTCCATTTGGTTTAGAATTTCAGCGTCAAGTCGTGCGCCGATTTCTTCGTATGTAAAAAGATTTTCTTCTTCATCCAGAATCCAAGATGTGTATCCATCAAGAGACACGTGTATGTTGTAGAACACTCTTGCAAGCCAGATAAATGGAAGTGATAAATAGTATCTGATGTATCTCATTCGTTATCCCATTGCCCTCTCAGTACTAGCAATCCAATGATTGCATAGTTTGCCATATCTTTAAATGAGTCCTCGAGTGACTCATGTTGTGGGTTAGCCTTGGTATCAACTAGGTTGTTGATGCGTGCTAACTTGTCATGCATTCGTACTCGTAGTCCATTGATAGCACCGCCAGGGGCTAATGATATATTCTTGGGACCATAGTCTTGATGCTTACTGATGAGGAGTTGAGACAACTCATAGACTGTATTACTTAAATGAGTTTCTAAGTGTAACTCTTTTACTACTGCTTTATTCACTTATCCTCCTCTAGTAGTTCTTTTAATTCATTATCTATATCTACCATGTGTTGCTTGATGATTGCTTCTTCTACTAAATCTTTCATCTGGGCAACATCTGTCTGTGCTGCATACAACGTAGCATATGTCATCTCAGTAATATCTCTAACAAGTGCTGCATCTTCTGCGTTCCTGTACAGTTCCTCTAGTAAGGAGCCGAGCAGTAGCGAGTAACCATTGGGCAGTTTAAGTATGGGGTCAAAGACTTCTTCTTCTTCATCCATAAGATGATTGACTGCATCAAAGATGTTATCGAATTCTGTGCCACATATCTTACACTGCGGAATTTCAATCAACGTTTAACCCCATCTTTTCTCTAATGAATTGTGCTCCGTGTCGGATGTAAGCACTGTTAACATCTTCCCCGTCACCGAAGGTGACTGTTGTAACTGGGAGTTCTCTGGAGAGAGATGCCGCAAACTCACGCCCTGGGGCATCACCGTCGGCGAATACAAAGACTCTCTCAAAATCTGCAAGCAATCTTGTATAGTGCTTCTTCCAACTGTTGGCTCCTGGGACTCCGACACAGGGAATGCCGACAAGTTTAGACATTGTAAGTGTGTCAAGTTCCCCCTCGCATACACCAATCCAATCTCCTGCAATTTCAATATCAAGTACGTTATACATGCGAGTATCAACACCAACCATACCCATATACTTCGGCTCAACGGCAGGATTAAGAGAGCGAAAGCGCAGGTCAACAACGCCAGTCTTTGTAATGTACGGTATGCTAAGGCGACCCGTGTACTGTTCATGTCCAGGTTCAGGCTCCTCTACTACGCCTAATCGCGCCAGACGCGCTACTTCCCTTGTTATTCCCCTGCTTGCTAGGTAATCTTCCGCCTGAGAGATGCTTCCCGCGTACTTGCTCGTTGCTCTCCCCAGTAATTCCTTCTGCGATAGACTTTGCTTCACGTATATCACACCTCTCTTGCTTAGCAATTATCTGAATACTATTGCCTTGCATACCACACGCGAAGCAATTGAATATGTTCTGTCGTGTATTAAAACTTGCACTTGCATGACTATCATTATGGAACGGACATTTAATATTTACTTGACCAGATGCACGGTTGATGTTGGCACCGTAGTGCTTCAACACCGCCACTATGTCTGGTAAATCATCTACCAAATACATCGCCCAACCTTAATACTAGATACGAATCTGCTATCGATTTACCTCGTGCTTTGATGAGGACGACGGGTAGAACTTGGGAATGTTCGATTCCCCTCGCGTCCGCGTAATGTTTTGATTCGAGTTGGGCTTCTTTGGTCCATCCACTGAGGTCAATGGCGTTGCCCGCTCCTGGCGCTTTACATTCGATAACGCCAATGCTACCAAGGAAGTCTGAGCGGACAACAACGTCTCCCTCATCTTTTGCACCTGTTCGAGCAAGTCGCTCAGAATCGTATCCATTTGCTCGAAACCAGTCTCTAATGTCCGTTTCATATGTTGCTCCTCTAGCCTTATGGCTTTTCCTAGTTGTCATGCGTTTTCTGGAATATCATCAATGTACATGTACTCTGGATTAAATGCTAACCAAGTCATGAGCGTGCCGTTCGCATCTGCTCTTCCGTAGCGATTCTTGACTGATGCCACGCCCAACGATGTGCCAACGGTGCCAAGCGTGCATATAAGCGCAGGTAGTTGGGATACCTTTCCTTGGATGGCACTTCTTGGTTGACAAGGATTTCCAGGAACTGCTTCCGAAGTGTGATGTAGTACCACAACCGCAGCGTTAGTGTCTCTCGCAAGGAACTTCAACTCCTTCATAATCGCACGCATAGAAGCGAATTCTTCGCCTCCGTCTGTTGCAACATCCATGAGGTTGTCCAAGATGATAAGGTGAGGACTGCATCCCCATAGTTCCTCAAAGGCTTGGACTTCCTCATCGATGTCTTCTAAGGTTGGTGATGATTCGAAGGACCAGACTATATGGTTTCCTTTTTGGAGGACTGCTTTAGTCCAACCAACATCAGTATTAAGTTTCTGCTCTACGTCTGTCTGACTCTTCCCCGATATCATAGATGCCAGACGCATCGCCATAGTGTGTGCATTAGTATCGGCAGATATGTATAGAGTTGGAACATTGGTCTTGAGTGCTAACGCTAAGGCTAGTGTAGACTTACCTGCTCCAGGTGCTCCCGCAAACATAGAAACTTCTGAACGACGAATGATAATCTTATTGGCTTCGAATGCTCTGAACGAACTAGGTAAGGGTTCCCCCCCAATAGAGGCACGTCCTACTGAGCGTACTAGTGTTCTCATTGGTACCCTTCCCTAGTTAATTCAAAATGGAAACTCTTCTGGTATTAGTTGACTGGCTTGCACTGGTCCGCGCCCTGAGGCATCGGACAGACCCACATCGCGTATGGATTTCCCGTCTTGCTCGATATTCCCGACTTGTACTTGCGAGGTCCGTGCTGGCACGTCGGTCCACCCTGTACGGGGGTTGGTGCTCCCATAACGGACGGAGCCTGCGCCTGGGGCGGTACGGATGAATGCGCTGGCGATGTGCCTTCGAGTGAAGGCGATGTCGATAAAGGGGCTACTGCACTTACCCCCGAAAGCAGGCGTTGCGTTGCAGCAATCTGTGTGGCAAAGTCGCCAACACCTTCAAGTAATACACTTAGTTCATCCGCTGATTGCGCACGAACATTGATTAGGTCGCCAGTATTTAATTTATATGATACTTGTAACTTCCAGTCTTCGGCCATTTATTTATCCTTCTTAATAGAGAATTGACAGTACTCGGTTAAACCGCACATGTACTGACAACTGTTTGTGTTGGGCAAGAATATCGCAGCCTTACGGGCAGCGTCGAATTGCGTGATTAGGTATTCCATCTTCTCGTACGTGTACTCAGAGAGGTCCGCCATCTCGGATATGTTATTACCGCGAGACATGTAGTAGGTACCCCACTTGACCTCCATACCAAAGGTCTGCTCTAGACCTAGTTTGTAGAAGCCAAGTTGTAGACTGCTGGTTGGTGTGTTCTGTGATGTCTTTAAGTCGACAATGACCAGTTCTCCATTGACCTCAAACACGCGGTCAATAATCATCTTAACTGGTACGTCATTGACGACAGGTGTTAGGGCAAGTTCGATGCCTGGGTTGCCATCTGGTGCTGTCCAGATTTTCCAATCAGGGTTAGTCTTGCGCCATGCAATGTAGCCTTCGACCCAACGTGGTCCTGCTGCTTGCCAGAAGGTCTGGTCTTCCTTGTTAGGGTTAGCCTTAGTGGCACGACCTCCAACGCGAGCATTGGTAAGGTCGGTATCTCCTTTGGACTCAAGCCATGCTTGGTCCCATAGTTGCTGGCTACTCACATATTCTCCTTGTCGTAGTTCTCACACGCTAGGTGGAATGCTGAGCCTCCAACGGACCAGACAGATGGGGCTTCTTCCTTGTTGAGGAGTCTGCCGAGGTAGTACTGGTACCCACAGGTTAGGTAGGTTGTAAACGCAGAGTAGGACATATGCTCTGGTAAGGTATATTCTTCTAGTTTGATTGACATAGGTAGAACTATACACCTAGGTGACGGTAACGTCGCCTTCCCACGGTTGGTTATGGTGTGTGTATAATTTATATATAAAGAAAATATATAAAGGCCTTCGGCCTTATATATAGTATATTAACTATAACAATATCTAAGGAGTACTATGTCAAATTTTCTACAAGTAGCGTTGGCTTCACTTACTGGTATCACCGTGTTCTATGTACTCGAGGCAGCCTATTACGATATCAAGGCTCGCATTCGAGGCAGAGAGTACACCCTATGGCTTGAAGAACTAGAAGAAGAGAAAGAGCGTTAACTCCTAGAAACGACAAAAGACCCCCTCGCCCTAGTATAATCACTAAGGTAAGGGGGTTTCTTGTCTTAAAAGGGCCTTGGGAGGCTTTAAATGGCTACTCTGAGCCTTTTCCGTACGCTGCTTCTGTAGGGTCTAACGCCTTTAGAATAGGTGCAGCGACTGATGCAATGCCTGCCATGAGCAGGTTTTTAGGGTTCGATTCACCAGCAAGGTATAGAGCAAGCACTGCAGCAATTGCAGCACGAAGGTACGTACCAGCGATTGCGACTAGTTTTTCTGTATTCATAAGTCCTCCTTAGGACTGTTGAGGTTTAGACGTATGGACTTTGCAACAAGTGCAAGGTTCAGTCTTATACGTCTTCTTACTAGGAGATGGTGTTAGAGCAGCCTTTAGTTGATTAACAACCTTAGGCTGATTCATCCACCAAAACCAAGGATTAGTATTGGTAGCCACAGAGGGCTTAATAGAAATATGTAGATGCTTGTTATGAGGATTAACCCCAGTGTACCGTCTGTCTCCCAGGTCTTTCTTTTCTTCAGACCAGATAGTACCCTTAAAAATAAGATAGGCAACACGCTTATCCTCCTTGAGTTTTTCAAATATTACAGCACAGTCTACACCGTTGGCTGGGTCATGAGTAAGGTCAACTGCTAAACCAAGGTTATGGTCTGAGTCAGGATTCTGTTTTTGGTGGGCAGCAGAAGGGAGTAATCCATCGCTTACCTTCTTGCGCTTTGGAAA
>JGI12421J11937_10000407_pt1 | contig 16635 bp, 15 predicted proteins | sample LakErihyJuly2011_2_FD_11937 | JGI IMG/M metagenome (IMG submission 11937)
TCGTGACAACGGCGCTCGCAGCCATGCCCGCCTCGATGGCAGCAGCCACGATCTCTGCGCCACCATCACCGACGCCGATGAGCCTGTCTACGCCGAGCCGCGCGACCAGTGCGCCAACCTCGCGGTGTGCACGGAGCGAGGCCTTTCCCAGCTGCGCCATGCCGCCAAGAACAGCGATGGAGCGACCAGCAGTGCGCTCCTGCTGAAGGAACCGGAGCGCTGCCGCAACGCTCTCGGGGTCGGCGGTGTAGGCGTCGTTGATGACCACCAGTCCGCGGGTGGTGGAGCTCCACTCGAGGCGGCCCGGCGATGGCTGCCAGCGCGACAGTCCGAGCGTGGCCTCCTCCTGCGAGACGCCCAGCGCCAACGCACAGGTGATCGCCAACGCTGCGTCGGTTCGGAGGACCCAGTTGGAAGCCCAGTTCGCGGTCAGGAGCTGCGTCGCTCGGGCCGGCTCCACCTCCTGCGCGTCGCAGGGGAGCGGGGCTACCGCGAGCAGCGCGAGCGACTCCGACTGCGGAATGAAGATTTTCCATCCCTTGGACATCTCGGCAAAGAGCTGCACCTTCTCGGCTGCGATGCCCTCTCGGCTTGCGAGACCCTCGAGATGCGCCGAACCGACATTCGTCCAGATGCCCATGGTGGGCCGCACCATGCGCTGCAGCCGGAGCATCTCGCCCGGCTGCGAGATGCCGCACTCGATGATTGCGACATCGGCGCCGGGGTCGAGACCGAGGAGCGACTGGGCCACGCCGACCTGCGAGTTGTAGCCGAGCGGCGTGCCCGTGACGCGGAGGGCGTCGGAGAGCGCGCAAACCAACATCTCTTTGGTGGTCGTCTTGCCGTTGCTGCCGGTGATCGCGATGACCGCGCCCGAAAACCGGCTCCGCGCGATGCTGGCGAGTGCCTGGATGGCAACCGTGGTATCTGCGACGACCACAAAGAGGTCGCCCGGGCGGCGCACGGACGGGAGCTTGCTGCAGAGCGCGACGGCTGCGCCAGCATCGAGCGCGGTTCGGACAAAAGCATCGCCGTCTCGCTGCGCTTGGAGTGCGACGAAGAGGTCTCCGTCGCGCACACCGCGGCGGGTGTCGATGATGGCGCGCTCGCACCTGCGCTCGCCATCTCCCACCAGCTCACCGCCAGTCCAGGCAGCGATCTGCGCCGCTGTCGCGGGCCAAATCACGGGTTGGAGCTCAGCGCACGCTCGAACTTCCTGCGCACAAACGCGGAGGAGCGGACCAGGTCGAGTGCAAGCTCTGCGTGGCCAACGGCATAGCCGTTTCCGACCATGAGGTTTGCATCCTTGCCCACCCCCTCCGCGCCGAGCGCGGCCCGCGCGAAGCTGGTGGCCATGTTGAAAAAGTAGACCGTTCCGCCCTCTCGCACAGAGAGGATGGCTGCCATCTCGGTCGCATCGACATTGGCGGTGTTGATGACCACATCGGCCTCTCCACCAAGCAGCTCCGTGATGCGCCGCGCGGCGCCAAGTGCATCCTTCGCATCGACGGCGTCGCCGGCGTCGATGATGCCCTCCGCGAGCGCTTCGCTGAGCACCTCGACCGAACGATCTACCGCCACGAGTCGGCCTGTAGAACCGAGCGCAAGCCGTGCCTGTGCCATGCAGAGCGTGCCGCTCTTGCCGGCGCCAAGGATGGCGACGCGCATGCCCTCACGAACCAGTCGTGCGGTCTGTGCGGGCGCCCCGCAGACGTCGAGGACCGACAGCGCGAGCGCCTCGGGGAGGTCGGCCGGCATGACCACAAGGGGTGCCGAGGCGGGGAGGAAGGCGCGCCCCTCCACGACGACCTGGTCGGAGCCGAGGCGGACCTCGTGAATGGCGTCGAGGCGGAGCGGTGTGAGTGTAAGCGAGACCAGGGTGGCGATGCGGTCGCCCACCCGGAGCGGCACGGGGCCAACGTATTCGGCGCCGAGGGCAACGACCCTACCGAGGAGCATGCCGCCGGAACCGGTAACAGGGTTCTGCATCTTCCCGCGTGCGGCGACGATGGAGGCGATGTGGGTCGCGACGGCGGCCGCATCGCGGCCGACAGCACCGATGATCTGGTGGAACGAGGCCGAGTCGATGTTCAGCAGCTCGACCGCGATCTCCACCTCATCGGCGCGGCATGGACCTGCGGGGTCGAGCTGTTGCGCGCCCTGCGGCAGCGAGCCTTCGGGTGCCAGCACGCGATTCTCGCCCCAACGGCCTGCTCTGTTCTGGTCTGCCATGGCTCTCTCCTTCAGCTCAGCGCGAGCCGCTTCATGACCTGCTGCAGGTCCTGCCACGCCGCCTTCTTCAACTCCGGTTTCTGGAGCAGCAGGGTGGGGTGGAAGGTGGGCATCATGGGAACGCCGTGCAACTCCATCCACTTGCCGCGATCTTCTGCGGTGAGCGTCTCTTCGGGCTTGAGCGCGGCCAGCGCAGCACCTCCGAGGACGACGATGACCTCCGGCTGCGCGATGCGAATCTGCGCGGCGAGCACGGGACGGCATCGCCTCACCTCCTCAGGATGGGGGCGCCGGGCGGGGGTGCTGCGGCACTTCACGACCGAGGTGATGTAGACCTGCTCCGGGGTCAGTTTCATGGCCTGCAGCATCTTGCCGAGCAGTTCGCCCTCGGGGCCGGCGAGAGCGGTTCCTGTGCGGTCTTCCTCTGCGGTGGGCATGTCGCCCACGAACATGATGCGGGGCCGCTCTGCGCCCTCGCCGAAGACCAGATTTGTTCGGTCATCGCAGAGCGGGCAGCGATGGCAGTCGCCGAGCTGCGCGCGGAGTGCGGCGAGCGTCGTGGCACGCTGCGGGACGGCCTCTGGCGGGCGGTTGGAGGAGAGTGTCTGGCTGACCGACTGGGCGAACTCCTCCATGCGCCTTCCGATCGCCTCGTTCGAAGCGGCAGACGGCAGCTCGGAGGTTGCAGGCGTTGCAGCGTGACGGGGTGCACCGGTGGGGAGCGGAGCCTGTCGTTGCGGCGCTGAGGCTGGTTGCGGAGCCTGCCGCTCGGCCGGAGCGGGCGGTCGTGCGGCAGCAGGTCGTGGCGCTTCGCGGCGGGCAAGCGTGGTGAGGCCGAGCTCTGACTGCCGACGGAGCCAGGCGGCGAGGTCGCCGGCCAGCTCCTGAAGCAGCATCTCATCGGAACGAACACCGCTCATCGCTTCCTCGCCAAACAGCCCTCTGCCCAGGCCACGATCGCCGCAGCGATCTCACGCTTCTCGGCAGGCCCAAAAGAGACAGCGCCTCCCGCTCCATCGTAGCACTGCACGCAGTTGCTGTCCGAGCCAAATGCGCCCCCCGCTCCTACATCGTTGGCAACGATGCCGTCGAGTGACTTGGCGCGGAGCTTCTCTCGGGCATACCGCTCCATGTCATGCGTCTCCGCCGCAAAGCCAATCAACAGGTCGGGGCGGACGGCCGATGCAGAGAGCTCCGCGAGGATATCCGGGGTGCGCTCCATCTCGAGCGTCCAGGGGCCGACTCCCTTCTTCACCTTTCCGACGCGGCGCTCGACGGGCCGGTAATCTGAGACAGCGGCGGCCATGAAGACCACATCGTAGCGCTCCGCCAGCACCGCCTCGCGCATATCCTGGGCGCTGGTCACGTCGATCCTGCGGATACCCCAAGGGGTTTCGATGGCTGTTGGGCCTGAAACCAAGGTGACCTCTGCACCGGCGATCCAGGCTGCCTCTGCAAGCGCGTATCCCATCTTGCCGCTCGAGGGGTTGGAGAGGAAACGGACGGCGTCGAAGTGCTCCACGGTAGGGCCGGCCGTTACGAGCAGGCGGAGCGACGCCCAAGGGCGGTTGGAGAGCGCCCGCAACAGACAGGGCCGCAGCCAGCGGCTCGCAGCTACATCGCCCTCCTCCGGCATCTCAACGAGCGGCAGTTCGGCCCGTTGCACCTGCCATTCACACTTCGCCGCTGCACCGCCGAGGACCAGAAGTGCGTCGGCCTCCCACGATGCGGCGACGCGCTCAACCGCAAGCCCCTCTCCGAGCAGCTGCTCCAGCGCAGCGGCTCCGAACCATCTTGCCGCGCCGGGAACCTCATGAATCCCAACCCGTGCTCCGGCGCTGGCAAGGAGCCGCGCGAACGCAATGGTCTCGCTTGCTGCAGGCTCGTCAGAGACGGCAAGCAGGAGTCTGCGTTGGTTGAGGAGAGTCACTGCCCGCGCTCCATCGAGAGCCAACCTTGCAGGCCATCCGCACCATGCGCATCGAGCTCCATCACGCCCTCCTCGGCCCAGCGGAACAGGGAGGCGAGGAGGCCGCCTGTGAGTCCCCAGACGAAGTCTCCTTCGTAGTCGAAGGCCTGCATGGTCACCTTGCGACCACCACGCTCAAACTCCTGCGGGCGGCGCGCATCGGGGTGCATAAGCCGCTCCACGTCGGCCACGATCACGCGTGCAATCTCGGCCTCGCTGAGTGCGAGAACGGGCGGTGCATCGAGCCAGCCAACCACAGGCACAACGCGGTAGCCACCGATGCTCCACGCCTCGTCCAAACAGCCGAGCGTCTGGACGGCCTCGGCTGCGATACCGCACTCTTCCCAAAGTTCGCGGAGCGCAGCTTCGCGCGCGCCTTCATCGTCGCGATCGAGGCGCCCGCCAGGAAAGGAGATCTGCCCCTTGTGGGTAGAGACCTGCTCGGTCCGCACGGTGAGGAGTGTCTTGATCCCATCGTCATACCAGAAGGGCATGAGCACGGCAGCGCGCCGGAAGTGGGCCGGCACGACCTCGTCTCGGAGCTGCTTGGGCTCGTGGGTGGCGAGGGCGTCGAGCCGCGCGCGGAACCAGGCTGAGAAGGCAGGCTGCTCGTTCATTGTGTCGCCGAGTCCCGCGGAGGGCTCAGTCCTTCTTGATGAGGTTGAAGACGCGGTCCGGGCCGGCTGGCACAATGCGAAACACCCGCATCATGAGCTTTCGCATGGACTGGTTCGGAAGGAGCACCTTGGCAGAGTCTTCACCGAGCGACTCGTGGAAACGGCAGCGGCCGAGCGAGGGATGAAGGAGCACATCTCCACGCTTGAGGTGGTCGAGATCCACGTCCTCGCTGTTCTCGATGTCCTCTTGGACCTTCGCGGAATAGGCGGTGACGGCGCCCCAATCGAGCGCGGCCGCCGGCGAGGGGGGCGGAGAGGAGAGGCCGCTCAGCGGCGCCGCGGGCTGCACCCGCATGGAACCGCCCTGCGAGGTCGAGGGGCGAGCAGGCGCGATCGGAGCCGGCATGGAGCGGGAGACGACCTGCGGCGGCGTTGTGGTTCGAGGCGCTGCGACCTCGTGAAGGGCGCGGGCGGGTTGGCCCGCCGAAGCGGAGGCGCCGAACGCGGCAGTTCGCTGCAGCAACACGGTGATGTCTGCCGCAACGAGGCCGAGTACCTGCCCTCCGCGGAGCGTCGGTTGTCCGCCGAGCGTGGCAAGGGCGGTGGCCATGAGGCGCAGCCGCTCCGTCTTCCGCGCATCCCAGCCACCTTCGAGCGAGAGCAGCAGGCCGCCTTCGTCGTCCGCCAGCGTGACGGTCGCGCTGCTGTTGCGACCATCCGAGAGCCTGATCTGCTCGTAGCGGCCGGAGGCGCGCACATAGCCCGTTGGCCAGCCGAGCGAGAGCAGCGCTGCGGTCACAGCACCCGCCACCTCTTCACCCTCGGCAAGACGCAACTCCAAGACTCCCTCGTGCTCGCTCATGATTTGCTTTCGCTCAGATAACAGGCCAAACGGAGGGGGTTCCCAGCCGCGCCTGCCTTATTGCCTCCAGACCACAGCGTGTCAACGCAACCCCAGACCACCGGCGCGCAGCAGTCCACGCGCAGCGCCCTCCTCTCGGCGGCGTTGCTGCTCTCTGCATCTACGCTGCTGAGCCGCATTCTGGGCCAGTTCAGAGACCTCCTGCTGACCTGGAAGTTCGGTGCCTCTGCCGACACAGACGCCTACCTCGCGGCCTTCTGGCTTCCCGACCTGCTGAGCTACTTTCTGGCAGGCGGTGCCTTCACGATCTCGTTCGTGCCGGCCTTTGCCAAGGCGGTGAGTGAAGGTCGGAGTGCCGACGGCTGGAAGCTCTTCTCGAACATCGCGACGCTGACGGCCTGCGTGCTGCTGGTGAGCATCGGACTCTGCTTGTGGTTCACACCTGAGCTGGTCGCGGTGATGTATCCCTCCTTCTCGGCGGAGCAGCAGGCGACAACATCAACCCTCACCCGTATCATTCTGCCGGGCCCGCTCTTCTTCTTCATCGGTGGCCTGCTGACCGCGACAGAGACGGTTCGCGGTAGCTTCGCTGCCGCCTCTCTCACACCGCTTGTCTACAACCTCGCCATCATCTCCGGCGGCCTCTTTCTTGCGCCGTGGGTGGGGGTCGCGGGCTTCTCGTGGGGTGTTCTTGCCGGCGCGGCCCTAGGCGCCCTTCTGGTGCCGCTGGCGTTCGCCTGGTCGAGGGTTCGTTTCAGGCCGCGTGTCGACCTCGCCGATCCGGAACTCCGGAACTACCTTTTGGCCACCGCGCCGCTCCTCATCGGCGTCTCGCTGCTGACGGTAGATGAGTGGATGGTGCGATACTTCGGCGCGACGCTCGGCGTGGGCGCGATCACCCATCTGAGCAACGCCCGCAAGCTGATGCTGGTGCCTGCATCACTCATCGGACAATCGGTCTCCTACGCCCTCCTCCCATCGCTTTCGAACGACCTGGCGGCAGGGCGCGTCGATGAGGCAAACGAGCGGATGAGCAGCAGCATCGGCTCCATCGTTGCTCTGTCGGCCCTCGCGGCTGTCGCGCTCGCGAGCGCGTCAGGCCCCATCGTCAGCACCATCTACCAACATGGTGCCTTCGGTGCAGAGGACGCCACCGCAACCGCATCCTACCTCCGCGTGCTTGCGCTGGCCCTACCCGGCTGGTGCCTCGCCACGGTGGCCTCACGGGGCTTCTACGCGCGGCAGGAGAACGGGCGGGCCATGCTCATCACCTCGGCCATCACCCTGCTCTCTCTGCCCGTCTACGGCTTCGGTGCGCACAACGGCGCCGGAGTGGGGTTGGCATGGGCCTCGGTGGCCGGCTGCACGTTGCAGGGCATCGCGATCGCGGCGGCGCTGGACTGGCGTCACAAGACGCAGACAGTTGTCATGACGCTGCGCGGTTCGGCTGCCGGACTTTTGTTCGCTGCTCCTGCAGCAGCGGCGGTTTATGGGTGGAGCGCTTGGGGGTCCGAACGCCTTGCGCTGGTGCACCCGTGGGACGCCGCGGTCTCGCTCGGAGTCAGCTGTTTGGCTTTCGGACTAAGCACCATCGCCTATGTGTGGCGGTCGGAGCCGGTGCTGTTCGCAAAGGCAACCAAGCTGCTCCGAAGAGGCGGCTCGAAGTAGTCAGATTTCGCGGGGCAAAAACGAGTGAGGCCGGCGTGAAGGCCGGCCCCGGGGAGCATCCAATCGGAGCCCCAGCCTGGATTAGAGGCTGGTCTTAAGATTGGGGGCGGCCTTGAAGCCGACCGACTTGCTCTCGCCGATCTGGATGGTCTTGAGCGTCTTGGGGTTGCGACCCTCGCGTGCCTTGCGGGTCTTCACCGTGAAGGTGCCGAAGCCGGGGTAGGAGAAACGACCCGCTGCGATCGCGTCGGCGGTGGTGGCGAAAACCACCTCGACCAACTCGGCAACAGCCTTCTTGCTGTGACCTTCAAGCTTGCTGTGGACCACGTCAATGAGTTCTGCCTTCGTCATCTCATCCTCCAACGGTGTATTGCGGAGAACCACCCCCGCAAGCTCTTGAATGCAAAGGATATTTAATCCTTTGGAGCGTCACTACGATAAAGCCTGCGACGGAGCAAAGTCAAGCACAAAATGCATCGAAAAACCGCGTTGCACCGCGTCAATCCTTGCGTTGCGCCCCCTCTCGCCTCGCGCATCGCCCACCCCACCCGTTTCCGGAAAGTTCCGCGTGCGCGCAACTCCCTTTAGAATCCGAGCGGATAGCGGACTTCGGGCAGGCCAAGGTGGGCCCGCGCCTCGGTCACGCTCCACGGCGTGCGCCCTGTTTCTGCGGCCATGCGGGCTACCTCGGCCACCAGCTCGTAAGATCCTGCGGCGAGCTGCCCCTTGCGGAGAAAGATGTTGTCTTCGAGGCCAACACGCACATGGCCACCCCATTCCAACGCGTGACGGGCCATCACAAGCTCGTGGCGACCGATGCCAGCGACGCACCAGGTCCACCCTGCAGGCAGCCGCGAGACGAGGTAGCGGAGGTGGCCTGCGTCGGCATCCATCGCACCCGGCACGCCGAAGACAAAGTCTACATGGAGGTCGCCATCGAGGAGGCCTTCGCGATGGAGTCGGATGGCAGTGTCGAGCATGCCGAGGTCGAAGACCTCGATTTCGGGACGGATGTTGTTGGCGCGCAGACCGGCCGCGATCGCGCGGATGGCCGGCATCGGATTGGCGAAGATTTCGTCTCCGAAGTTGCAGGTTCCCGTGGTGAGTGTGGCCATCTCGGGGCGCAGGATAAGCGCCGCGATCCGCTCTTCGACCGACATGCCGATCGCACCGCCCGTTGAGAACTGCACGATGATGTCGGAGCGGTCGCGGATGGCTGCAAAGTAGCTGCGAAAGGTTGCTGCATCTTGGGTGGCGGAGCCGTCTGGACGGCGACCGTGCAGATGGATCATCGCCGCGCCGGCGTCGCGGCAGCGGAGCGATTCGAGGCCTACTTCATCGGGGGTGATGGGGAGCGCCGGCGTCTGTGCGCGGGTGATCTCAGCACCGTTGATGGCGGCGGTGATGAGGAGGCCGTCGCTCATGGATCGCCTCGCTTGATGCGCTGCTTGTCGATGGGGGTGACGCAGGTGCCGACGGCGCGGCAGACGACCACCGGCTCTGCGAGGAGCTCGGCAGAAGACTCGGCGCCGAGCTCAGGGTTGAGTCGGATGACCTTGCGGGCCTCGAACTCCATGCGGCGCGAGCTTCGGCCCACTTCGACGATGCGGCCGACTGCCTCGATGTAGTCGCCCGCATAGACGGGTGCGAGGAACTCCACCTTCTCGTAGGCGCGGAAGAGGCCCTCGTCGCCGTCGAGGCGGATGAGGAGCTCGGTGGCAACATCGCCGAAGAGGGCGAGCATGCGTGCACCGTCGACGAGGTTGCCTGCATAGTGGGCATCGTGGGCCGACATGCGGAGGCGGATGAGAACAGTGCTGGAGAGGTTCGGCATGGCAGGCTCCAAACAACAACGCCCGACCAGAAGGCCGGGCGTCAAACTTCGAAGGGGACGAGAGCTAGAGGCAGACCGGGACGGTGGCCGAGATCCGGTCGATGGGCACTACGTTGCGCGAGGGCCAAGAGACAGCGCAGACCTCCCACCAGGAGCCGGTGGAGGGGAGCGCCTTGTCACGGACTTCGTAGGCTACGATACCATCGAGGGTGATGATGACGGTGGCGTAGGAGACGCCATAACCGTGGTCGGACCAGTAGTGGACTCCGACCTTGAAGGTGCCGGAAGCAGGGTCATCGAGCGAGACATTCTCGGGGCCCCAACCGTCGGTGTCGTCGCGGTCGAGCGAGCAGTCGTCGCCCGTGAAGCCAGCTACGCCCCAGTCGGCCGAGGGGGTGCGGAAGTGGCAGTCCCACTGGCGATCTTCCCAGCAGCCTTCGGGGCTGAGGACGTGGAGGTCGACGTCGGCGCCGGCGCCGTTGCCTTCGTCAGCCGGGTCGGGGTCGGAGGGGGTGCTCCAGGTGAGCTGGGTGTGGAAGGCTGCATCAGGGACAGCGCGGACATTGAGGGTCGCGGTGCTGTTGCAGCCTGCGGAGGAGGCCGAGAGGCCGCGGTTGTCCTGTGCGTCGACCTGCACTTCGTACTCGCCGTTGGCGTCGACGAAGAAGCTGGAGGAGGCAGACGAGGGGGGCGAGAACTCGGAGACCGACTCAGCCGGGCGGCTGATGATGCGCCAGGTGAAGTTCACGCAGCTGCCGTCGGGGTCGACGCAGTTGGCGACGCAGTCGAGGTTGGCGAGCGGCGGCACGTTGACGTCGTCGGTGGGGATGGAGTCGGCCACGCCACGCTCCACGCAGGAGACGGCGGTGACGGTGGGGCACTCGTTGGTGGTGCCAACGCAGGTGAGGGGCAGCTCATACTCGGGGAAGGCCGAGTCGTTGGAGCTGATGACGACCTTGCCGGTCTCGGGGCGACCCTCCACGGTGGGGCGGCAGGTGGCGACGACCTGGGTCGAGGCGCCGGGCGAGAGCGAGAGCGGGGTGGCCGGCGGGGCATCGAGTGCGAAGATGGGGTCTGCCTCGGTGCCGTTGTCGGCCGAGATGGTGAGCGCCGAGATGTCGAGGTTCTCGCCGTTGCCAAGCTCGGAGCAGTTGGTGACGGTCAGGGTGAGGCGGCCGGGGACGCCGTTCATGAGGACTTCGCCGAAGTCGCCCGTGTCGGGGGAGACCGCGATGCAGGGGACGCCGCCGTTGCCCTTGAGGTCGATGACGGTGTCGGCATCGGGGCTCTCAAGCGTGGTGAGGTTGATGGCGCCAACGTCGTTGTTCTCATCGTCGGGGCAGTACTTGACGGTGAAGGTCTTGGTCTCGTTGGCCGCGAGCGCCCAGGGGAGCTCGGGGGTCGGGAGGGCGTCGCCTTCGTTCGGGATGACGGTGTAGACGCCGGTCGCCGCGAGGGTGAGGTCGGTGATGGTCTGCGAGGTGCCGATGGCCTGCAGGGTCTGGACCACCTCGACGCAGTTCGGAGGTGCAACGCGACCAAAGATGATTGGGTTGGGCGTGGCGTAGAGGCGGCCGTTCGAGGCCGGTGCCTTGAGAGCAATCTCGAAGATACCGTCAAACGACTTGCCGCTCTGGATCGACTGGTTGGTCTCGACGCGGAGAACCGCCTCGTGGCCGGCAGTGTCGCCCTCGGGACGGGTGAAGGTAACTTCGACCTTGTGACGGGTCTCGGGGCTACCGTCGAAGGTGGCGAGGTCGAAGGCCTCTCCACCGCTCGCGAAGGCGAACATGGCGCGGTCGCCGCCGACGATCTCCATCTTGGAGACGACGAGCTGCGCCTTGCCCTCGTTGGTGATGTTGATGGACTGCTGCCGCGTGCCAGGCGCCGACGGGAAGGTAACAACGCTGGGGTTGTAGCTAAAGACCGGCTGATTGGCGCTGGTAACGCTGTCCGAGCAGCCCGTGAGGGCCACAGAGCCCGTCAGGGAGACAAGTCCGAGGCTCATCGCCACTGCAATACTTCTCAGAGGCACCCGCAACGCTCCAATCATGACAACCTCGTTTAAGTGTGGGGAAAAACCCGCCTACCGTCCGCGATAGTTATCGTAGGCCGCCAGATCAAGGGGAAGGCGGCTCCCGCACGAAGATTGCGCCGCGCGTCAAATAGGGCGCTCTCGACCCGCATCTGCAAACTGAATAAGCAGGCAACATCGGCGTCCGGTCGACACCCCTTGGAGGCTCACCATGCTTCGAATGATCCTCGCTTCGGCGCTCGCCCTGTTGACCCTCCAAGCCTGCGGGCCGATGTATGACAGCTCGTGCAGCCAGACGGAGAGCCGCTGCTACGACGAGCGCCAAACCATCTGCGACGCCTTCTCCTGCTACGATGAGGTGCGACAGGTCTGCGAGGATGTCTGCGTGAGCAGCGACAGCAGCGCTTCTGGCAACAGCCAGTGCGTGAGCGACACCGAGTGCCGCGTGGGCTTCCGTTGTGAATCGGACGGCGTCTGCAGGGCCCCGCTCTGCCGCGCCGACGCCGACTGCTACGCGGGCCAGCGATGTGAGTCGGATGGCCGCTGCCGCACGGTCGGCAACCTGCCCACAGGCGGGCAGCTCTGCGAGAGTTGCAACAGCAGCACGGAGTGCGCGACAGGCTCGCTCTGCCTGCAGCTTAACGGCGGCGGGAGCGTCTGCGGCGCCGACTGCGCGAGCAACGCCGACTGCCCGTCGAACTTCCGCTGCTACGATGTGGGCACCCAGTACCAGTGTGCGCCGGTCGCGGGGAGCTGCCCCGCGGGGCTCACCTTCACGGGCTGCCGCGTCGACACCGACTGCGCCACGGGCGACCGTTGCGACGGAAGCTGGTGCTTCTCGCCGGCCGGCTCAGGCTCCGGCCAGTAAAGGCTGAAGCCTCGGGCCCAGGGCCGCCCTGGGCTGCCCCGGAGCGAAGCGCTCCTGGTCTAGTTCTCGAGGTCGAGGAAGGCGCGGAGATGGTCGCTGCGCGCCGGAGCGCGGAGCTTGGCGAGCGCCTTGGCCTCAATCTGACGGATGCGCTCACGGGTGAGCGAGAAGTCCTTGCCGACCTCTTCGAGCGTGTGGTCGTTCTTCTCGCCGATGCCGAAGCGCATGCGGAGAATCTTCTCCTCACGGGCTGACAGCGTAGAGAGCAGACGCTGCGTGTGGCGCATGAGTTCGGTGTCGGTCGCGGAGTCGATGGGCGACTCGGCGTTCTCGTCGGCGATGAAGTCAGAGAGCTGGCTGTCGTCGTCGCCGATCGGGGTCTCGAGAGAGACGGGCGCGCGGGCAATCTTGAGCGCCTTGCGGACGCTGTCGACGCTCATGTCGAGCTTCTTGGCGATCTCTTCGGGGTAGGGCTCGCGGCCGAGCTCCTGCTCGAGGTAGCGGGAGGTCCGGATGATGCGGTTGATCGTCTCGATCAGATGCACCGGGATGCGGATGGTGCGCGCCTGGTCTGCGATGGCGCGGGTGATGGCCTGCCGGATCCACCAGGTGGCATAGGTGGAGAACTTGTGGCCGCGCTGGTACTCGAACTTTTCGACCGCGCGCATGAGGCCAATGTTGCCCTCCTGGACGAGGTCGAGGAAGTGCATGCCGCGATTGACATACTTCTTGGCGATGGAGACGACGAGGCGGAGGTTGGCCTGGATCATCTCGGCCTTGGAGCGCTCCGAGCGGTACTCTCCCTCGTTGACCTTCTTGACGGTGGCGCGGAGCTCATCGGCGTCCATGGCGAGCGTCTCGCGGAGGCTGACAAGCATGTTCCGGGCGCTCGAGAAGCGGTTCTCGAACTCGATGAAGCGGGCCTCATCGAGGGTGCCCTTCTTCCGCTGCTTACGGAGTTCGATGAGCATAACCTCGATTTCGGCGGCAGGGCGGCCGAGCTGGCGCTCGCACTCTTTGACCCGCTTTTCGCACCGCTCGAGGGTGGCGAGCTGTTCGCGGAGTGCCTTGGCGAGTTCGAGGACGATACCTGGGTCGAGGCGGAGCGAACGGACCGACTCGAGCGCCTCTTGGCGCTCGGTCTCGAAGGCCTTGCCACGGAGTCGGGCTGCCACAAGCGCCTCGTAGGAGGCACGTACCGCCGCCAGCCGCAGGGCGAGGTTGCGGGCGAGGATCTCGGGGTTGAGGTCGGCCGGGATGTCGGACGGGGGAAGATAGTACTTGGCGCGGGCGGTTCCCTCGGCGACCTCCCGCTCCACGTTCAGCAGGCAGGCAAGGCCGGCGGGGCAGCCGAAGAGGTTGTCGAAGAGGACCAGCCGGCCCTCTTCAATCTTCTTGGCGATTTCGACTTCGCCTTCGCGGGAGAGCAGCGTGACGCTACCAATCCGCTTGAGGTACATCTTGACCGGGTCCATGCCCTCTTCGTGGTAGAACTGCTCTTCGGCGGCCTCTTCGGGCGAGGTGAAGGCGCGGTTCTTCGCGCTAGAGGCCGACTTCTTGGCCTTGGCGGACTGGTCGGCCTCATCGGCATCGAGCTCAAAGACGCTGTCGTGGTCGCGATCGGCCACGGCCTTGGGGGCCTCGTGCTCTGATTCCTGCGCCTGCTTCCTTTTGGTCATTCGTCGTCCGATGAAGTGCGGCTGCCCGCCGGTTGAGGCACCTCGGTGCGTCCCCCAATGAATGGGAACGGCGAGGCAATTCTGCAAGTGAGAGAGACAATGCGCCGCACTTCGCACACGGATGTATGCAAGACGGTCCAGTCAACTTCGCGCGCTGATTGCCATACCTTGCGATTGGGTGCAAAAAAGGCGCGTAGAAAGTAAGAGAAGCACGGATCGGGGCGTGGCAATGAATGGGTTGCCGCACCTGTGGGCGATGCGACGCCGAACTACCGAGGCGACCCCAGTCGTGCTAGACAACGGTTCGCTCCTCCTCAGGTATTCCGCTTGGCTTTGGCACACCCCGTTCGTCGCGTGATTGGTATCGACCCAGGCTCCATCAAGGCCGGCTGGGGCGTGGTGGAGCAGTCGGGCAATCGGCTGCGGCTGATTGGCTCGGGCACCATCAAGCTGGGTACGGGCGGGCTCACGGAGCGCATCGCCCTGCTCTACGCCAAGCTTCGGACGATTCTCGAGGAGCACCAGCCGAACGAGGCCGCGATCGAGGCCATCTTCTTTCAGAAGAATGCCGACTCGGCGCTCAAGCTGGGGCACGCACGGGGCGTTGCGCTGCTCGCGCTCGCCCATTCGCAGCTGACCCCGACGGAGTATGCGCCGGCATCGGTGCGTAAGTCGGTCATCGGGAACGGCGCCGCCGACAAGATTCAGGTTCGCGCGATGATGCGGATGATGCTCGGCGCGCCGGAGCTCGAAGGGCTCGACGAGACCGACGCCATCGCCATCGCCGTCTGCCATCTCCACCACCATCCGCTGCTGACGACGAGACGCCTATGATTGCACGCCTGACCGGAACCCTTGCTGCCAAGTCGCTCGACACCATCATCCTGGATGTGGGTGGTGTGGGCTACGAACTCTTTGTGCCGCTGTCTGTGATGGAGTCGCTGGCCAACCTGGGCGACCGGGCCACGCTGGCGGTGCACACGCTGGTGCGGGAGGATGCGATCACCCTTTACGGCTTCTCGACCTCGGCCGACCGGCTGCTCTTTCAGCGTCTGATGACGGTGAGTGGCGTGGGTCCGAAGCTGGCCCTGCAGGCGCTGAGCGTCTACACGGGCGTGGAGCTGCAGACGGCGCTGGTGACCTCAGACGAGCGGTCGCTGATGCGCATTTCTGGCATTGGAAAGAAGACGGCGCAGCGCATGTTGCTGGAGCTGTCGGAGAAGGTGGCGTTGATGGATCTGGGTGGTGGTGCGGCGTCGGCGCCTGTGGGCTCGTCGCGGGTGGTGTCTGACCTGGTGCTTGGCCTGCTAGACTTGGGCTTCACGCGGAAGCAGGCAGATGATGCGGCCATCAAGCTCAAGGGTCGCGCCGACGAGGGCGTGGCGGTAGAGGTGCTGTTGCGGGAGGCATTGAGGTTGCTCCGCGGCTGAACAGTTGTTTAGAAGCAGGCGCACACGCCCGAGGAGCCCATGGAGCCGAACCGCCAGACAACCCCGCGCCCGATCGCGGATGAAGAGCAGCATGACGCGTCGCTGCGGCCGAGGGTCTTCGACGAGTATGTGGGGCAGGAGAAGGTGAAGGAGCGGCTGCGGACGGCGGTGCAGGCTGCGAAGTTTCGCGGAGAGCCGCTCGACCATGTGCTGGTGAGTGGCCCGCCGGGCCTGGGCAAGACCACGCTCGCGGCGATTCTGGCCGCCGAGATGGGGGTGGCGCTGCATGTGACGAGCGGTCCGGCGATTGAGAAGAAGGGCGACCTCGCGGGCATCGTGACAGGGCTCCAAGAGGGAGACTTTCTGTTCATCGACGAGATTCACCGGCTGCCCTCGGTGGTGGAGGAGAACCTCTACCCGGCCATGGAGGACTTCCGGTTTGACGTGGTGTTGGGCGAGGGTCCGCATGCCAAGAGCATCCGGCTGGAGCTGCCCCGATTTACGCTCATCGGCGCGACGACGCGGAGCGGTCTTTTGACGACGCCGCTGCGGGCCCGTTTCGGCATTGTGGAGCGGCTGGAATACTACCGCACCGACGAGCTGGCGCGGATTCTGATGCGTTCGTCGTCGATTCTGGGCGTCGCGCTCGAGGACGACGCAGCGCAGGAGCTTGCGCGTCGGAGCCGTGGAACGCCGCGCATCGCGAACCGGATTTTGCGCCGTGTGCGTGACTACATGCAGGTGGCGGGGCTGGATGCTGTGAGCCTTGAGCTTGCACAGCATGCGCTAACGCAGCTCGAGATTGATGAGCGGGGCTTTGACGCCATGGACCGGAGCTATCTGGAGGCGCTGACGATCAAGTTCGGCGGTGGTCCCGTGGGGCTCGAGACGCTCGCGGCGGCAACGGGCGAGGCGGCCCAGACGCTCGAAGATGTCTATGAGCCCTTCCTGATCCAGGAGGGTTTCTTGCAGCGGACACCGCGCGGTCGGCTCGCAACGCCGCTGGCGATGCGCCACATGGGCGTGGCGCCGCCGAGCTCGGCAAGTGGGCAGCTGCCGCTGCTGGACGGTGAGACATGAGCGCTGAGGCTGCTGCGCACTTTGGGCGGTTTCTGGCGGCGATCGGTGTCGATGTGAGCGCCGACGCGGAGATGGCTGAGACGGCCAATCGGTTTACGAAGTTGATGCGGGAGCGGCTCGCGGTGCCGGCGGCGACGGTGGAGTTGCGGCCGATCGCGCGGGAGCAGTCCGAGGGGGCAGCGCAGGTCATCGTGGTTCGCGACATCCCGCTGCGTGCGCTTTGCCTGCATCACCTGATGCCCTTTGTGGGGGAGGTGAACATCGCCTTTCTCCCGCGAGAGCGGATGACGGGGTTCGGCAGTCTTGTGCGGCTGGTGGAGTCGATGGCGATGGGGCCGCAGCTGCAGGAGCGGTTGACGGA
>JGI12421J11937_10000408_pt1 | contig 16632 bp, 17 predicted proteins | sample LakErihyJuly2011_2_FD_11937 | JGI IMG/M metagenome (IMG submission 11937)
GTCTCAAATACGGATCTATTTTTTCTTTTAAATCACCAGGCAAAAAACCTAGATTTTCACCTGCTTCTACTGCCGGCCGGGTTAAAATAATGCGCTTAATTTCTTTATTTTTTAGAGATCGTACAGCCAAAGCTACAGCTGTATAGGTTTTTCCTGTACCGGCAGGGCCAATGGCAAAAATTACATCGTTTGTAGCAATGCTCTCTACCATGCGGCGTTGATTAGCAGTACGGGCTTTTACCACAATACCATTAGGGCCAAACACAATGGGTTCAGAGCCGTTTATTTTTTCTGTTGGTTTTTCGGTATCAGGCAAAGTGTTGGGAGCTCCTAAAATATGTACTATATCGTTGGGTGTAAGCGATTGGTATTGCTCAATGTGCTTTAAGATTTCGATAAACTTAGCTTGAAAAAGATGTAATTCTGTTTCATCGCCTAATACTTTTAGTTCAGTACCTCTAGCCACGATCTTCAGTTTGGGGAACTGTTTTTTTAAGGCTTCAAAGTTTTCGTTGTTGGCACCCCACACTATTATGGGGTTTACATGCTCTAGGATTTGGGTAAATTCGTTCAAGTGAAAATGATTGTTATTTGCTTTTAAAATTACGTTTTTTTATGCGATAAAAAATTGAATATTTGTATGCGGATTTCCGCTAGCAAATATAAGCACAAAAAGGATTTTTTTTAAATGGCAATAATTACGTTAACTACCGATCTGGGATCTAAAGATTTTTACCAGGCAGCCCTAAAAGGTAGCATTGTAACGCTATTGCCTACCGTTAATATTGTAGATATTACGCACGATATTTCTGCTTTCAATATTCCACATGCCGCTTTTGTGCTTAAAAATGCCTTTCATTATTTTCCGCAAGAGACCGTTCACTTAATTGGAATAGATTCGGTATACCACGAGCGTACCCGCTACCTAGCTATGCGTTATAAGGGACATTATTTTGTGGGCTCTGATAATGGTATTTTTTCACTCCTTTTCGATTCAGAGCCAGAGGAAATAGTAGAAATTAATATTATGCAAGATTTAAAATATCTGCATTTTCCACTTTCAGATATTTTTTCGAAAGCTGCTTGCCATTTAGCTAGTGGTGGTAAACTTTCGGATATTGGCCTACCAATGAGTCAATTAGAACAACGCCTTACCTTACAACCGGTTATTAATGACGATGTAATACGGGGGGCTGTTATTTATATTGATTCGTTCCAAAATGTAATTACAAATATCACCAAAGATATTTTTACTCGTTACCAAAAAAAGCGAAATTTCAATTTATATTTCCGTAGAAACGAATCTATAAACACACTTAGTTGGCATTATAACGAAGTTCCGGAAGGAGAAAAATTGTGTTTATTTGGTATAAGTAATCACTTAGAAATTGCTATAAATAAAGGAAATGCAAGCGGTTTGCTCGGCCTGGGTTTGGGCGATATTGTACGTATAGAATTCTCAAAATGATTACCCGAATAGTTAAACTCAATTTTCAGTCTGGCAAAGTTTCCGAATTCTTAGAAATTTTCAATCAAAATAAACAACTATTGGCAAAAAGTGATGGTTGTAATAGTTTGGAAATTTTTAAATGCACCAGTGATACCGATACGTATTTTACCATTAGCACCTGGAGCAGCGATGTTCATTTAGAACGCTACCGTCAATCGGAATTTTTTAGAGAAATTTGGTCGAAGGTTAAACCACTTTTTAAAAACAAAGCCGAGGCTTGGACTTTAAACACCGTAAATTGATATGAAACTTATCACTTATTTATTTCTCACATTTTTACTACTATGCGGTTCTTTTTGTGCGGTTTATTGGCAAAATGATATTCCGCTAGCTGAATTAAAATACACCTATGCCCCTGCTCCATCAAAATTTATACAAATAAACGATGTATTGGTACACTACCGCGATGAAGGAAATCGGGCCGATACCACACCAATTGTATTGATACACGGCACTGCAGCCAGTTTACATACCTGGGAGGCATGGGTAAAAGAATTAAAACAAACACATCGGGTAATTAGCATGGATTTACCTGCTTACGGCCTAACTGGACCCAATAAAACTGGCGATTATTCTCAAGAATATTATGCCCAATTCATTCATACTTTTTTGAAAAAATTAGATGTTAAAAAATGCATTTTAGGGGGCAATTCTTTAGGAGGTGCCATTGCTTGGCGGTACGCACTTAATTATCCAACCGAAGTCTCTAAATTGATATTGATAGATGCTGCTGGCTACCCCATGGAATCGAAATCGGTACCTGTGGCATTTCAATTAGCCGGGATGCCTGTATTAAAAAATCTTTTTAAATATGTTACACCTAGGTTTATTGTTGAAAAAAGCATAGAAAACGTGTATGCCGACAAAACAAAAGTTGAGCCAGAATTAGTAGATCGATACTTTAATTTGGCATTACGAGCTGGAAACCGTCAAGCTTTCATAGAGCGCATGTCAACATTTAAAACGTTATTAAACGATTCCACTTATCTCCAAATAAAAAACATAAAAACCCCAACTCTTATACTCTGGGGCGATAAAGATTTATTAATTCCAGTTACTGTGGCTAAGAACTTTCATGCAGATTTACCCAACGACACACTTGTGGTACTTAAAAACCTTGGCCATACCCCAATGGAAGAAAATCCCAAACAATCTTTACAAGTGCTTACCAACTTTTTAGGTAAAAAATAAGCCAAGCTACCACGTATACATACTAAGATAAAACGGCTTTTTTTGCCTATTTTTACGACTAATTTCGTAACCACCTAATGGCCAAATCAACATTAAATAGCGGAAATACCCAAGCCGAAGAACTTCCAAAAACCAAAATAACCAAACAGAGTATTCGAAACATTTCCGAACTCCTTCGCTATCTAAAACCCTATCGCGTTAAGTTTGCCTTTGGTATGTTGTTTTTATTACTTTCAAGCTTAACTGGGTTAGCATTTCCATCTTTATTAGGTGCTATGATTGATGCTGCACAGGGTAAACAAAAATTGAGCTTTATTCCTGCAAACATCAATACCATTGGCATTGTTTGTTTTTGCATCTTATTTATTCAATCGTTTGTATCCTTTTTCAGAATACGTTTATTTGTTGAAGTTGCCGAAAGAGCGTTAGCCGATATCCGTAGAGATACCTATTTTCGATTGATTACATTGCCCATGAATTTCTTTGCTAACCGCAGAGTGGGCGAATTGAATAGCCGCATATCGTCCGATTTATCACAAATTCAGGATACCTTAACCACTACCCTAGCCGAACTTTTTAGACAAATTGTTCTGCTTATAGGAGGAATTTCGCTCTTGGTAGTCGTATCGCCAAAACTAACGCTACTCAACCTAACCATCTTACCCATTTTAGTTGTAGCGGCAGTAGTATTTGGACGATTTATACGTAAAGTGTCCAGAGCTGCACAAGATCAGTTAGCCGAATCTAATACCGTGGTACAAGAAACCTTACAAGGAATTTCCAATGTAAAAGCATTTGTAAATGAAGCCTACGAGGCCACCCGCTACGAAAATAATTTAAAAAAGGTAGTAAAAATTGCCCTAAAAGGAGCTACCTATCGTGGAGCCTTCGCCTCTTTTGTAATTTTCTGTTTATTCGGAGCTATAGTTGCTGTTATTTGGTACGGCTCGGTACTGGTTGCTGGTGGAGAACTTTCTGTAGGTAGCTTAACCACCTTCATTTTATATGCCATTTTTGTAGGTGCGGCCATGGGTAGTTTTCCGGAACTATACGCCAACGTACAAAAAGCCGTGGGTGCTAGTGAACGGGTGTTAGAAATTTTGCATGAAGAAAATGAAGCAATTTCTATAAATACCGATGAAAATAAAGTAAAACAAGTCATTAAAGGTGATTTACGCTTTAACAAGGTTTCTTTCACCTATCCTTCTCGACCTGAAATGCCTGTTCTAAAAGAACTGAGTTTTAGTGCCAAAGCAGGTCAAAAAATTGCTATTGTAGGGCCAAGTGGGGCTGGAAAATCGACTTTGGCTTCTCTTATTTTGCGTTTTTATGAAGCTAACGAAGGTGAAATCATATTTGATGAAAAACCATCTACCAACTTTAGCTTAACAGATATTCGTAATCAGGTGGCTATTGTACCCCAAGATGTATTGTTATTTGGGGGCAGCATTTTAGAAAACATTGCCTACGGTAAACTTAGCGCTAGCAACGAGGAAGTTATTAAAGCGGCTAAACGAGCCAATGCTCATGAATTCATTACCAGTTTTCCCGAAGGTTACGATACCTTAGTAGGCGAACGAGGTATTAAACTTTCGGGTGGGCAACGCCAGCGTATTGCCATTGCTAGAGCCTTATTAAAAGACCCTGCTATTCTTATTTTAGACGAGGCAACTTCCTCACTCGACTCGGAATCGGAACGCTTGGTGCAAGAGGCTTTAGAAGAGTTGATGAAAAACAGAACCTCTATTATCATTGCTCACCGTTTAGCTACCATTCGCGAAGCAGACAGTATTTTGGTGTTAGAAAATGGAACCATTTTAGAAAGTGGAACCCACCAAGAATTGATGCAAAAAGAAGGTGGTTTATACCGCTACCTCAGTCAATTACAATTTGAGAGTTAAAAAGGCGTTAAACAGTAAAAAACTGTTTTATGTCGGATATCTCCTTTAATGTCCTAGGCTCTTTAGTATTGTGCATTATTACTGCCAGTTTATTTGGTATTTTATTGTTCTGCTTATTTATTAGGCACATTTTGCTTACCTGCGAAAGTAGGCTAGTACAAATGAAAACCAATTGCGTGTTTATTGGCGCTTGCCTCTTCCCTTTTTCGTGTGCGGCTTTAGGAATTGTGTTATTGATTTTCGCTCAATTTAGCAACGAAACCAATATTCTTATCGATCGATATATTTCGTGGATATCACTTTTAGCCTCTTTTTTAATCGGCATTATTTACCTAAGCCTACAACTCAAAAAAGAAAAAGCTTAACTTACTTGATGCACCAATAAACCAGAAGGAAACTTCGGCTCAAACCAGGTAGATTTAGGAGGCATCACCTCACCGGCATCGGCTACCCTAAACAATTCTTCTATGCTAGTGGGGTACAATGTAAACAACATATCACACACGCCATCATCAACTTTTTTCACCAAGTCTTCTATCGGTGTAAGTCCACCAGCAAAACTTAAACGAATATCTGTTGTTGAGTCCGAAATTTGTAAAATCGAATCTAAAATATCGTTTTGTACTATAGATACATCTAAATTATCCACAGGATTCTCACTATCAAGTACTTTCTTACTTACCAATTCGTACCAGTTTCCGGCAATATATAAACCAAAATAACGGGGTTTAGATGGAGCAAAATTGGCATTACTTGGTAAAAGTGTGCACGTAAATTTTTCCGAAATCTTTTCTAAAAATTGAGAAATTTTCAATTTTCCTAAATCTTTAACCAAACGATGAAATTCGAAAACACGAAGCTGGTCGGCATCCATGTATACCGAGCTGAAAAAATTATACTCTTCGTTACCACGATGCTTTAAATTATATTTTCTTCGTTCAATACCATAAGAAGATGCGGCGGCAGCACGATGGTGTCCATCAGCAATATAGGTTGCAGAGAGTTCCGCAAAGCGATTAATAATCCGTTTTAGAAGGACCTCATCGGTAATTTTCCAGATACTGTGTTGAGCAGTATCTAACTTAAAATGTAATAAGGAATCGGTTTTTACAATATTGGCTAAGATATCGGCCAAGATAGCATCCAATGGATACGTAATAAGCACCGGATTGGCATCCATGCCGGTATGTTGAAGATAATCTACTAAATATTGTTCCCTATCGGCCCGGGTTAGCTCATGTTTTTTTACGGTATTGTTTAGATAATCGTCAATAGCCGTTAAGGTCCAAAAACCGGTTTGTGTGAATCCATAATGACTTACCCTATACACATAAATGGCTTCTTTTTCGTCTTTTTGTAATATACCTTTATCTAAAAAATCATCGAAATTTTCGTTGATTTTTTTATACGTCAATTCTGTTTTGGATCCCATTAAAAATCGATTTTCGACTTTAGGAACCAACATGTTCACAAAAGAATAGGGATTGGTATCGCGAATAGTTTTGGCATCAGCCAATACTAAATTTTCTACAGGTATGACTACTTGCGCTACCAAAGATTGGCTAGGATGAATTCCTTTAAATGCTTTGATTGTAGGCATAGAATGGTGGGTTAATTACTGGTTGAAATGATCAATAATTAATTGAGCCAATTCGGTTCCGATACGCTCCTGGGCTTCGTTGGTAGAAGCACCAATATGGGGGCTAAGAGAAATTTTAGGGTGACTTAACAAATCCTGACGAGGAGTAGGTTCGTTATCAAACACGTCTAAACCAGCAAAGGCCAATTTACCTGAGTCTAAAGCGGCTAATAAAGCGGTTTCATCAACTGTTCCGCCTCTTGAGCAATTCACTAAAGCTGCACCATTTTTCATGTGGGCAAATTCGGTAGCACCTAAAATAGGTTTATCGCTAAATGGAACGTGTAAGCTAATAAAATCAGATTCTGCAANAANCGTTTCTAAAGTCACGCTTTTTACAGGCAAATTTACTTCTATACCGCCAGAAAAAACAAGAGGTAAGGTTTCTGGTATAGGTGAAAAATCGTAGGCCAACACATCCATACCCAAGCCTAAGGCAATTTTAGCGGTTTCTTTACCTATTCGGCCAAAACCTATAATACCGATAGTTTTTCCACGCAATTCTATGCCTTTGGCATAGGCCTTTTTTAAGTCGTTAAATTGGGTTGCACCGGTGCTTGGCATAGCCCGGTTGGCATCTTGTAAAAAACGAACACCTGTAAATAAATGAGCAAAAACCAATTCGGCAACAGATAATGAAGAAGCTGCCGGGGTGTTTACCACAGCTATTCCTTTACTCCGGGCATACTCCACATCAATATTATCCATGCCTACACCGCCCCTACCTATCAATTTTAAATTGGGGCAAGCATCTATTAATTCTTTGCGCACTTTGGTGGCACTACGCACCGTTAAAGCATCGTAGTTTTGTAATGCGGCTGCTAATTGTTCTTGCGGAACAGTTTGCTTATCAACTACAAAACCGGCTTTTTCTAAAATTGCTTTCCCTATAGGGTCAATGCCATCGTTGGCTAATAATTTAAACATAGTGTGTGTTAGGCGTTTTTTTCGGCAAATTCTTGCATGGTATCTATTAAGAAATGGACACTAGATATTGGCAAGGCATTGTACATAGAAGCTCTAAAGCCCCCTACACTACGATGTCCTTTAATTCCTATAATGTCGCGATCTTCAGCAAATTTTAAAAAGTCTTTTTCTAACTCAGGGTTTTCCATCACAAAACAAATATTCATATTCGAGCGATCCTCCACTGCACAAGTACCTTTAAACAAGGGATTACGATCAATTTCGGCGTATAAGGCACGTGCTTTGGCTAAATTTTCTTGCGCAATGGCGGCTACTCCACCTTTTGCTTTCAACCATTTTAGGTTCAACATCGATACATAAATAGAAAATACCGGTGGCGTATTGTACATAGATTCGCCATCAATATGAATTTTATAATCCAACATCGACGGTATTTTACGGTCAATTTTTCCTAAAATTTCATCTTTAACAATCACCAAGGTTACTCCGGCTGGGCCCATATTTTTTTGCGCTCCAGCATAAATTAAACCGAAGTCGGCTACATTTATTTCGCGGCTAAAAATATCCGACGACATATCGCAAACCACCGGAACGGGCGATTTTGGAAATTGGTGCATTTCGGTTCCGTAAATGGTATTGTTAGAGGTGCAGTGAAAATAAGCTGCATCTTTAGGAATTTCGTAGTCTTTGGGAATAAAGGTGTAATTGGCATCTTTTGAAGAAGCAATTACGTTTATTTCACCAAATAATTTGCCTTCTTTAATGGCTTTGTTAGCCCAAACACCGGTATCGGTATAGGCTGCCTTTTTCCCATCGCCCAATAAATTCATGGGCACCATAGAAAACTGTAGACTGGCGCCACCTTGTAAAAATATTACCGAATAGCCTTCGGGCACGTTCAATAAAGTACGAACCAAACGTTCGGTTTCTACCACTACAGCTTCGAACTCGGGCGTACGGTGCGATATTTCTAGAATTGATAATCCAGTATGATCAAACTCCAACACAGCTTGTGCGGCTTGTTTAAAAACTTCTTGGGGTAAAATGCAGGGACCTGCTCCAAAATTGTATTTCATAGGTATAATTATGTGTAAACAATAGAATGTTTTACAACGTTTTTAATTTTTGTATCATCAACTCCGGGTTTTCTGCAGCAAATACCGCATTACCAGCAACCAATACATCGGCTCCGGCAGCTACTAGCTTAGCAATATTTTCCGAACCCACACCTCCATCTACTTCAATTAAAAGTGTTGGGTTTAAACTAGATGCCATTGTTCTTATTTTCTGAACCTTTTGAACACTGTTCTCAATAAACTTTTGCCCGCCAAATCCGGGGTTTACCGACATGACTAAAACCAAATCTAAGTCGTCTAAAATATCTTCTAAAACAGAAACGGGTGTATGCGGATTGATGGCCACGCCTGCTTTGCAACCCAATGCCTTAATGGCTTGTACAGTGCGATGCAAATGGGTGCAGGCTTCGAAATGCACAGTAATTACAGCGGCTCCAGCTTGTTTAAATTCGGCCAAATACCTATCCGGATCTACGATCATTAAATGTACATCTAATGGTTTTTTGGCATGCTTAGCAATGGCTTTAAGTACCGGAAAACCGAAAGAAATATTAGGTACAAACACCCCGTCCATAATATCAATGTGTAACCAATCGGCTTGGCTACGGTTTAGCATCTCTACGTCACGTTGCAAATTGGCAAAATCGGCAGAAAGTACCGAGGGGGCGATGAGGTGTTTCATGCATCAAATATAAGGATTCTGATATAAAAAAAAGCCCCTCCGAAAATTCGGAGGGGCTTTTAGCAATTAGTTTAAAATTATGCTCCTTGTTCTTCCGGTTTTGGCGGACGAGGCAATAAAGCTTTACGAGACAATTTCAGTTTTCCTTGTTTGTCTAGTTCTAATAACTTAACGGTTACCATATCGCCAACATTAAAAATGCCGTCCATAGTTTCGTAACGTTGCCAATCAATTTCAGAAATGTGTAATAAACCATCTTTACCTGGCATAATTTCTACAAATGCACCAAATGGCATAATGGTTTTTACTTTTCCTTCGTAGGTGGCACCAACTTCTGGTTTCGCTGCAATGGCATTAATACGGCCAACGGCAGCATCAATGGCAGCTTTATTATCAGCAAAAATTTCTACGATACCTTGGTTGTCCACTTCTTCAATAGAGATATTTGCACCAGTTTCGCGTTGCATTTCTTGAATAATTTTACCACCTGGCCCAATTACTGCACCGATGAATTCTTTATCAATTTTAAGGGTAACAATACGTGGTGCGTGTGGTTTGTAATCTTCACGAGAAGTAGCAATAGTTTTCTTCATCTCGTTTAAGATGTGTAAACGGGCCTCTTTAGCTTGTTCCAAGGCAGCAGATAATACTTCCCATTTCAAACCATTAATTTTTAAGTCCATTTGGCAAGCCACAATACCTTTTTCGGTACCCGTAACTTTAAAGTCCATATCGCCTAAGTGATCTTCATCACCCAAAATATCACTTAAAATGGCGTATTTACCAGTTTTTTCGTCGGTAATTAAACCCATGGCAATACCAGAAACTGGTGCTTTAATAGGAATACCGGCATCCATAAGGGCCAAAGTACCCGCACAAACAGTTGCCATAGAAGAGGATCCGTTTGATTCTAAAATATCGGAAACTATACGGATAGTATATGGATTTTCATCGGGTAGCACTTGTCTTAAGGAGCGCATAGCCAAGTTTCCGTGGCCAATTTCGCGACGTCCTGCACCTCTATTTGGGCGAACTTCACCGGTTGAGAAACCAGGGAAATTGTAGTGCAATAAGAATTTGTTGTATCCGTTTATGAAGGCTCCATCAATCATTTGCTCATCCGATTTTGAACCTAAGGTTACCGAAGTTAATGCTTGGGTTTCGCCACGGGTAAACACAGCCGAACCGTGAGCAGCAGGTAAATAACTTACTTCACTCCAAATTGGGCGTACGGTACGTGAATCACGACCATCTAAACGCATGCCTTCGTCTAACACTAGGTTTCGAACGGCATCGTATTGTACATCGTGGAAATATTTTTTAGCCAAGAACTTGGTTACATCGTCTAAACCTTCGCCTAAAGAAGCAATAAATGCTTTTTCAATCTCCGAGAATTTCTCTGAACGTTCGTTTTTAGCAGAAGCTGATTTAGCTATGGCATATACTTTATCGTACGTATCGGCAAAAGCACGTTCACGTAATTCAGGATTGCTGTTTTCGTGAGAATATACACGCTTGGTAGTTTTACCAACCATTTCGGCTAATTCACGTTGTGCTTGTACTTGTATTTTAATGGCTTTGTGTGCAAATTCAATGGCTTCTACCATTTCGGCTTCCGAAATTTCTTTACACTCACCCTCTACCATGCCAATATCGTTGTATGAACCGGCTACGATAAATTCTAATGTTGCACGTTCTAAATCGCTCATTAATGGGTTAATAACTAATTTACCATCAATTTTAGCTACACGTACTTCAGAAATAGGTCCGTTAAACGGAATATCTGAAACAGCCAAGGCTGCTGATGCGGCTAAACCAGCCAAAGCATCGGGCATAATATCTTTATCGGCAGAGATCAAAGAGATCATTACTTGCGTATCTGCGTGATAATCTTCTGGGAACATAGGGCGCAAAGCACGGTCTACCAAACGAGAAATTAATACCTCGTAATCTGATAAACGGGCCTCACGACGTAAGAAACCACCTGGTATACGACCAGTAGCGGCATATTTTTCTTGATAATCTACAGAAAGTGGTAAGAAATCTACCCCTTCTTTTGCAGTTTGAGACGAAACTACTGTTGCTAAAAGCATGGTATCGCCCATTTTTACGACTACCGAACCATCGGCTTGTTTGGCTAATTTGCCAGTTTCAATTTCGATCATGCGGCCGTCGCCAATGTCGAATGTTTTTTTAATTGGATTCATGTTGTTTTAATTGTGCTATACTTTTCCTCTTTTGAGCATAGCGATATGTAGTTTTTGTTTGTTACAAATCAAAAAAAGCCACCCCCTAATGAGATGGCTTTTTGCTTGGGGTTAAGAATTACTTAATAATATCTCTTAACTCCAATGCTTTAATAATGGCACGATACCTGTTGATATCTTTTTTGTATAAATAAGCCAAAATTGCTCTACGCTTACCTACCAATTTTTGTAGGGACAATTGTGTAGAAAAATCTTTTTTGTTGGTTTTTAAATGACCGGTTAAGTGCGCAATACGTGCTGTAAATAAAGCTACTTGACCTTCGGCTGTACCTGTATCGGTGGCACTTTTACCGTGTTTAGCAAAAATTTTTGCTTTGAATTCATTACTTAAATACATTCTTGAATAATATTAAAGCGTTAAAAATTTAATTAGTTGCCGCAAAGGTAGGGTTTAGCTTTGGTTTATACAAGCAATTTTAGCTTAAATCTGGTTGATAAAAATATTTAGCATCTTTGTTAGATGAGTGAACAGCCTTTGTACAGCAGCTTTACAAGCGAATTTAAAGTACGTCCCGACGATATTGACATGTTTAACCACGTACACAACAGCACTTATTTTGATTACGTGTTGGCTGCCCGCTACGAGCAAATGGAGCGCTTTTACGGCATGTCCATGGAGGAATTTATGGCAAAAGGCTATGGTTGGGTGGTGCGTACCGCTTTTGTAGACTACAAACGCCCATTGGGCCTTGGCGACGAATTCACTGTAAAAACGGGTATAGAAACAATTAACAACAAAGGTTGTAAAGTGAAATTTGAGATTGTAAACAAAAAAACGAACAAAATAAGTTGCGATGGCTGGTTCGATTATGTGATGATTGATCTCAAAACGGGTACGGGCATGCGCATTACCGAAGAAATGATTGCTAAATATTCTATTTAAAGCTGCTTGCTTTATAGTACTACCTCTAACAACTCCGTATAAAAATCTTGCACGCTACGTCCTGTAGCACGTACTTGCTGCGGAATAATACTATTTTCTGATTGACCAGGCACTGTGTTAATTTCTATGAAGTAGAAATTTCCGCTACCTTCTTCTAAAATATAATCGATACGCACTACGCCCCTACAATTTAGTTTATTGTAAACAGATCTCACTACCGCTTCAACCCTAACCTTTTCTTCTTCTGTCATACGACCGGGGGTAATTTCTTCGGAAACGCCAGGTGTATATTTAGCTTCAAAATCGAAGAATTCTTTTGAAGAAATAATTTCGGTAGCAGGCAGCATCTGAATGCCATTTTTACCCAAATATACCCCAATGGTAAACTCTCTACCTTTAATAAACTCTTCTACCAATACTTGCGTATCTTCTTTAAAAGCAGCTGTAAGGGCTTGGGGCAATGCTGCTGTGGCATTCACTTTGCTCATACCAATACTACTACCACCATTATTTGGTTTTACAAAATAGGGCAACTTTAAACTTTGCTCGATAATAGTAGCATTTTCTGGCTTATCGGCAAAAAATTGGCACGAATTAGCCACATATAAATCAGGGATATCGGACACAATGGCTTTTGTATAACCCTTATTCATACTAATAGCAGAGGTAAGAGCATCGCAACTGGTATAGGGAATGTTTAGCATATCAAAATAGCCTTGTAGCTTACCATCTTCGCCTGGCGAACCGTGTAAACCCACAAATACTGCATCAAAAAGAACTTTTTTGCCTGCTATTACTAAACTGAAATCATTTTTATCAACCTCAATTGCTTGCCCATTGGCCTCATAATACCACGATTTAGAACTAATGATAATTTTATAAACCTCAAACTTGGAAGCATCTAAATTCTGCTCAATTTGGGCGGCACTTTTTAAGGAAATAACAGATTCGCCAGTGAATCCTCCGGTAATAAGGGCAATGGTTTTCTTCATATATTCAAATATAAGGTAAAATTGCGAAGCTATTTAGCAAGATTAAACTTCCTATTTCCTTATTTTTCGATTAAATTTGAAATCAAATTAGCGTATACTAAAAAACACATGGGCAATTTCTTCGGCTATTTAACCACCAAAACGTTTCGTACTAATTTATACTGGGCCTTAGCTGTGTTTGTTGCTTTTCTGCTCATTACCTTTTATAGCTTACGTTTTTACACCCACCACGGCGAAGGTGTTGCTGTACCCAAATTAAAAGGATTACCTATTGAAAGTGCCATAGAGGTTTTAGAATCGAAAGGCTTTAGATACCAAATAGATTCGGTATACCAGCCCAACCAGGCTGCTGGTATTGTTATTGAACAAGATCCGGACCCAAATACCAATGTAAAATTTAATAGAACCATTTATTTAACGGTAATAACCCGCCTATCGCCCATTGTGCGCTTTCCCGATGTAAGTAATAAAACCTATTTAGAAGCCGAGGCTACCTTGAGTAATTTCGGGTTAAAAATGGGCGATACCACCTATGTTTCGGATGTAGCCAAAGATGTTGTAATCCAATTTTTATTTAGAGGCAGAGCGCTACAAGCTGGCGACGAAATTCCGAAAGGTTCTGTCGTAAATTTAGTGCTTGGCGATGGCTTAGGTGCTAGTGAGGTTGATATTCCGGATTTGGTTGGCTTAACCCTCGGCGAAGCCCGAATGGCATTATCGGGTTCTTCATTAAAGATAGGTATAATCAGCTTCCAAGGTTCTTCAAGAGATACTATCAACTTAAAAATTAGTAAACAAAGTCCAGCTCTTAGCGATTCTTTAAGCAAAGTTCCCATTGGCAGTCGTGTTGATTTAGTTCTCGGAGGTAATTAATGAACAGGATTTCTGCAAGCGAATTACACGCAAAACTAATAGCGGGGCAAACTCCTATTTTGCTTGATGTACGAGAGGAATTAGAGTTTCACACCTTTAATATTGGTGGAGAAAACATTCCTTTGGGTCACTTAATACAGGGTATAGACGACCTAGAAATTGACCTGGAAGAAGAAATTGTAGTGATTTGCCAACGAGGCATACGAAGTTTAACGGCTTGCAGTGTTCTAGAAGCAGCCGGGTTTAATAATGTACTTAATTTACACGATGGCCTTTTGGGCTGGCAAAAACATGTTCAACGTAGCTAATTTATGAGCAAAAAAACAAGCAAAATGAAATTGAGTTTTAAGCTAGCACTAGCTTTTGGCACATTTATACTCTTTGTTGGAGGCATAACCACTGGTAAATATGTTTGGAGATTTATTGGTGGCAACGTAACAGATAAAGCCGCTTACCTATATATTCCTACCGGATCGAGCTATACTAACCTACTAGATATCATAAAAGAACAAGAACTATTAAAAGACACGGCCAGCTTTACATGGGCTGCCGAGAAAATGAACTTCGGTAAAAAAATTAAACCCGGTAAATACCGTCTATCAGCGGGCATGAGCAACCGACGCTTAATTAATATGTTAAAATCGGGTAACCAAGAACCCGTTACCCTGTATTTTCAAAACATCCGATTAAAAGAAAACTTTGTGGTCATGGTTTCAAAAAAACTAGAAGCCGATAGTAATTCTTTAAGTACACTGCTCAATTCTGCAGAATTTGTAGATGCCTATGGTTTTACCCCCGATAACGTGTACACCGTTTTTATCCCAAATAGTTATGAATTTTATTGGAATACCGATGCAAAGACGTTTTTTACGAAAATGTTTGAGAATTACCAACAATTCTGGAACGAAGAACGTTTGGCAAAAGCCAAAAAACTAAATCTGACTACCGCTGAAGTAAGTATTTTAGCCTCTATTGTAGATTCAGAAGCATTAGTTGATCGTGAAATGCCCATAATTGCCGGCTTGTATTTAAATAGATTAAATAAGGGAATAAAATTAGAGGCCGACCCCACCGTTATTTTTGCCAACACTGATTTTACCATACGCCGTGTATTGAACAAACATTTGCGTAAAGATTCTCCGTACAACACCTATATACACACCGGTTTACCTCCGGGGCCTATTACTATGCCAAGTATTGCCGCTATTGATGCTGTTTTAAATCCAAAAACGCACAACTATATTTACATGTGTGCCAAAGAAGATTTCTCTGGAACGCATAATTTTGCCAGTAATTTAGGCGACCACCTGGCTAATGCCAAACGATTTCAGCAGGCCCTTAACGACAGAAATATAAAGAAATAATGCTCATCCATTCTACCAAAATACGAGTACGCTACGGCGAAACAGACCAAATGGGCTATATGTACTACGGCAACTACGCTCAATTTTACGAGGTAGGGCGTGTAGAATTACTCCGTAGCCTAGGCATGACTTACGAATCTATGGAGGCCTCGGGCATTATGATGCCTGTATTAGATCTTAAATGCAAATACATTAAACCCGCATTGTACGACCAAGAAATAACCGTAAAAGTGATTATTGAAAAAATGCCGGGCATACGAATTCACTTCAACTATGAGTTATATAATGAGCAAGAAGAGCTCATTAATGTAGGTGAAACTACTCTTGTTTTCGTTGACATGGTAAAAAATAAGCCCTGTCTTCCCTCTGAAGAATTTTTGAACAAAGTAAAGCCGTTTTTTAATTAATGAACGCTATACACCGTTGGCTTTTGCGATTTAAACCTTACTTCCTTTTTATAGAATGGACGAAGGTTGTGATGTTGCCCGGCTTTAAGCCATTGCCTTTGTATACGGTTGCGGGGTTTTTCTTTAAAGAGTTGGGGAAAGAATCGCTGGTAAATAAAGCATCTTCTTTGGCCTATACGTTTATGCTGGCTATTTTTCCAGGAATCATTTTTTTATTTACGCTTATACCCTACATACCTATTTCAGATTTCCAAGAGCAGCTTCTTAGTTTAATGCAAATGGTATTGCCTAAAAACGCATTCTTAGCCGTACAAACAACCCTCGAAGATATTATACGCAACCAAAATGCAAAATTACTTTCATTTGGTTTCTTTTTAGCCTTGTTTTTTTCTACCAATGGCGTACACAAACTCATGATAGCCTTTAACAAAGCCTCATTGGTAAACGAAAACAGATCGTGGTGGAAACAGCGTATCGTAGCTACTATCCTTACCTTTATGATAGTTTTTGCCCTCATTTTCGGGCTAGGTGTTATTGCCTTCGGCGAATACTTAGCTGGCTTAATGCGTACCAAATTGGGTATAAACAGATATTTCTTAATTTTAGTGGTAGAATTAGCCCGATGGACTACGCTTACTGGACTCTATTTTATGACCATTTCTATGGTTTATAAATACGGTCCGGCTACCCGCAAAAAATGGAAATTTTTTAGCCCCGGATCTTGGCTAGCTACCGTATTAGCCATACTAACATTTGTAGGTTTCGCTTATTACATCAACAATTTCAGTACCTACAATAAACTATATGGCTCCATTGGTACACTCATTGTTATGATGATTTGGATGTACATCAATTCGCTTATTATTCTTATTGGGTTTGAATTAAATGCCAGTATAGAACTTTCTAAAAGAAGTTTACGT